>Ga0209427_10005988_pt1 | contig 13907 bp, 15 predicted proteins | sample DeeMarSWOR136_30_FD_187465 | JGI IMG/M metagenome (GOLD analysis project Ga0209427, IMG submission 187465) | Marine sediment microbial communities from White Oak River estuary, North Carolina - WOR-1-36_30 (SPAdes) (version 2) | ecosystem: Environmental > Aquatic > Marine > Intertidal zone >... | reverse complement strand
GCCGCCATAAACTACATCAAAGAGCAAAAGGCGCCTGAGGAGGCCGGAGTTTGGGGTGCTGGCTTCCGCACCTCGGCGGAATGGGCTGCCGCAGCCAACGGTTGCTCTTCCCACACCACAGAGCTTGAGGATGATACTTATCCTGATGGAACCTATCAGGTAGGCATTTTCCCCGGCATTCTTGCTCTCGGAGAAAAGCTGCACATCTCCGGAAAGCAAACCATAGAAGGGTTTGTCATTGCCTTTGATATCGCCGCAAAACTGGGGCTGGCCTCCCTTGAGGCGATGACGCGCGGGTTCTGCGGCCCAGCCCTCCACTCCACCATAGGTGTAGCCGCCAGCGCCGCCAAGATGCTGAAGCTTGATGCAGACACCACGGTACACGCCATCAGCATCGCCGCCTCTCACGCCTCCGGCCTGGTAAAACAGACCGGCGCCGGCATACACCTCTATGAAGCCGGAAAGTCCTCCAAAGACGGCATAAGCTCGGCCATGCTGGCCAAGCACGGCCTTACCGGGCTACCGAATATCATCGAGATGCCGATGGGATACATGGATTCTATCGCCGGAGTGACTGATCCAGACCTCAAGCTTGGAGTGGGAGGATTCCACTCGGTAAACATCGGCATCAAGAGATACCCCTGCTGCTTCATGCAGCAACAGTGCATGTTTGGCTTCCAGGAGCTGATTACTGAGAACAATATCTCGGCTGATGACGTTGAGAGCATCGAGGTGGATGTCCAGCCCGGCTTCATGATACCAGTACGCTTCCAGAATCCGGAAAATGAGGACCAGGCCAGATTCAGTCTGCCGCACAGTCTCGCCGTACTGCTGCTGGACAAGGACAAGAAGGTATTCCTGGACAGCTATGCTGAGGCAAGAGTTCACGACCCCAAGGTAAAGGCCTTGCGGGACAAGGTGAAGATGATTGTTCATCCAGAATGGATGCTACCGGGCATATCCGGACATGATAATCCGATAAAAATCCGATTGAAGGATGGCCGGGAGTTCTCCAAGGTATGCACCAGCGCCGATGTCTCCATGATTCTAGATGTCAACGAGGTTGTGGAGAAATACATGGACTGCGCACTGCGGGTGGTTTCCAAGAGTCGAGCGGACGAGATAGCCGATATGATGTTGAATCTGGAAAAGGTAGACGACATAGGCAAGATAAGCGAGCTGGCCACTTATCCTGACAAGTAATACATAATATGAGGTATTAGAAAATGAATATAAAAGGCTGGGTTGCTATAGTAACCGGAGGTGCCAGTGGTATTGGGCGACAGACTGCCTTACGCCTGACAAGAGAAGGTGCCAAAGTGGCGCTGGTGGACAAAAATCCAGAGGGGGCCAACAAAGTCGCCGAAGAAATCAAAGCCCTGGGTGGTGAGACGCTGGTCCTGGAGACGGATATCACCAATCTTGATGAGGCCCACAAGATGGCCAAGGTAGTCCTGGACAAGTTTGGTCAGGTTGATATACTGGCTAATATCGCCGGCGGCGCTTTCCCCAGCAAAATGGGGTCTTTTGCCCAATCAAGCAGGGAGATATGGGACCTGAATATTAATCTCAATCTATTTGGAACATTCAATTGCACGCATGCCATTGTCAGCCACATGATTGAGCGAAAAAAGGGCAAAATTGTAAACATCGCCTCTGTTGCCGGGATGGTGGGGCAAGCGACCACTGCCGACTATGCTGCGGCCAAAGGCGGTATCATAGCCTTCACCAAGTCAATGGCCAAAGAGCTGGCGCCATACGGAATAAACGTAAACTGTGTTTCTCCAGCCATGACCGGAACCGACCGCGTCCTCAGTATGCCGAAAGACTTCCTGCAGAGGCAGATTAATACCATTCACCTGCACAGGTATGCCGAACCTCAGGAAATAGCCAATGTCGTGGTTTTCCTGGCTTCGGATGAGGCCAGTTTCGTTACCGGCGCCAACTATGTAGCAGACGGTGGCATAACCCTGTCTTACTAGCCATATCCGTTACTGCAAAAAGCTTGACACGCAAGATGGCTGGTCGCCGCATACCGGTCTTCTGTCTTGGATATAAGACAGCCCTCTGGCTTATGGCAGTTGTTCGCCTGCCCAGAGGGCTGCTTTATTTTTTTCTCTCTTTGTTACTTTATCATCATGCCGGGCAGCCAGAGGATTATCTGCGGGAAAACGGTACACAGCACCAGCCCAATGACAATGAGAAACACGAAAGGTATTACACCCTTTATAATATGAGCGGTGGTTACTCCCCATTCTGGCTTGGATATACCTTTGACAAAGAAAATGGCATAGGCAAAAGGTGGCGTCATGAAGGACATCTGAAGGTTAACACAAATCATGAGGGCGAACCAGATTGGGTCGAAGCCCAAAACATCGCCAATGGGGGTTACAATAGGCACCATGATAAACAAAATGCCCAACCAGTCAATGAACATGCCCAGAATGAAGATGATAAACATGATGACCCCAAAAGCCCCCCACTTGCCACCCGGCATAGCCAGTACCAGGTTCGTGACCACCTCACCACCTCCTACCCTGAGGAAAGTGCCGGTAAACATGGTGGCCCCCCAGCCGATGAGAAAGGCCATGCAGGTGATTCTCAATGTTTGGAGCATGCTCTTGGTGAATACTTCCATATTAAGGCGGCGGTAGGACGCGGCTAAAATTACCGAAGCCAGGGCACCGAGAGCCGCTGCTTCCGTTGGCGCCGCGATGCCGAAGAATATGCTACCCAACACCGCCAATATTATAAAGACAGGAGGCACCAGTCCGCGCAGCAGGATGGCGATTTTCTTCCCGAAAGGCACCGCTCTCTCTTCCACTGGCATCGGGGGGCCATCCTCACGCCTGATTAAACAGCGGATGCCAATATATGAAATATATAGCGTGGAAAGCAGCAGACCTGGCATGAAGGCACCCATCATCAGTTTACCCACTGATAGACTGGACATGGGGCCATAAATAACCAGCATAACGCTCGGTGGTATAAGTATGCCCAGTGTACCGCCAGCGCACACCGAGCCGGTGGCCACATCCCGACTGTACCCTCGTTGGATCATACTGGGCAGGGCTATAAGCCCCATCATGATGGTGGAGGCAGCAATTATTCCCACGCAAGCAGCCAAGATTGTGCCCATCAATATCGTGGCTATAGCCAGACCTCCCCTCAATCCCCCAAGCCACAAATAGAGAGCCCCGTACAGCTTTTCCGCCGTCCCTGATGCCTCCATCATTGTTCCCATGAAGATAAACAAAGGCACTGCCAGCAGTATGTAATCGGACATGAAGCCCAGTATGCGCAGCGGGAACATCTTGAAGACCATCGGCCCCAGAAACATGAAGCCGGCAAACATGCCGACGCCGCCAATGACGATGGCCAGAGGGTAGCCAAGGAGAATACCGAGAAGTAATCCCCCAAACATTATTATCGTGATTAGCTCAGGGCTTAGCTCTACCAAGGCTCTTCACCTCCCTTCACAAAGGTCCTTACATCCCGTATGAAGGTGGCTACCCCCTGAATAAAAAGAAAAGCAAAGCCAATTGTGATTGCGGTCATGTATGGCCACATCACCGGATACCAGATACTGTTAATATCGTACTTTTTTATGACAAAGGCATGCCAGGTGTTAACTCCGAAATAATAGGCAAGAAGGCCATACACCGGGAAAAAGAAGATGACCGTAAAAAACAGGTCAAGAAACATCCTCATCCTGGGTGGGAACTTATTGTATATAATGTCCACTCGTACGTTGCCGGCCACCGAATGTACATAGGCCAGGCCGAGAGCGGAAAAGGTGGCTCCCATCATGTAGCTCAGGGCATAAGACCATATGGTAGGGGCATTGAAAAGATATCTCATGAAGACGTCATAACAGATGCTGATTATCAGCAAAGCGACTATCCACGATGCTACCTTGGCGATTCGCTCACTGGTCAAGGTCATGCCATTATAAAACCTTCTCATTAAAACCTCTTCAGAACCCGAATATTTCTGCATGAAAATTTAGAGAAGAGATGCTTTACAATTAATCATTTTCCAAACCCTTGGTAGCCCCCGCATTTCTTTGAGGGCTACCAAGGGCAAAAATTAGAGCGGCTATTTATCTAGTCATAGATTGAGTACTTCAGCTTCGTTGCTGCCTTTCCTTCTTTGTAGGTCTTCACGAATGCCTTCTTGTTTTCCCAGATTTCCTTGAATCCTGGCTCTTCAGCAACATATTTCATGGTAATATCGAGGCTTCGCTTGGCAATTTCCGCCTGGAGCTCATCACTGACGGTGAAGATTTCGGTGCCATAATCCCGATATTTCTGCAAACTCGCGCTGTCCGTGACCAGCAGCTCAGTGCTCCATTCATAACTCTGCCTCTCGATAGCGGCCATTAATATTTGTTGCAGGTCACCGGGAAGCTCGTTCCAGGCCTGGGGGTTAACCTGGATGGGATGACTGGCGGTCGGTGAGTGGATGCCGGGAACGCCAACATATTCCATTATCTCGTGGAAGCCCATCGGCCAGTTTACCGTAGGACCGGCATATTCAAAAGCATCGATGACGCCTTTCTCTGCAGCCTGGTAGACCTCACCTCCAGATATGGTTACCACGGAGGCACCAAAACTTCCCAGCACCTCGGCCCAGAGGCCAATGGTGCGGAATTTGATGCCATCAAGGTCTGCAGCCGTTGCCAGTGGTTTATGAGAATGGCAAAATAGCTCCTGGCCTTCAGACAGCAGGCCAACTACTACGCCGTAGTCTTTAAAGACGTTTTTAGCCAGCTCGAAGCCATCGCCAAGATAAAACCAGGCAAAATCTTCATCAACCATGGTACCAGCCGGATAGCCCGAGGCGCCCAGTAGTAGTGCCTTCTTGCCTACAAGGGCCATATCGCCACCCAGGTCTGAATGCACCATGTGAAGTATGCCATCTCTCACCGCTTCAGTCTGTTCGTAGGTAGGAACGATTTCATTACCGGGATGGAGGGTGATATCGAGCCTACCTCCAGACATCTCCCTTACCCGGTCACATAGTTTGGCATGGAACCCGGGGTAAGTTGCCGACCCAACTGGATGAAGAGTCTGATATTCCCACTTGAATACTTCAGCGGGCTGTGCTGGAGCTGGAGCAGGTGCTGGTGAAGGTGTAGGTGCTGGCGCCGGGGCTGGTGCCGGTGAAGGTGTAGGTGCTGGCGCCGGAGCTGGTGCTGGTGAGGGCGCCGGTGCAGGCGCTGGTGCTGGAGCCGCGCAGGCGGCAAAGAGGCTACTCATCAGTGCTACTAGAACAACCAACGCTAATATCTTTACTTTACTCATCTTCTGCGCTCCTTTGATTTATTACTGCGAAACCGTTTAAAATATCGATTTCTGAAATTTATCACCCCCCATTACAGTATTTATATATATTTGTTTTATTATTATCCATAATGGCGGATATGATTGTTTATGGCCAATAAGCTTCTCTCTATACTGTATCCACAACACCCGTGCCTATTAAACAACAGTCGTGCCTATAATTATAGGCCGAATTTTGCCATTGTCAATACCTTCAGATTAACAACGTCCCACAGATGTCCCAAGGGATTACCGGTCTGCTTGACGTCTGCGAGCCAGAATAGTAACATTTTGCTGTAAAATGCGAGTGCCAAGGAGGAGAATCATGGTTCGAAAAGACGTTGTAGAGGAAATAGCTGGTTATTTCAAATCAGAGCAGTGGCAGAGATTTATGCGCATGCTGACTCAGAAAGACGACCCCATATATCATATCCATATATATGCTGAAAATAGTATCCACCCAGAGTCCCTGGCCAAGCTATTCACGGCTTATCACAAACTGAAGGGCGTTGAACTGGACCGGGGAATTCAGTTTTCCGGGCTGCCGGGTGTGGGCATGTTCATCAATGTCCAGCCTATTGACTCAAAAACACGCCGGTTCCTGGCAAACTATGAGTTATTCTGGTTTTACAACTCGGATGTGCTTATAGCGCCGGCAGAAGTCCGGCCGGACGCAGACCTGGATAAAACTCCATTGTACAAAGACGTTCAGGAAGATAACCTGTGGGGCTGGGGCAAAAAATTCATGGACGACTACTACAAGCAGTTCGACTTCAAATGTGTAGGACCCCATGAAGAAGCGGAAATACGTAAATATTTTAAATCTGACCACTTCAAGAAATGGCTCAGATTGATTGAGGACTCTCCCGCTGACCACGTACATTGCAATGTAGAGATAAACTTCGATCCCGGGATTCTAAAAATGTACGCTGAAGAAGCTTTCAGGGAGATAGGCATAAAGATTGACTGGGCCGTACCTAACGTATTCCGCGTGCCTTCAGGGTATCGAGGTAAAATAATATTCCTGCTTGCATACCCGGAGTGCCAGCATGATATTGCTTGGGACTACAACCCAGACGTAGTCATACAGCCAGCTACCAAGCCGTTCGTCGGACAGAGAATGCCTGCCGATGGTGACATTACTTTTGACTTCAACCTCCACAGTGACTTCGAAGACTCACTGAAAGCGGGCAAGCACGTGAAACTGACCGACGATGAGATTAACGAAATTCTAGCCAGAGTCTAGCGCGGCAAAATCGCCAGGAGTAATAAAAGCATGTGGGCCGGGTATATATCCCGACCCACATATCTTGTCCGTTAAATCGAGTTTATCGACTTGGTCTTACTTTACGGAAGCAGTCGCGGCAATAAACTGGCCTGTCTTCACGCGGCTCAAACGGCACTTCGGTTTCCTTGCCACACTCGGCACATACCGCCGGGAACATCTGGCGATAAGGCCTGTCCCCATAGCCACCGTTTCCGTAACGTGCTTGCTTCCTTGCCTGACGACATTCAGGGCAACGTTTGGGCTCGTTAGTATAGCCTCTAGACTGGAAAAACTCCTGTTCCTCGGCACTGAAGGTAAACTCATTACCGCAATCGGAACACTGGAGGGTCTTGTCTGTAAAGCTCATCGGATGACCTCCTCTCTTCATTATTTGGCTCAAGTTTGGTCATCCAACATGTTATGGAAACTGTGGTGTTCAACTCTGTTTCTGATAACCAGTACTAAACCTGCTATCATTATACAATAAACAGACTCAGTGCACAATAGCAAAAATGCCGCGGCCAAACAGAGAAGTCAAATAATTTTGCGGAATGCCCTGCCCTCCCCCACATAATTTCAACTAATGCGCAAATACGTGTATAATTATGTCATTCAAACCCGCATTCAATATCATCTCATATCAATGTGAGATTTCAGCAACGAAAACCTGCTGAAACAGATAAAATACAATAAATAAGAAGGAGGATTCACCATGATAGAGAAAATAAACCACGTCAGTATAACAGTTAAGGACCTGGACCAGGTTATTGATTGGTTCAGGAATAAGTTTGGCTGTACCAACATCTGGAAGCCATACGAATATAAAGGTGGTTTCATCGAAAAGTGCGTTGGCTTGCCGGGCGCACATCTCAGAGTCCAGAAAGTCCAGGTTCAGGACTTCGTGCTGGAGTTCATACAGTACCTCTCTCCTCCGGGCAAGGAGCTCAAAGGCAATACCAACGATGTCGGCTACCCCCACATAGGTTTTGTCGTAGATGACATCCAGAAGATGTATGAGGACCTCAAGCAGAAAGGGGTACAATTCAAATCGCCGCCGGTCAAAAACACTGATGAGAGCAACCCTATGGTGGGCTGGCAGATGGCCTATCTGTGGGGACCTGAGGATATGACTCTGGAACTGGTTCAAGCACCCAAATAAATTGGAGTTCAAAGATTTTCAGGAGGATGTTTTGTCTGGAAAGTTGATACTGGGTTTTACGCGGGATTTCTTCGACGATGAAGGCAATTTTATCATGCCGGGCCTCGGCCCAAAGGTCTTCGATGGTATGCCAAACGTAGAATGGCAAATGCTGCCCGAGTATTTCTCCGAGATAACCCCCGAGCAGGCAAGTGGTTATGACATGATAATGAACTGGTATCCCAAGTGGACGCAAAAAAGCTTCAAGGGCAGCGACCGACTTATTTCCATACATCGCGTTGGCGTGGGCTACGATAAGATAGACTTAAGCGCCGCCACAGATGCCGGTGTAATGCTGTGTATCACCCCCAAATCATGCCGCCGACCGATGGCGCTTACCGTGATTACCTACCTTCTGGCGTTGAGCATGCGACTGAGAATCAAGGACAAAATCACCCGCGAAGGTCGCTGGTCGGAAAGGACAAAATACTACGGCGTGGGCTTGACTGGAAAGACGCTGGGGCTAATCGGAGTAGGCAATATCGGTCACGAGGTTTTCAAGCTGGCCCAACCCTTTGAAATGAAATACCTTGCTTATGACCCTTTTATGAGCGCGGAGGCAGTTGAGGACGTAAACGCCAAAATGGTAGACCTCGATACGCTTCTGGCCGAGTCCGATTTCATCAGCATTAACTGCCCTCTTAACGAAAGCACGAGACATATGATAGGTGAGAGGGAGCTGAAAAAGATGAAGAAGACGGCCTTCCTGATAAACGCGGCCCGCGGGCCCATTGTCGATGAAAGCAAACTGATAAAGGCACTGGATGAAGGCTGGATACAGGGCGCCGGGCTTGATGTATTTGAAAAGGAACCGGTGCCGACGGATAACCCGCTGCTCAAGATGGACAATGTCATCGTGTCGCCCCATTTTCTATGCCATACGGATGAACACTTCATCAACATGTGGTATGAAATGAAGGAGCAGGTGGAGACCATACTGCGCGGCGGAATCCCTGACAAGCTGGTGAACCGCGAGGTCTGGGATACGCCAAAACTTGAATCAAAACTGGCTAGGCTTCAAGACAGACGTTAAATATCAGGCGTAAAGAAGGAGGGTCTTGAGATGAAGGTTTTGGGCGTCGTATGCAGCCCCCGAAAAGGAGGAAATACCGAGATTCTGGTGCAGGAGGCTCTGGCCGGTGCTCAGACACGCGGTGCAGAGACAGAGTTACTGACTATATGGGATAAAGATATAAGACCCTGCGACGGATGCCTGTCGTGCGAAAAGACCGGCGAATGCCACATAAAAGATGACGTGCAGCAGATTTATCCCAAATTAATAGAGGCCGACGGCATTGTCTGGGGTACCCCGGTCTACTTCTGGTGTGTTACCGCTCAGGCCAAGATGCTCATTGATCGCTCCTATGCGTTATACACAAATAACAACCGGCTGTCCAGTAAGGTCAGCGGCGTAATATCCGTGGGAGCGAGTTTGGGAAATGTAGCCGTGTGGAACCTTTTCAATACTTTCTTTTCCGTTCACCATATGCTTTCAACCGATTTCGTCTACGGCTACGCCAGAAGCAAGGGAGACATTCGCAAGGACAGGCATGCTATGAAAGCGTCCGCAGAGCTGGGCATACAAATGGTATCGATAGCGGAGCGGAAATTCAAGTATCCGGAAGAGTACGACATTGCTCTTTACCGTTTCGTGAAAAGAGAGTATGGCCCGGATAATTGCGTTGGCAGAGACAGGTTTGCCGATTAGGCATCTAAGTTAATAGATACAGAGGTGGCGGCAAGGGAAAATAACCTCTGCGATGCCTGCCATTCACCTCGGTGCGCTGACTTCCAACATCTGAAATGACCGGAATTGCCTAATCAAGAGCAAAGAAATCAAAAGCGGGGACCTCTTTATTCCTGACCTTGTCATAAACGAGTTTGGCACATACGATGTCCTGAATTGCCAGACCAGTGGAATCGAACACCGTTATCTCGTTGTCATTTTCCCGGCCCTTTTTCATGCCAGCAACCACCTCCCCCAGTGAGCAGTAAATATCCTCAACCTTAAACTGCCCTCTGGATAAGGGCACGTTGATTTCACCTGAGTGACAGGCCTGCTCCAAGTCATCAACTACAACCCTAGCTCCAGACAGCAGTGCCGCCTCCAGCTCCTGCTTTCCTTCGGCATCGGCGCCAATGGCATTTATATGAGTTCCCGGCTTAATATGCCGATTGAGAACCACCGGGCTGGTAGCATAAGTGGTGGTAACCACAACATCAGCATTGGCGGCGGCTTCAACCGCTTCCACAGGACGAATATTCGGCCCCACCCTGTTGCCCATTTCACGAGCGAACTTCTGGCTCATCTCCAGACTGAGCGAAAACACCTTTACTTCTTTAACTTCTGGCAGGACTTCATTTATAGCTAGCAACTGCGTTTCCGCCTGTTTGCCAGCGCCTATCATTCCTACAACGGAGGAGTTCTTCCTGGCCAAATACTTAACGGCCACACCACCCGCGGCCGCGGTTCTCATATTGGTAATATGGGTGCCATCCATAATAGCCAAAGGGTAACTATCTTTCGGGTCGGAGAGAATAATGAGCGCCATGACGGCGGGCAGATTGTACTGGCGATTATCAGGATAGACACTCACCCACTTCATTCCAGCGCTGCCATCAATATAGGCCGGCATTGCTCTGAAATCGCCCTTATATTGCGGCAGGTCCAGATAAATTTTACATGGCATAACCGCCTTGCCCTGCGCCTTAAGCCGGAAAGCATTCTCCACAACCTGTAGTACTTCGGTCATACTGAGTTGTCGCTCAATTTCACCGCGACTTAATAGGATAGTTTTTAATGCCTGATCCTTCCTGTTAGAATCGACAGCCAAAGCTACCTCCTTGTCACCCGTATGATTATTTCTTGCGCACTTTTTATACCAGCAATCAGCCATCTATAATTATAAAACAAATTGCATCTTGCAGCTATTTGGCACCACCTCAGTTTCAACATAAACGGAAAGATGCCATGTTCTCCATAACTCTATATGATACAATGACAGAAGGCGCGAAGCTGTCTAGCAGCGACTAAAGTCAGCAAACAGCTGAGGAAAAATAATGAACGAAGTTCGAAACGCAAAGCTTGTTCGCCAAACGGGTAAAAAACTGAGCAACTGGGGGAGGTGGGGTGCCGATGATGAACACGGCACCCTGAATTACATTACTCCGGATTGCATTGCTGAAGCGACAAGACTTGCCAGAAAGGGTAAAGTTTTCCGATTGGGGCTTAATTATGATAAGGATGGTCCGGAACTGGTCGGCTCGGACCTATTAAGACGCTTCAATCCCATTCATCTTATGCTGGCACATGGCGGGGATGCTGCCATTGGCGCCTGTACATTACCCGGCGGGGCACAATTTTCTGATGATATTGTAATTATGCCTCTCCAGAGCGCTACTCACTGGGACTCACTGGCACACGCCTTCTACGATGGCAAGTTATATAACGGCTATAGCATGACGGAGACTACCGGCACCGGCGCCAGGCGCAACAGCATTGATAAGGCCTGCGACGGCATTATAGGTAGGGGTGTTTTAATGGATATCGCTCGCTCCCAGGGTAAAGACATCCTGGATACCGACCATGGCATCACACCGGAAGAGCTCGATGCCTGTGCCGAGCGGCAGGGAGTTACCATACGCCAGGGCGATATAATATGCATCAGGACCGGTTTTATCCAGAAACTGCTACGTGAGAATGACAAGAAGGCTTATACTCAAACGTGGCCCGGCCTGAGTTTTGAGTGCGTGCACTGGTTATCCCGGCACAGGGTGGCCGCCGTCACTGCCGATACAATAGGTCTTGAAGTCTATCCCTGCGGGTTTGAGGACGGCTGTTTTCTTCCGCTGCACATGGTCACGATACGCGATATGGGCATGCCAATCGGTGAAATGTTTAATTTTGAAGTCCTGTCCACAGATTCTGCAGCCGACAATGTATATGAGTTCTTCTTCATCGGAACACCTATACCAATCACCGGCGCTGTGGGTTCACCGGTCAACCCTCTGGCAGTTAAATGACGGAAGGAGTTGAATCTCCTGTTTGCTCAAAAGGTCATCCGCTATTTTCGCACCTTTTTATTTTTGCCACGCGCCCACCACAATTTATAATTAGACACCAGAATCAGTTATAATGACAGCGTGGGCAAGCAAAAACTCTTTACCAGTCGGTGTAAAGTCTGCAATACAATGATTGCTTGGCCACTCGAGAAGCCCGTACCAAAGGTCTGGTTATGCCCTAATTGCGGCGTCAAAAATTACACCAAGCCCAAACCCATGAATTAAAGCCAAATAGCCGTCTGAAGCCAGCTGACCACTTTGGCTTTTTGAAAGTTCCCCAAACGTAAAACCGGCCATAATCTCGAGGAGGTGAAAGAGTGTCGAAATTCAAATTCAATGCCATATTTGGTCTCAAGCCAGGCATCGACGCCGATGAAACATACCAGTTGTGGCGTGGAGAACATGCTTCATATGCGAAAAATTTAACCCTTCCCGAAGTAAAGCAATACAACATTAATAGAGTTATACATAGATTTGGGGACGTTAAAAGAGAAGATGTCTGGGGGTTTGCCGAATTCTGGTTTGACGATATGGAGTCCGCACAAAGAGCCGTGGGACGAGTCCAGGGTGCTCAACCAGACGACTTTCATACCAAGCACATTACCCCGGCCAAACGGTTTATCGCCCGGGAGGAAGAAATTGAGCTCCAGACTCCCGGCAATAACAGGGGCTCATAACTGCCGAGCTACATCTTGCTGGAGTTAAAGCAACGACCGAGGCATATACTATACGCTGAGAGGTAAAGGAACATGGCAAAACTGGTATCAATATTCAGTCTCAAATCGGACGTCGACCCTGACCAGGCATACCAGGTGTGGCGTGAAAAGCATACCTCGTGGGCAAAAGACAAAATGCTCCCCGAGGCGAAGAAATACACAATAAATAGAACTATGCACAAATACCCTCCAGCCGGCGGGACCGTTGCCGAATTTGACATCTTCGGCTATGAAATGTTCTGGTTCGACGATTTTGAATCCGCGCTAAGAGCCACGGAACGACTGAGAAGCGCTCAACCGGATGAGTTCCTGGCTGAATTCACCACAAACACCAAAATGGCCATAATTGAGGAAGAGAATATCGAACTTTAGAAGCTGCCCACGAATAATCGTCGCAGAAATCCAAAACAGTAATAGCCCAAGTTTTTGCCATGTCTAAGCCTCATCCAATTTCCCACTTTATTCTCAAACAAGTGATATAAGTCCCATATTGGCATGCCATATTTACATTAAAATTAAATTAAGAAGCAAGAAATATGGTATGCCTAGGAGAGAGCAATATGGACAAGAGCCTGAAGACAGGATTGATAGTAGGAGGGGTGATACTGGCAGCCTTGGTTATTATACCCCTAATTATTGGAATGTCTAACGGATGGGAGGTTTGTAGAGCTGAGATGTTTGAGCACGGAATGATGGGACCCTGGATGATGACTGGACTAGGAGGTTGGTCAATTATGGGTATTATATGGCTGGTCATAGTCGGGCTAATCGTATGGCTGGTTGTTTCTCTGGTACGCGGTAGTCACCCCATTTCCTCAAGCCATGGTGGGGGAGACGTAAAGGTGCTGGAAATACTTAAAGCCAGGTATGCGCGCGGAGAAATAGATAAAGCAGAATACGAAGAGAAGCTAAAAGATTTAAAATAATACCTCCGATAGTCTTAACAACCGAATCAATGAAGGCCATATCTAAGGCGCAGTCAACGTCGACTTCTATGCTGAGACCTTTAAAGAAGTCTTGGGATTCCAAGAAGTCCAAAACCTGTCGGCAGGCGTAAAAGAATGGGTAACAGAAGAGCTTCCGGTCGTACAATAGGGCTGGCACATAAGATGCTCCAGTTATCCGGTCAGTCAGCCCGAAGCTAAAAAATCTGCCAACGGCTGGATTTGAGCTATTGCCCTGCCCCGCTTCTCCACGCATATTGACATCTCACTGAATAGGAATATAATTCAATTATTCAGGGAAGGGGAGCCGCAGTTCTCCCCTATTCTATATCCGGAGAAAGCGAGGTGAGAGATGTTCCTTTCTTTTCCACAGGATTTTAAGGAGAAGCAATTCAA
>Ga0209427_10005987_pt1 | contig 13908 bp, 10 predicted proteins | sample DeeMarSWOR136_30_FD_187465 | JGI IMG/M metagenome (GOLD analysis project Ga0209427, IMG submission 187465) | Marine sediment microbial communities from White Oak River estuary, North Carolina - WOR-1-36_30 (SPAdes) (version 2) | ecosystem: Environmental > Aquatic > Marine > Intertidal zone >... | reverse complement strand
ATAGGGCTGAGGGCGCGTGGGAATATAGAAGCACAATCAGATTCGCCGTTCGCGGCAGTGACGAAAGAATCTGCGCAAGAGTAGACTATCTTTTCGCTCCAGTACTCAGCCCACCATCAAGCGACTATGATGAATTCTACAGTGACTACACATTACATGACCTTGCTGGCACATGGGCACACTTCCAGGTTTACTACAAAATGAGCCAGACTCCAGACGGAATATTGGAAGCATGGATAAACAATGAACTGATAACAAGTAAGACTGGGCGCATAACAGATCCTAGAGGCGATCCAAGATGGGAGAGTGAAGGATGCTACTGGACTTACAACGATTTCCCTTACTTGTCTCTCGCCATATACAACGAACCGACTGAACCTGAATGTTGGTGCTATGTAGACGATATGGTACTTTCCACTGAAAAAGTCCCGGAAAGCTATGGGGTAGAATAATGTGGAATAGACTGGGAAAAACGATAAACGCGTACTCACTTCCAAATCGATAGAGCAAATTGTGCTACGGATTCGCAATCCGCATTGAGGGCCCTTCACTCATCAAGATCAAATCCTTGTCCCAGAAGTAAACAGGTGCAAATCGCAAACGAGTTGCGTGGGCTAGGGATAGTCAGAAGACCTTATGAGACTAGCGTAAATGACTAGCGAAGCCAAGACACTCAATTTCAGTTGATTCCTCTCCTTTTTTACTATTTCACGGACTCGAGACTGTTCTAGAAAGTCAACACCTGTCTGACCCAGAAACCGCAGTGTTAGCTTCTTAATCTCATCAGTTCTCTCTTGAGCTCGCTTATGCGAGCGTTTGTCGCCAAGAAGGTCAATTGGGTTTACGCTCAGGATTCCTGACTCATGAAGGTGTCTTTTTAGCCATCCAAAAACGAGGAAGTACAACTTGAGTAGCCAACCAGGAACGGACAAAGGTATTAAGCGATCATAATACCGTATCCGAGATAAGGATGTATTCAAACTTGAAAGAAGATTCTTGTATAGAATGTGGTGGTCTTTGAAAGATTGAGACACGTTTGTTGAGGCCCTAAGAAAGGGAATAGAATAAAAGGGCGTCGTACTCCACAGGATGATCCTGTTCTTATCTTCTCCAGGAAAATACAACTTGAACGATCGTTCGAACAGAAGAAAGTGCATCAATTTTCCTTCCATTGTCTTCTCAGGAAAGGCCGTTATGAGTTTGTTAAGATGTTCCTTGAAGGCACTCTCGTCTATTGCTAATATGGAACTGATTTCGTCTAGGTCGAAGATGTGTTCCGTCTCTATTATGTACTGTAGCAGTTTTTCCACGTCAGAAAAATTGCGTGTGCCACTGATGGGGGGGTCTTCCGGCTTAAGTAAGAAGCCCCCGTCCCCAGTATGTAGTATTGCTTTGTACCCTACTCTTTCCCTAATGCCATATAGGTACGATATAATATGAGGAAGCATAGAAGATCCTATGCCATCCGTGAGCTTTACATAATCCTCATCCGTTGCTTTGAAAGATGACGATACAACCTGATGTCTCACTCTTAGTGCTTGGGCAATCTCTCCGGCTATCCTGGTTTCTCCTGACGGAAATGTGTAAGCAACTGGATTCGCTCCCACTTTAACTAAACCTCCTAATGTTGCTCTGGAGTCGAGTCCTCCGCTAAGAAGCACTACGTGAGCCCACTCCTTGGAAAACGTTTGTGCGATATTTTTCGAGGACCCAAGAAACAACTTGACCATCTTTCTTGTCTCTTCTTGCAGCTGATCCAGATTTTCAGTTTTTGGATCCAGATTCCATAATAATAGTCTTTCCAGAAGGAATTTGCCGCTCACAGTATCAACAACCGACATAGCCGCAGGAGGAAATCTTTTGATGTTTTCGCAAAGCGTTCTCTCACCTAAAGGGTATCTGAATAGTAGGTATTCAGCCAAGGCAAGTTTGTCAAAACTAGGCTTCTCTAGAAATGGAACTACGAATTTCACTTCTCTAGACATCACGATCCTATCTGGAAATCGATTGGGGGATGAACAGTAATATAAGGGAAGTCTACCTAACGCATCATTGAAAATCAAACACTTTTGCTTCTCAATATTGTATATTACTACCACGAATTCTCCATGTGTCGTGAGTACGAACTTCTTTATTTTGTCTGATAGCTTGTTAGGATTCGATTCAGCAAGGGAAATCTCATCCAGCTCATCCTTGACTTGCCCGGTAGACTTGTTGTAGATAGCTCCATCGATCGAAGTCACCCTTCTCTTGTTTTGAGAAACCGTGAAGGGATAGCCATCGTAGTACGATCGTCCCAGGATTACGCTAGCGTCATTATATACAATGTCAGTCATATACCATTGAAAATGCTTCATCCTATCCAACGTATTCGAAAATATTCGCCTTTCATCTCGTCCGACAGGCAGGTTGCTGCTCACTGAAATCAGCAGATGCAAACCGGGCAAATGCATCACTCCTAGATTTTATGTGCGCATATACCTAATCTTGGGTTGCGTCAGGATTATACATGGAGTGGGATATGATGAAGGAGGCACCGTTGTCATAGATGAGGTTGCCTGCTTCGAGGCGAAGATTTTCTATCCTTTCTTTAGTCCGATATTCTGCTGGCTCCTCAAACTGACCGCCTTCAAAGGTATGAAGCAAGAGTAGATCCCAGTTTAGGCTTTGATTCGATTCCAAAAGATTGAACCGTATATGTCTCAAGTAGAATGAAGGGGTGGAGAAGCCATGAATCTGAAATCGAGTGACAACGTCTGACGCTACGCTACTGTTATAGGAGTACTTCTCAGCAAAAGAGATCATTTCTATCTGATAGATCGTGTTTACTACTCCGAGCTGAACCAGATACTCCTCTTCAGGCAAATCGCTTGACAGAACGTTGGATCCAGGAACTAATGGTTGGCAACGATGGAATTGAATCAAACAAGAAGAGACGAGTATGAAAAGTAAGGAAGCGAAAACTAGGTTCTTTGCTGCGGGCCTTACAGAAATGCGATTCAAGAATTCGTCAAGACGCCACAGTGTCAACCCTACTAGAAAAATACATAAGAGCATGATGTAGGCCATCAGTCTTTCGTATTCTATTGAACCAAAACCAGACACAAATTGAAACAACAAGAATGACACAAAAGCGGTAAGGAGAACAATGAGGTACAGGTAGAATGTCTTAGCTTCACTAGATACTTTTCGTCTAAGTTTCCACAGGAATACAGACAAGCCGAAAAGGCTCAGCATCACCACAATCGCATCGCTCAAATGGAAAACTGCAAGAATCTGAACTTGTGCCAGAAGCGGTATGTCATAGAATCGTGTAGGAACAGGGGCCCTAACCTCTCCGACGAAAAGCGCCTTCATCAAACTAGCGAGTCTTTTCAAATTGAAATCTGAGGCAACCGACCACCAAGCAAGAAACATAATTCCGTATATCACAGTTGGTATAACAAGAGTGGAGACTCGGATTCGACCCAGAGTTTTCTTTCTCGTAATCTCTAGGAGCCACAAAATGAGTAGCACCAACGCGAAAGCGAAGAAAACCAGAAATGATGTAATAGCGTGAGAGATGATCACGTTGAAACCTAGGATAATGAAAATCAACCCGAACCTTCTTTTGCACTCTTTCCCAAAGATATTGCGAACAAAAATAGCGATTAGCAGAAAATAAGGTAATAGAGCGAGGGACGTGCCATAAATAATGTATCTTTGCACTATTGGAAAGCTGGAGGCTATAATAACATATCTCTGAATTGTATCATCCAATATCCCCTTTGTGGCGAAGTAAATTATGAAAGGAATTAGCCCGGACAGCGCGGGGATGATGAGGCTGAGAACCTCATTGGTGGAGATTCCGGAAACGATCGAAAAGGAAGCCATGAAAACATGCATAGCGGGGTTACCTCCGTACATTTCGGACAAGAATTCGTTTTCTGGAATGTAGCTCCTAGAGACCATTTCGTTAGTGAACCGGAAATGTGCAGGCCCATCGAAAACACCAGAAAACGATTGATATTTCAATCCTGGAATCAGGTTCATCGCAGCAAGCAAAAATGCTGCAAGTATAACTACTTTCTTGTTGTCTCGAATAAACACTTCAGCGACAAGAAAAGAGAAGATGAAGATCGCTGTTGGAACAACTATTCCGTCCAGAATCCACGCGTCTTGATAGTTCCTTCGATTGAGAACGACTATGAGAAAGAAACTTATAGCAACGACGAAAAGCATCAACAGATAGTCGTATCTAGGCTTTCTACGAATCACAAAAAATGGCCTCCCCAAATCTCAGTCAGAGTGAATGCTTCTTTTGAATGGAGCGCGTTTCTGTCAGCAATATCTTAACAATTGCAAATCGGATCCGCTCACATCCCAGATCGCAGACGCTGGGCTAACTGCGTTGCCTTACAACTAGTCTGTAGCAATCTAGTATTTTGCCGGCGATGCTATCGCAACTGTAATGATTCTCAATTAGTCTTCTAGAGGCGTCTCCCATCCTAAGCCTCAAAGACTCATCGCCTAGTAATTTGATAATTCGCTGCCCCATCGCTTCAGGATCCTTTGGGGGGACTAGATAACCAGTCCTTCCATCTTTTACCACTTTACCAACTTCGCCAACATCGCTCGCAACCACAGGGATGCCACATGCCATCGCTTCAAGAACAACGTTAGGAAAGCTTTCCCCCCCATGTGATGGAAGCACATACAGATCTGAATTCTGGTAGTATCTGAGAAGGCGTTCTCGGTCTAGCTGACCGACCAGAATCACTTTTTTCTCCAATCCCAGCCTGCTTATCAATTTCTTCAGACGATCTCTTAATGGACCGGTACCCGCAAGTACAAAGGACACCGATGGGTGCCTTTCGCAGACGTATTTCGCACATCTCGCTAGATCAAGCACGCCTTTTGCATAGATAAGACGACCGCTCCAGAATACATAAGAGCTGTTTTTGCCTGATTTCTTTGGAACAAAAAATCCCGTGTCTACGCCATTGCCTATAAGCCTCAACATTTCGGGATCAAACCGATAATTATCCGCTATCTCCTTAACAACCCTCGAAGACACTGCGATAATAAGGTCAGCATTCTGCAGGATTTCATACTCCAGACGAGAAGTGACAACTGAGTATATTTCGTAAGCAATTCGCCTAGTTAAACTAACACGTCCGTGTCGGATCGCCCGGGTCTTTATTACAGAATGTATGGTGACCACAACGGGCAACGAAGTATCAATCACCGGTGAAACTGGAAGTTGAATATGAACTAAATCAAAATCTGGTTCAATTGATCTAAAAGCTTTATTCAGGAAAATTCCGTGCAGCTGGATATGAAAAGGGTATAGCGGAAAGTATGGTATTCTACATACGTTTATATCGTTTATGCTTTCAAACCGTGGTTCTCTGCAAAACCCTCTCGTAAAAACCGTTACTCTATGCCCCTTCTTGACCAGCGCATTACATAAATTGAAGGAAGAAATGCCAACGCCAGCAACTCCAAGGCCTCTTCGAGGCGGCGGAAACTCAGCGGCGATCATACCGATATGCAACAAACTCCCTCTCACATTCAAAGTGAAAAAAGTCGGTCATCCAAGTCCAAGTGAAATCAGTCGGCTATCTTGAAAACCGTGTCTTTCGCTAGACTCATCAAGTCTGCAATTGACAGCCTCTTTGACAGATCGGAATATCCGATTGTTGCCATAGCACTTCTGGAGAGACTAAGCAACCGCGCAAAATTCGACAGGCGCCTAGAAAACCGTTGAATAGTCAAAGAAAGTTTTCCCAAGTAGAACCACTTCAGTGGAATAAACTCCAGGCGTGTCTTTACTTCCTGCAAGCTACAGCCAACTATTTCTATGTCTTTTGTACTTCCTAACCCCTTCTTCTCAGCACATTTGAGGTACTTGATTTTGGACGCTTTGAACCCGGCGATTTGCGCGGCGACGGAGTCAGCTGCTACTGGATCTTTGCTCGAAACTATCACTCCTAGATACTTGGGTTTCCCATCTACTGGCCCAAAGCCTTCCATTCCCACTATACCATCGATGATAGCCAAATCCGGCCTGTAAATAGTATTTAAATCTACGAGAACCTCGTGCATAAAGCCATGATATGAGGACCTTTTTAGGGGAGAAGGCAGAAAACCGAAGGCGTTTTTCAGTATCCCCGTATAATAGTAGTCGACATGTGTCTTAAGCTTGGCCACGCTTATCATATAGTCCGAAAAGATCATGCATTCTGGAACTCGAAGCGTTTTGAAGATCTTCCCATTGATACTAACTCTGAGCGTTTCTTCTTTCGACAGGTTTACGCAGTTGACATTTGAATACTTGTTTGCTAAATCTAGGTATCCTAATCTCTTGAAGGTTGCCTCTGCGCTGGCCTTGAAATTATTTGTCTCAACAATTTGAATCTCGCACTTCTGAATAGAGTTTATCCTCCTAATGACAGCTTCCACAATCCGTGGATCTGTCGTAGCCCCAGATTGAGAAGATAAGGGTCGGCACAAGTTCGGCTTTATCGAGACGATTTTTCGTCCTTTAAGATCACTGAGGCCGTCGATTAGATCTATTGATTTGTAAACTGTGTTTTCTATCGTCTCGTCATCGCCTTTCACGATTGAAACCAATGGTTTCTCATTCATTTTTTGTCCACTCAGCTTAGCGAAATCACGGATTTTTCTCTGTAGGACTCGTATGCTGCTAGAATCAGTCGAAGGGATTCTCTAGCTTCTTTCCCTGAGACTGAAGGTTTTCTATCATAGGCAATAGATTCCAGAAAATCGTTTATTTCTTGTTTATACGACCAATTAAAAGCCTCTAGGGGGATTTTTGGATCGAACTTCCCTGGTGTTAACTTAATCTTTCCTCTGAGCTTGCACGAGACAGAATCCACGCTGTAGAATTGGAATGAGGGCCCGAAGATCTCTGACGCCAGGTTCCCCCTTGTTCCAAATATCTCTATTTGCCTGCTTCTCTCCGTTGCGCTGTAGTTGAATATTCGAGCCCATGCAACAAAGACTTCTCCAAGGAGGCCGGACTCAAATTTTATCGAGACTAAGGCTGCATCGTCTGAATCTATCCCATTCATATGTGTTGAAAGGTATGCTGAAACCTCTGATGGTTTCCCAAACAGCCATAGCATTAGATCCACGACATGGGCGCCGGAATCGAAGAGGCAACCGATTCTTTTTTGCGTCTCGTAACCATAATCTTCTTGATTCATTGCATATGGCCCGGTGGTAATCAGTTGTGCTGTCGCAAAGACAGGTTTTCCAATTCTTCCTTGTCTAATGTAGTCCCTGACTTTTCTATGGTTTGGCAGAAATCTGAGATTGAGATCAACGCTGAATTTGACTCTGTTTTTTGCAGTGGCCTCTAGCATTTTGTCTGCTTCATCCAAGTTTGTGGCCAAAGGTTTTTCACACAACACATGGACGCCAGTTTTCGCGGCGTCGACCACTATTTGCGAATGTAGACGTGTAGGCACACAAACACTCACGGCTTGCACAAGCTTGCTGTCCAACAGCTCTCGATAATCTGCAAAAGTGTTCTTTACACCATACGTTTCTGCCACTTCCGTTAGGGTATCTTGGTTTGTGTCGCATATTGCTTCAAGCTTCGATTTTGGATTCTCGATGTAGTTTGGAATGTGAACTTGCTGAGCAATGCGGCCGCACCCGATGACTCCAACCTTGATTTGCTGCATCAACATCACGGCTTGTAGTTAACCCTGCAAAGACGAGAGATCGAACCCATTCTAGACGTGTGTTCTTCCAACGCCTCTATAGAGGAACCCCTGTCGTTTGGCTTCCTTAGGATCCACAACATTCGCTACGTCAACTAGCACTGCTGGCATCTTGGAGATTCTTGCCAGAGTTGCTAACTTCATTTCTTCGAATTCTTTATGGGCAGTACCGATCAAAATACAATCTGCGTTTTCAACTGCTTCATTCAATGTTTCCGATGCTCTGTGACCGAAAACCTGCTCTCCCTTAAAGAGAGGATCATAAATCGCTAAAGAAGCCCCCTTTTCCTTCAGATCGTGGTAGACAAGTTCAATCGGCGTTCCCCGTAAATCATGTAAATCAGGTTTGTAAGATGCTCCTAGAACTGCAATTTTGGATCCGCGAAGAATTTTATTAACCGTATCAAGTCCTTCTGTCACAAGTGTAACCGCGTGACTGGGCATCATATCATTTACTTCTCTGGCTGTCTTGACTAGACGGGTAGTAAAATCCGCATCCGTGCCTTCGGCAATCAGATAGAGAGAGCTTGTTGGCAGGCATGCGCCTCCAACTCCTACGCCGGGGTAATGTGGCAGGAAGTTCCACTTTGTTGCACACCCATTAATAACCTCGAGAACGTCAAGGCCAAGTTTTTCACAGAGGACTGCAATCTCGTTGACGAATGCTATGTTCACATCGCGAAACGAGTTTTCGATCAGCTTTATCGCATTAGCGGTCTTCGGATCTCTCACCTTGAATACCTTGACGCCGAAAACCATTTTGTGGATCCTTGCCGCAACTTCAGTTGATCGGAAGTCAATTCCTCCAACTATTCGAGGAACAGTCCTCATACTGCGTAGGATTTGAGTAGGATTCGCCCTCTCTGGACAACTTGCTACGCCAAAGTCTTTTCCTGCCTTCATTCCAGAGTGCCTTTCAAGCAGTGGCACAACAATTTTCTCAACAGTCCCAATACTCACTGTGCTTTCAACGATCACCAAACTGCCTTTTCTAAGCGCCCTTCCAACATTTTCAGACGCATCAATTATTGCAGAATAGCTCGGTCCACCGTTTTCATTGGCCGGAGTGGGCACACAAATCACCACTACGTCTGCTTTTCCAACCGCAGACGTAAAATCGACTTCCGCCTTGAGTCTTCCCCGTTGACTACATGATTCCACAAGTCTATCCAATCCTGGCTCGTCTTCAAACCTACATTTTCCAGCGTTGACACCACGAACTACCTCGAGGCTTTTGTCTACACCTATCACCTGAGCCCCCGCATCTGCAAATAAGGCAGCAGTAGGTAAACCAATTCGTCCAAGCCCCACCACACAAACGGTGATCCTGCCATCTTTTAGAGCGTTCTCGAGTTCGTGTTTAGACAGGTTCAATATTTCAGATTCCATAGTCGACACTTCCTGGTTTGTTTTCTAAAGATGTCGAAATGCGAGACATCACGGTTCGTCTTTATTTGGCTGGGACCTCTCAGTTTTCTTCCAAGTACCTGTCCTCTTACCCACGAAGAGCAGGCCAAGCAACAGGTAGAACTGGTGAATGAGCAAACTCGTAACAGAATTCAAAGGTGGTATGTCGATCCTAGTTCCAAGATAAAGAAAGATGCAAGCTGCAAACGTTAGCGAAACGGCTAGAACTGCCGAATACGATAGAATCGCAAGAAACAAGGATACTAATCCAGCAAGCATCAAAACAGGACACAAGGTCAACATCGCTAAACGCAATGGAAAGATCTTCCTGCCAAATTCGCGAAACTTTTCGCGAAATATGATGTCTCTATGTATCAGGGCAGATTGAATCATTCTGGTCGCTCTCCGTACCTTCTGCCTTCGTTGTTCACCTAGTTTATGAGATATAGACTCGTGAAAAACAATCTGAGGTACATAGATGTATCTCAAGCCCTTCTTGATTACGGCCAATGAGATATTTCCATCGGTTGATCCACGATGAACAGAAATCGGGGAGAAACAGGACTTCCTCAACAGACAGAAGCCGCCGTATCCCGGGAATGTGGAATGAATGGCACTTTCCGCAGTTAACATTCCACCGAAGAAAGTTACATAACTCCCCTCCACCTTGACTGCAGCCGTAGTCTGGTCTATGATTGGTGCCATTCTTGCTGTGATCCCGCCTACATCCTCATTCTTAGATATAATCTTGACAGCTTTCTCCAAGGCGTCAGCTTCGATGGTCACATCGGCATCGGTTCTCATAATGAGACCGTTGCTTGCGTTTCGGACTCCTCTGTTATAAGAAGCGTTTGCTCCACTCCTATCTGGACTCCTAATGATTTTACCGGAGAGCCCCAACTTAGTGAACATGTTCTGAGCGATTTCGCAAGTTCTATCGCTGGAACAGTCATCTAGCAGAAGAACTTCAAGTTTTTCAAGGGGGTAATTCAGATCCGCGAGATTCTGAAGCTTCCTAGAAATGACAACCTCTTCATTATATGTAGGTACCAGGATACTCACACTTGGTAAATCTTGATGGGCCAATGGTTTAATCAATGCTTGATCGATTAGCCGAACGTATTCTTTTTTCTTACCACTGCTAAGTATCAGTAGCACATATAATCCATAAACTGCAGAAACTGTAGCGAACGCAACTAGTGCTATTACTAAGAGGATAACGACCATTGTTCAGCTCTCAGCGAATTCCCAGTCTTCTTCATTTATCTATCCAAAACAGGAGGTCGCGTGTCGTTTGTTATTTTTATATATAGACCGAGAAGCGCTAGTTTGATGTCCCAGAGCAGATTATAGACGAAATAATTTTCGTGGGGGAAGAGCTTTGCAGATTCTGGATTTATTGCGCCGACGATCTCGAAGTCCTTCATTCTTCCAACACCTTCCCTTTCAGCTAAAGTGAAATGCTTGATCCGCCTCGCGTTATAACCCATTATCTTGGCTGCCACAACATCGGCAGCTAGCTGATCCTCGCTCGCTAGAACCAGCCCCATTTTTACCGGATTCTTCCCGAGGGCGATAATTCCGTCGATGACAGCCAAGTTTGGCTTGATCAGTTTATTGATTCCTACTATCACTTCGTTTAGGTGAGAATGATAAACGATTTTTCTCGGTACGGCGATGGCCCCAAACATGTTTTTCAAACAGCATGATACGTTCGTAAGGCGATGGGTTCTTAACTTAGGAACGTTTATCAACAAATCTGAGTTGAGCATTGGTTCAGCAACGGGCAAGCTAAATTTTCTACGGTTCACGACAAGTTCCGTCTCAACCTTTTCACATTCACAGAGATTGAGTAACTTTACTCGCTTTCTTTGAGCAAGCTTATCGTATCCAAGCATTCTGAAAGCATACTTTGTCCTCATAGCAGAAGCGTCAGCCTCAGCGACTACTATGTCAATTCCGTCACCATTGTGATGACGAATGTAGTCAATTATGGCTGATACAATCCGGGGATCGGTTGTTTCTCCAGTTGAAGAATCCCAATAATACCGCAAGTTGACTTTCAACATCGCGGAATCGATTCCATTCGGCAATTTGAAACCGCTCTTGTCTATTGCGTCGAATGTTGCGTTTCTTAGTCCCTCCTCAGACAAATCCTCGGTGTGAACAATGCTCACAGTAGATGACATGTAGACTCCCTCAGCTTCTTGTCTCGTCTGCAAAACTATACGAATCCTCAACAATTCGAATTGTCTCAAATCCATCATCAACCGTGGCAAGATCAAACATATCATCGCCACTGTTGATCCTTTGGGAGAAATTCTGCAATTCCTTGAAATAAGAAGGGTAATAGTAGGTGTACGCCAATGGACTGATCTTCTTTCCCACAATTTTGGCCACAATGTTCTTCAAAGCTTTTCTTGCAGCGTGGAGGTAGAGGTTTTTGGGAGCAAAATGATCTGTTGACAAAAATCTAGCTGTACCGTGAAGGTTAATTCTGAAATTAAACTGCGGAAATACCATTTTCTGAAACCATCCCACACTAATAATTCCGATAGTTGAGGTGCGCTTGGATTTCAACATCACTATCGCGCTGTCTTCCAAATCCAGACTGTAACGATAGCCGAGACGTGCGTAGAGAATCTCAGGTTCTGGAAAAAACCATCTAAAGAGATCTATCAAGTGGTAACCTTGATCAAGTAGCACTCCGCCTCCCGACAAATCTGGATTAAGCCACCAATCGTGAACAGGAACAGGCTCCAAGGGATGTGCAAAGGGACCATTTACGAAATGTTCAAGATTTGCTATTTCCACGTCTCCAATCGTGCCTTTGTGAAATTCGGTTTTCAGTTTTTGAACATGATCGAAGTAGCGGTAATTGTGCCCAATAGCTAATTTAACGTTGTTTCTTTGAACAGCCCGCTTAATATTCTCACATTCTGACGTGTTGCGAGCAAGAGGTTTCTCTACGAATATGTGTAATCCCTTTTCAGCAGCGTCAATAATACTTTTCTCGTGCAAAAAGTTTGGTAATGCTATAAATACAGCATCTAGCTCTGTAACCTCAAGAAGCTCTCTGTAGTCCTCGAATAGATTCTTGACACCATATCCCTTAGCCTCGTTTAATGCTTTTTTGGATTTGTCTGCCGCAGCTACAACTCTTATGTCCTCTATGAAACGGGCATTGCGTAGATGCAGCAAACCCATGTGTCCTAGGCCAATCATTCCAACGTTTATCAAAATGCTCAGCGACTTTCCTAGCTTCTTTTGATCGACGAGGTAGTTGGAAGGAAAAAGGGCTCTTCTTCAGCTTTCCCTATTTCTCTTTCGCCATCCGTCGAGAAATTCTTCAAGAATTGTTAGTAAGATGCGGGATCCGTCTAAAATTCCGCTCAGATTGGATTTGCCGTGTCTTCTTCGACGTTCTACGCTTGGGACTTCTGCAACCTTCAATCCTAATTTTTTAGCCTTGATGAAAATTTCTGTCTCGATCTCGAAGTTCTTTGACTTCAAACTTGGATACAACTTCTTTAGAGCCTCTTTTCTGAAGCCTGCGAACCCATAACAGAGATCTGTGTAGTTAGTGGACCACAAGAAGTTGACCAGAGAGACAAAAAGCATGTTCCCAAACCTTCGGAAGATACTCAAATCTTCGGAGCCGCCTCCGGGCAAAAAGCGGGATCCCCTTACCAAGTCCGCGCCTGAGGCTAGAGCTTTTATGTACATGTCTATTTCACGCGGTTGCATCGAACCATCCGCGTCTATCATTATGATAATGTCGCCATCAACGATATCGAACGCCTGACGGAGGGCAGCGCCCTTTCCGCGTCCCTTCTGTACCAAAACTCTTGCTCCAAGCCGTCTCGCAATCTCTGGAGTCCCATCCTTAGAATTGCCATCTACTACTAAAACGTCATAGGCACGACCGTTAACATCCCGCAGAACCCCGCCTATAGCTCTTGCCTCGTTTAAGGTAGGCATTACTATTGAAATAGCGAGATTAATGCTTCTTCTGATGTCTTCTCCGCTCAGGGATGTCATCTTCGGAACTCCGAATGTTCATAGAATCAATTAAATGTAGCCCTTGCGACAACAATCATTGATTCTCATGGAATATTTACATGAAATCTTCAGGTTCACGCCTTATTTAAATGGTCAAGGAGGGGTCTTCTATAACAATTCCAATCATGTTCTAGAGTTTGCATACACTACAGCTGACGCATATGCACACGAGAGCTCTACTTCAGCACATCAGGGTCGAGCCGTACAACTTCGTTCAGAGCCGATTGAAGGTGGATATCAGAAGACAGGGTTCCATCTTCACCCAAATATCGTATCCACTGATCACTGGTCTCCTCCAATCCAACATTGATCGCATAATCTATTATACTGGGAATCAGATTGAGAACAACGGGAATGTTCTCTGCGAGCTTCAACTCGTAACAAATGACTGAGAGATTAGCGTCCTTTTTCACTTTGGTTTGAGCCTTTGAAACTGCCTTCAGCTCTTGCGTCAGCGTCCCATCGTCTGGTTCCTTCGCCAACTTCTCCAAAATTCGCTTCCGTGCAGCCTCAAGCTCATCAATCCGTTTCTGCGCCTCAGTAACGCGCAACCTCAGAGTATCCTTGACCGCCGAAAGAGCATGTACCCCAACATCAGTGCACATCCTCCGCAGTTCCAGCAACGCTTCCATCTGCGCGATTCCAACATACCGATCGTGGGGCCGCCAAACAGGCGTCGGTGGAAGCGGAATACCCAGTTTATCCG
>Ga0209427_10005986_pt1 | contig 13912 bp, 15 predicted proteins | sample DeeMarSWOR136_30_FD_187465 | JGI IMG/M metagenome (GOLD analysis project Ga0209427, IMG submission 187465) | Marine sediment microbial communities from White Oak River estuary, North Carolina - WOR-1-36_30 (SPAdes) (version 2) | ecosystem: Environmental > Aquatic > Marine > Intertidal zone >... | reverse complement strand
AGTGACAGGTCAAGCCCGGGTCAGGATACTTCTGATAATGCCCTTCTTGCAATTGCTTACAGTTTATTAGGCAAAAGAAAAAAAGCATCATCATTTGTAGAGAACATAGAAAAGCACATAGGTTTCCGTGAAAATACTAAATTTATTTGGGGTGGAACAGATTCTAATATTGTATATGCAAGTGATAATGCTGCACTTGCACTTGCTTATTTTACCTGCGGGCAGGGAGAAAAAGGCGTTGCTCTGGTTGATGAAATGGAATCTGAATTTGGGTATGATAAAAAGACAGGATTATTTAACAGCAGCCCTTATTCTCCTAAAAATAGTTCACTTAGTATAGCAGATAATGCTCTTTTTGCACTTGCGCTTATGGCAAAAGAGGAATATTTGAAAAAATGACTGAAACAAAGGTATTAGGACACAGGAAACAAGGCAGATTAGATGAACTGCTCAAGCAGGCTGGTAAAGACTCAAAAGTCAATGAGGTAATTGAAAAGGAAAAGAGAAGGAAGCTTAGGGAAGCAAGAAAGAACAGGCAGATAAAACCTGGCAATACACACTTTGTTACAAATTTTGAGCCTTCTAAAGAGGCAGACAGGATAATCCAGGGAATAGAGAACCATATTGGCTTTGATGAAGATACTGGACTGGTAAAATACTCTTTTGATTCTTATATTTCTGGACTCACACCTGCTAACAATTCCCTTCTTGCTATTGTTTATTTTATCTGCGGGCAACACAGGAAAGGAAAGAAATTATTGAAATCTATAGAAAAGAATATTGGATTCCTGAAGCTTAAAACAGGTGAAAAATTAATCAGGCTGGACCCTAAGGATAATATATTAGATGTATCTGAAAATGCCATGCTTGCATTTGCTTACTTTACTTATGGACATCATAGAAAAGGCGATAAACTGCTTGAGGATTTGGAGATGGTTATGGCAAAGAATAAGAATATATTAGCCAAACCTCTCAAAGACCTTAACCAAAATTTGTGCCTTCCACTTGTTTACCTTACTGCAGGAAGAGACAAAGAAGAAGGATTGGGTTTAATTAAAAAAGTAGAAAAAGATTATCATTATGAATTTTTTGATGAAAATGACCAAAAACCAAAAACACGCCTGACTGCAAAAGGCACAGCTCCTAATGCCCTGCTTGCTTTAAATTATTTTTTATTCAGGAGAAAACAGGATGAAGCTAAATTCCTTACTGCTAGCATACAACGGTTCATCAGCTTTAAATATTTTAATGACGGCTCATTGTTAATTAAAGATGTTGTTAATAGCCCCAGAATAAATACCTATGACAATCTTTTATATGCGCTTCTGCTAATGGCAGAGCAAAAACATCTTGAAAATGAATGAACCAAAGATATTAGGAAATCCGGAAAAGCAGAAAGGAATAGAGAAACTTCTAAGGCAGGCTGGAAGGGATTCTAAGATTAATGATATCATAGAGGGAAAAGAAGATAAAGGAACAGGGATAATTGGGCTGGACGATGCTGGCCTGGAAAACATCAACCACAGGCTTAGCACAGCCCATAAGATAGGAGATATTGCATTCAGCCCTTTTGGCAGTTACCTTGCTGTTGCCCATGGCGCTTACCTGAGGTTATTCTTGTATAATAAAAATGGAATAAAGGAAGTTGCATCTGCAATGAACTCCACTTTGATTGATGCCCTTGCATTCAGCCCAAAAGGGGATTTTATTGCAGCTGGATGCAGGGAAGGAAAAACAAATCTATTTAGCCTTAATCCAGAAGAGATATTAAAACCTGCAGGCTCAGCAGCCTCACCTAAAGGTGTAAGGGGCATGGATATCTGCAGTATCCTGGAAGAGCATACTAAGGATGCTATTCTTTATGATAATGTACTATGCGTTGCAGACAGCACAGGGGAAATGCAATTGACAGATATTGATGGAGAAAATAATGCCCTGATTGATACAATTGCTCTTGAATATCATATTGACAGAGCAGCATTTAACAAGGGTGGAAAGTACCTGGCTGTTGGAAGAGTGAAGCCCCATTTTGAGTTTGAAATAAATATATTAGAGATGGATGGGTTAAAAGAAATTGCATCAGAGCCTTATTATAACCAAATAACTGCAATGGAATTTAATTATGGATGCCTTGCTGTAGGGGATGCACGCAGCTACAGCCTGTATGATTTTGACGGAAAGAACCTGAGAAAAATAGGCAGGAATGGAATTGAATTTTCTGGAAGGCCTCCTGTTGTGACTGGGCTTTCATTCAGCCCAGGTGCAGAATATCTTGCAGTTGCAACAACCGAAGACATCAGCATATATAAGGTTGTAAAGAAAAATGACTGAAATAAAAATTTTAGGAAACCAGGATGAAAGAAACACAATAGACGACTTAGTTAGAAGAGCTGGACAAGACAGTTTGATTAAAGGGGTTTTGGAAGGAGAAACCTTCATCAAAAAATCATCTTCTGGGGAGATAATTGGCTTGGAAGAGGTTGCAGACACAGCCCGTGGTGGCTCGTTGCATACAATTCATGATATTGCATTTAGTTCTGATAACAGACTTTTGTTTACTGCAGGAGAATGGATATCACGGTATGTATTCCACGAAAACGCAGAAAGAAAAAGCTTTTTTGAAAACCTGATATGCGACCCTCACAGGAATATTGCACGCCTTGCTGACGGCAGTCATATCTATGCTTATGTGATTGCACTGAGTTCAGATGGAAGATATCTTGCTGCAGGATATTCCAAAACAGAAAAAGATAATGGCAATAAAGAGGATTATCATATAGGGATATTTGATACAAGAAACAGCACAGAACTCTGCAGCCTTCCTCTGGGAGGCATACCTTACAAAGTGATGTTCAGCCCAAATGACAGGCATGTCCTTACCAGACGCGATAATACATTGGAAATATTTAATTTTGATAAAAACCAGCCTAGTTTAGAATTGAATGGTACAATACCTTCTATCTGGGATTTTGATATTGCTGTATGTTCATATTTATCCCAGAATAGTTTTATTGCTGTTTCTAAGATAGGATCATCTAAACAACGAAGCAGTGTAAAATATTACTTATTGCAAGAAAATGGAAAGATTTTAGAAGATGCTGAACTAGGATTTGAAGGCACAGTCTACAAAGTACAATTCAGCAAAGACGGCAAGCACCTTGCCCTTGCAAACAATGACCCTGACAAATTAAGGATATTTGAATCTTCATTATTATTTACATCCAAAAAACCTGTAGATTATAACGGCAATATCTCTGATATTGATTTTGACCCATGCTCAGATACAATTGCTGTTGCATTTCCTGGGTCTGATTTTATATTATTAAAAATATTTTCTGGTTTTGGTGATAAAATTAGAGCATCTGATAAATACCCAGGCGTTGAATTCTTCAAGGTTATGTTCAGCAAAAACGGCAGATATATTGCTGCTGCAAGCACAGACTACCATACAAGGATATTTGAGGTTAAAAGAAAGAATGAGCCAGACTAAAGTCTTAGGAAACCCTGAAAAAAGAAAAACAATAAACAGGCTGCTGAGGGAAGCTGGTGAAGACAGCCTGATTAAGGGGGTTTTGGAAGGAAGAGAAGGAGATAAAACTGAATATAACCTTGAGTTTGAATTACTGCCCTGTGAAATGGCAGATGAAATAATCAAGAAAGTGGAGGATAGATTACATCAATTAACAATTGATGAATGTCTTGTTGATGACGGCATTGATAAAGAACCTGGCAATTATGACTCTGGTACAAATGCAGCACTTGCACTTATTTATTATGTGAAAAATGAAATAGCAAAAGGGCATTTTATATTAGAAGCAATACAAAACCAAATCGGCTTTAAAAAGCTTAGGGGAGTGAAATTAGTTAAAAGCAGCGAATGGGATAATGATTTGGATTTGAATGTGCCTGCAAATGTTTTCCTTAACCTTGATTATTGGGCATATGGGATTTATGACCAGGATTTTAAACCGATTAAGAGCATGGAGAAATACCTTAATGCTATTGTTGAAGATGAGGAAACTGGTGCAAAGCTTGTATTGACATCTATTGACACAACCAAGCAATGTTTATTTACTGATGACAATGCAGCACTTGCTTTTGGCTATGCTTATTCAGTAATGAAGGAAGATGCTGTGAAATTAGTTAATGGCATAGAAGAGAGGATAGGTTATGATGATTTAGGTTCTGGCTTTATACATTCCAGCATGCTTGACAGGAGGTGGGATATTGAAGATAATGCCCTTTTTGCACTTGCCTGTTTCCATACAGGAAAATATGAAACTGCCTTGAGAATTACAGAAATAATAGAAGGGCGTTTTGAAGGTGAGCATCCATTAGGGGACTCATATGGCACAAGGTCATGTGTATTTTCAGCATTAGCATTTATGGCAAAAGCATATTATGAAAAATTCAAACCAACCTAAGATATTAGGAAACCCGGAAAAGCAGAAAGGAATAGAGAGACTGCTAAAGCAGGCTGGAAAGGATAAGTTTATTGATGCAGTTGTCAAGGGAGAAAAACCTCCTGAATTTAAACCAGAAAATGAGCCAATAGACATTCTTGAAAAGGCACTTGAACTGTCAAAAGATGATATTTCATCTTATGATACTAACCAGCCGATGATTGGCTATTATCCTGATGATGTTTTTACTTCTGACAAAAAAGGCATTCTTGTTTGTTATTTAGGGAATGCTACCTTTCCGTTAATTAAAAATGAATTTATTTTTTTCAATACACTAGAGAAGACAGATCCGGATAAACATGCCTGCGTATATCCTATACCTCCCAAGGTATGCAAATTAGTTCCAAAAGAGACCCATGCTTGTAATGGCCTTATAAGTGCATTTGTAGTAACCCATTTAATGCCTAAATTTTCTATTGTCCATGTTGAAACTGAAAAATCCCATGCTTATATTGGATTTTTAACACTAACGCCCAAGGATGACGGGGTAATAAGTGATTTTAAGCTATCCTGTTTTAGGGAAAACATTGAAGATGGGCATGAATATAACCTTCCATTTGAGATAACAGATAAAATAATCTCAATAACAGAGATGGTGCCTGAGCCAATGCATCCTGAGCTGGCTGGCAGGAGCTTTAAAGAGCTTCCTTATTTTAAAATATAAAATGAATTTTAACCAAGAAGAATTAGGGAAGGCAATAGAGCGTTTAACACAGTTAAGGCCTTATGCCAGCGGGGAGTTTATAGAAGTAAATGAAGACAACATAAAGGCTTTGCTGGAGAAAGGTGCAGAGGTAACTGGCTTGAGGCAGAGGGATTTTGAATTTGGCATTTATTATTTTCCTTCAAGCGTAAGCTTTGCTATTGGTGTAAATGCTACTTATAATGCAGCTGAAAAAAAATTTTATACCCCAGAGCAGCAGCATGAGGCAACCATGTTCCATGAAGGAATCCATTACCTGATGTCCCATGAAGGCATGCTGTTCGGGCCTGATGAAAAAGCAACTATCTATGATACCTTTGTTGACGAGACTGTTGCTGAGTTTGCTGCTTCACAGGTATATGGCTATATTGAGCCGTCAAGGCTGGAGCTCTGTAAAGCTGTAAAGAGAAAAGACCCAAAGGAGATTGACAAAATATTAAATATTTTAGGCTTTCCTGCCCTGGTATCTGATTTTCTTAGAAATGAGATGCTTAATGACACTTCAAATAAATTCCATGAGCTTGAGCTTTATAACAGGCACAAGGCTATTGAAGAGAAATTCAGGCAGGCAAGGGATTTTGAGGCAATTGCCAAAGATGCTGAGGAATATCATGATTACCTTATGTCCATTCCCCCTTATGAACGCAAAGAATTCCGTTTAACAATTAATTTTTTATCACATGAAAATGCCAAGAGATTGAGGGAATCAGGTATCCTGCCCAGCCATCTGGTTGCATGGATTAAGGATGCAGTCCAGAAAGGATTTGATTCGTATGGGATTTATTTTTCCTATATTGTTGGTGCAATTAAATAAAAAATTAAAAAGAAACAGATAAAAAAATAAAAAATTATTTTATCTTCTGAATGCTATTGTAAGCATCAAGATGTTCAAGATTACTACAACAACAATACCTATAATCAAAAGGACGATTAACAGGTTTGAGCTGCTGAAGAATCCTGTTTCATAGGTTTCTATCATATCTGTGCCATCTGCTGTTGTGTCTGTTGTAGTTGTTGTGTCTGTTGTTGTGTCTATTACCTGTGTTGTGTCAGGAACAACAATCTCTACTTCTTCCTCTTCTTCTTCCTCTTCTTCTACAACACAGTCCTGCACTGTCAGGATAACATCCTTGATGTCTTCAAGCTTGTCATCATCATAGTAGACTTTTGTCTTGATTTTGTAGTCTCCTGCTGGAATACCTTCTGCATCTATTGTGATTATCTTTGTCCATGGGTCGTCTGGGTCATCTTCAATCTCAATGTCTGATTCTGAGAAGCTAAGCCCCAGTGCGTCGTTTTCAACTGTTACCTTTACTTCATCTTCCTCGTCTTTTCCTAGGTTCTTGATTTTCAAGTAAAGCTCAGTGTCCCTGTCGCACTTGACTATTGAAGGTGACAACTCTGCTTTTTCAATCCTTAAATCATGGTTTTTCTTGTCAACATTGACATCAAATTTAAGAAGAATCTCATATTCTTCTTTTGTGTCTTCATTCTCTCCTATGATTTCAATCTCCAGTTCATAGGTGTCATCATCAGCATCTTCTGGAATATCAAAGACAAATTCAACTGTTTCTTTTTCCTCTGCACTTAGTGTGCCAATGTCTGCGCTTTCTTCAAGGTCATCGCCGTCATCAATATCAAACAAGACAGCTTCTATCTCAATATCATCAATGTCAATATCATCATCATCTTCATCAAACAAGTTCTCAAGCTCAATCTCTATTCTTAGTTCAGAGCCAAGATAAACATCATCAATATCCATTACTGTGTCAATATCCTCTTCTGAGACACCAGAAACCTTGTCATCATCAACATATGCCTTAAGGTCATGTATTTCCAATGGAAGCTGGTTTACAACTACCTGGAATGTCTGGCTGTCAGTTGAGTCTGCATCAGCTGCATCCACAGTAATGCTGAAGTTTTGCGAATCTCCGCTTGAAACTGCATCATAACCTGGGTTTAGTGTAACTGTTGCAGTTGTATTATCTTTCTTGGATATTGAAGCCCAGCTTGGAGCACTTGCCAATGAGAATGTTGTAGTGCCGTTGTCAGGTGCAGTTGCTGTGACATCAAACTGCAGTGTCTGCCCTTCATTTAATGTCTTAGCCTCAATAGTGTTTAGAATTGGATTTGCAAAAACAACCAAAATAGTAGCTAATAGAACTAACGCACCGATTAATATTTGTTTCTTCATTTTATCCCTCCTTATATGGATTATAGATAGTGATAAATCCCCCTAAATTAACATATAGAATAAACTTGGTATTTAAAAAGTTTTTGGTTGTTACTACTTTAAAATGGGTCAATATTTGAAGCCTTTTGCTTCTGGCTTTCCAACAAATGGTTTTTTGATGATTCCCCACTGCCTTACTGCTGCCTTTAATTCTGGGTGTGTTTTTGCACACTCTCTTAATGTGATCCCACCCATTGCTGCGCATAGAGCTTGGCGAGCTGCCATTGCACCTTTTAATGTTCCTTCTGGATGGCCGTGGATGCCGCCGCCCATCTGGAATATTACATCTTTTCCAAATACCTTATGCAGCGCAGGCATCATTCCAGGATGCAGCCCTCCTGAAGCAACTGGCATTGTTTTCTTTATTCCATAGAACTTGTCTGTGCAGGCTTTTACATTTTCCAGGACTTCCTGCTCTGTTTCAAACATCTTTCCAACTGCTGTCCCTATATGCAGCTGGTCCAGGCCGATCATCCTTGTGATTCTTGCCAAAACCTTCATTGTGATGCCATGGTTTGGTGCCTTGTCAATTGCTGCATGCCCTGCCCTGTGTGCATGGAGAACAAGGTTTAGGTTGGCATCCCTTAATGTCTGCAATGCAGACCAGCCAACTGTTATAATATCAACCATTAAATATTCGTTTCCTAAAGATTGTACGAGTTTTGCCCTTTTCAGCATTTCTTTTGTTTCTGCTGTGACATTAATCATATAGATTTTTTTCTCGCCTGTGAGTTTTTCTGCTTTTCTTTTCAGCTTTAGGGTTTGTTTTAGCCTGTTTTCAAATTTATTGAATTTTTGTGAAGATAAGTTTTCATCATCTTTTACAATATCACATCCTCCCATCCATGCATTGTATGCAACTTTTGCATGGTCTGATGTCCTTAAACCTAATTTTGGCTTTACGATTGTTCCAATTAAAGGCCTGTCTTTGACACCAGTAATTCTTCTTACGCCTTTTATGCCATATTTCGGGCCTTTGAATGATTTTGAAATGTTTTCTGGGAATCTTATGTCTAATAACCTTAAGTGCTGGACTTCTTTCATGCCAAATATATTTCCTGCAATGCTTGACATGATGTCTGGCACATTGTTGTATTCAAACAAATCATTTGGGTATGCTATTTTTACGAATGCTGCGTCTTTTTTCTTTGTTTTTTTTATTTCATAGACTTTTGCTGCCAGTTTCTGCATATACGGCTCTATTGTTGTTGTTTCTGTCCATGTCCCTATTGATGATTCTGCTGCAACTGCGCCTGCTGCTTCTTTTATTGATTCTTTCCTTAAATCTGTGTCAAGATAGAAATAGCAGATTAGGTCATCTTTTTTTGGCCTGTATTTCAGGTTTACATAATCAATATATTTCATTGATTTACCTCTTTTTTACCTAATTAATTAAAACTTATTTAATAACCTTTTTATTTGTTTCCGAAGTAGAAGATTTTGTCTATTGCAACATCCTCTGATTTCCAGTTTCCCCTTTTTGGATGGGATTCCTTTTCTTCTTGTTTTGGCTTTAGCTTAACCTGCCCTGTCTTTTTTTCAGGTTCTAATCCAGCATCTTCTGCTGTCTTTGCTTCCGGCATTGGCCTTGATTTCAGTTCTTTTTTGATGCTGCTTATCTCATCTGCCAGCGCATTTATTGCAGAGCGGAAATCATTAAACCTCTGCTGGGTCATTTCCTTCTGCCTGTCAAATATGTTTTTCAGGTTTTCCAAAGTAAGGTCTGCTACCTGCACCTTGTTGTCTGATGTTACTTTTTGCTTGTCTGTTGTAATTTCTTTGTTCAGGAACTGCTGCGCTTTTTCAACTGCCTCATCCCTTGAAGTAGCAACACCCTGGTCTAGAAGTTCTTGTGCAAGTTTGTTTACTTTTTGTATGTCTTCAATCATAGTATCTATTCCTCCTTTGTTTTAATTTGTTCTTGTATTTCTTCTATTTCCTGTTCTGGTTTTTTGAGAATGAATTTTTCTTTTTCCTCTTCTGTTTCATCTTCAATGTCATCTGGCTCTTCTTCCTTGATATGCAGCTTTTCCTCAACATCTCCAATAAGGTCCTTTACCCTTTCTTTTACCTTGTCCATAAACCCGTCTTCATGGACTGCATCTGAGATTAGTTTTCCCTGTGTTGTATTTTCCCTTGTCAGTTCTGCAATGGATTTATCACCTTCGTGCATCATCTGCTCTGCCATCTTGACTGCATCATCCATAGAAGGGGCCATTCCTGTCTCTTTCAGTGTCTTTGCAAGCTGGTTCAATTTCTTTAGCCTGTCAATGTTCATTTTAATTTTAAAAAAATCATAGTATTTATATTTTGTTGTTAGGAAATAGGTGATATTATTAATCACTGGGCAGTAGCGAAAGATTTATAAAGGAATACCTTATACTATTTATAGTATGACCGGTCATGTAAATATCTTAGGAGACAGAAAAAAGAAAAAACATATAGATGATTTGCTTCAAAAGGCAGAAAAAGACAAGAAGATAAAACGAGTTCTTGAAGGAGAGCAAAGAGTCCCTAAAAAACCTGAAGACCAAAAATGGGCTAATTATCTTTGCGATAGGTTAAATGAAAGGGGTGTGGATTCATCTAGCTGGGAATATAAGAAGAAATTTATTGAGCAGGATGAACCTTGGCAGTTTAGGGTAACTTTTGAGCTTATGCCAGAAAAATATTACCCAAAAGTTGAAATTGTATTTTTTTATGAATGTGATGAGAATGGATGGGTTGAGTTTTCCAATCCTCCAGAATATAAATCTATGGATAATTGGCATATATTCATGGTTACAGACCCTGCTGGTTATTGTGAAGTTCATATGTATGATACTGATATCAGTATACATGATTATGATGGAGGATTAGAAACTCTTGGTAAATACCCTACTGAGGTTGGTGATTATGTAGATACTAAAGAGCATTCTATGGAAGAGATTCTTTGCGACATTGCAGATTTTGTTGCAGAGAGGGTTGAATATTATGAAAAACATGGCAAGGTGGAAATACCAGAAAATGGGAGATGAATTACAAGTTTTAGGAGACAGAAAAAAGAAAAGACATATAGACGATTTGCTAAAGAGGGCTGGTGAAGAAGACACCACAATCAAAAGAGTTCTTGACGGCAAAGCAGGGGAAGTGGCTGAAGGAATCCCTAAAAAACCTGAAGACTGGAGCTGGGCTTTATATTACATTGGGAGAATGGTAGAATATGGTTTTGATGCCAACAATGCAGATTGGGACTGGGGAGAAATTTATGAAGAGTTTGAAAAAATCTTTAAAAATACACATGACTGGCATTTTGACCATTCCTTAAAGTACGTTGGACAATTTGCCAAGAGTATGATATTAGAGCCACGCAGATATTATCCAAGATTTGAGATTGTATATTTTTTCCAAAGCACAGATGGTGAAGAATTTTGGATTGGTGAACCCCCAGAATATAAACCCCTAAAAGATTTACAGGGCTTTAAAATCCGTGATATATACAAAGGGGATTGTGATATTTTTATAGAAGAAGATAAGATATACATAGAAGATACTACAGGGACATTAAAGAACACTCTTAATGAAGAAGATACAATAGAAGAAACAATCAGCAAGATTGCAGATTTCTTAGTGAAGAGAATAAATCATTATGAAAAACACGGCCAGGTGGAAATACCAGAAAATGAATGATGAAACCCATGTTTTAGGAAACCAGGAAGAGCAGAAAAGAATAAAGAAACTGCTGGAGCAGGCTGGGAGAGATAAGGTAATAGATTCTGTTGTCAGGGGCAAAGAAGAAACCCCAGAGTCTGCTGTTAAACCTGATTTATCAATTACTTCTGAAGGAGATGTATGGAGAATATTTGGAGTAGAATACAGGGGAGGAGTTCATACTGTTGATTTAGTTAAAAGCCTGTTAGATGGTCCAACAACACAGGATGAATGGGCAAGGTATTCAGACAGGAGAATGGAAATAGGAACATATCATGTTGGAGATATGCCATTATACCATTCCTTATTCACTGCTTTATACAGGCAAAGAGACAAACCAGAAGCTGAAGAAGCAAGGGAATTTATAGAAAAACAAATGTTTGATAACTGGCTGATGACCTTAACAAGAATAAGATACTATCCAAAAGGCAAAGACAAAATCATACATAATTATGGAACACGCAGAAGATATGAAATAAGACAAGATATTACTGGAAAAAATAAAGAGCTAGAAAATGAAACTTTTGGAGTTTTAAATGCTATTTTAGGAACAAATTTTCAAAATGCAAAGGAAATAAAAGAAGTTTACAACTGGATTTGTGGAAGAGACGTTGAATTCCGGAAAGTAATGAACAGTATGTCATTAGGAATAGATGACCGGGTTGTTGGTTTTAGCAACAATGCTCCTGTTCGGCCGTGTTATATAGATTGCCAAAGATTAGTTGATTCCACAAATGAGCCAGCTCTTTTAGTAAGGATTGTAGGATGGGGAAAATAAAATGAATGATGAAACCCATGTTTTAGGAAACCAGGAGCCTGAGAATCTGAGAGACAAGCTGCTAAGGCAGGCACAGCAGGACAGAGTAGTCAAGGAAGTTGTTGAAGGGAAAAAACCTTTTGAAGTCAGCCCTTCTGGTGATATTGTGATTCCTTCTGTAGAAGAGATTGTGCTGTGCAACACTTTGCATATTAAGAGATGGAAAGGATATGGCAATGGCGTGATTATGGAAGGAGAAGATGGCAAATTTTATTTCTGCAGGGATGATGGACGAAAAGGAGTTCTTTGTAGAGATCCTACTCACAAATGGAGAGGCTATGGTAATGGCTTAATTATCAGAAAAGAAGCTGCACTCATTGCTTATAGGGATGATGGTTCTGATCCAATTAAAATTTATGCAGGCCCATGGGATAATTGGGTAGGATTTGGAAAGGGTGTAATAGTCGAACACAATAACAGGTTTACTGCTTATACTGATGACAAGAAATTAGATATTCTCCATGAAGGAGCTATTGAGGTTTGGGGAGGATATGGAAACGGTATGTTAATCCAAAGAGAAAATGCCAAAGAGTTTACAATTCTTGCCAAAAAGTTCAATGAAGGTGATTTTTTCAAGATTTACATGGGCAAAGGACTTGTTAACGGTGGTTATAAAGATGGTGTAGTAATACATAACCAGAAGACTGGTGAATTAATTGCATATCCAGATAATGCAACAGAACCTGTTGTACTCTGCAAGGTGCTGTCAACTTATGGGTTTAGGAATTATGGAAATGGAGCAATAGTCAAAAGAGAAGACAAATTAATTGCATATAAGATTGTAGACAAGGAAAAAAGGCTTGAAGAACTGAGGAGGGAAGAAAGAAGCAAATTATTGGGAAAATTTGTGGAAGATGATGAACTGAAAAAACAACATCTCAAATATGAATTAAATAATGAGTATGATACTGAAAGATAAAATGATAAAACAAATCCATGTTTTAGGAAACCAGGAGCCTGAGAAGGCAGGAATAAAGAGACTGCTACTCGAACAGGCAGGTAAAGACAAGCTAGTCAGGGAGATTACTGAAAAGAGAAAGAAAAAAGGACCTTCTATTGAAGAGATATTATTGTGTGAAGGAAGTTTATTGTGTGAAGGAAGTTGTGATGATTGGAGAGGTTATGGAGGTGGAATAGTAATCAAAGATGGCAAATCATTTACTGCTTACAGAGGATTTGGACTGCCTATTCCTATTGATGAACTAGATGCTATTAAATGGAGGGGTTATGGAAAGGGAATAATAATTGAACATAAACCATCTCCTCATGAAGATCGTCATTTGTTAACCTTTTTTAACCTTGAAGATTCTGAGGGAAAACACCCTTCTCTTTCCAAAACAGGTAGTTTTGGTGACTGGAGAACTTATGGAGATGGTGTAATAATCATAAATAATCAGGGATTTGTTGCTTATCCTGTAGAGGAACCGCTACGCAAAAGCAAAATAAAAATAGAAAATGAAGAGGAGGTATTCAAGGCAATGGGTTATAATGACGGCATCATAGTCCAAGACCTATCAAAAGCATTGATTGCTTATCCTATAAGAGGAGCTTCAACACATGTTGTAGTGTTGGAAAACGGCGAAGAATGGGACACTTATGGTGGAGGAGTGATAGTCAGGAAAGACAATGAGTTTGTTGCATGGCCTGTATTTGGAGAGAATCCAATCCACCTGTATAGGGGAAAGTTTGATGCATGGAGAGGCTATGGGCAGGGCCTGGTTATCAAAAAAGGAAACCAGTTTATTGCATATAGAATAAATGGAAATGATAAATTCAGGCAAATGGGAAAGAATTTAATTGCTGAATTAGATAAAAGAGATGAACAGGAAAAAAACCCAAAGATAGAATTAGGAGAAGAACTTTTGAATAATTTTTACAATCACAGACGTGAAACATTTAAGAAAAAATACGGGCATATCAAAAGCTCTGGACCAAAGCCCTACAAGCCAAGAGGAATAAAATGACAGATAAAACTCATGTTTTAGGAAACCAGGAACCTAAGAATC
>Ga0209427_10005985_pt1 | contig 13918 bp, 7 predicted proteins | sample DeeMarSWOR136_30_FD_187465 | JGI IMG/M metagenome (GOLD analysis project Ga0209427, IMG submission 187465) | Marine sediment microbial communities from White Oak River estuary, North Carolina - WOR-1-36_30 (SPAdes) (version 2) | ecosystem: Environmental > Aquatic > Marine > Intertidal zone >... | reverse complement strand
AATCGGCCCTCCAGTTGGATATGACGAAATTGGGATTTGACGTAAATGCCCTTGACCAGTTCAAGGACGCCATCCATAAACCCGTGGGCATGGTGCTGGTAACCGGACCCACGGGAAGCGGAAAAACGACCACCCTGTACTCCGCCCTCTCGGAATTGAACAAGGAGGCCGACAATATCATCACCGCCGAAGACCCCATCGAGTTCAACTTCATGGGGATTAATCAAGTCCAGATGCACGAGGAGATCGGCCTTACCTTCGCCTCGTCGCTACGTTCTTTCCTGCGACAAGACCCCGATATCATTATGGTCGGCGAGATTCGAGACTTCGAAACGGCCCAGATTGCCATCCAGGCCGCCCTTACGGGACACCTCGTTATGAGCACCGTCCACACCAACGATGCCCCTGGAACCGTCACCAGGCTCATCGATATGGGGATTGAGCCCTTCCTCATCACCTCATCTGTCCTGCTCATCCTGGCCCAAAGGTTGGCGAGGAAAGTCTGCACGGAATGCAAAGAACCCATCGACGTGAATCCCAAACTGCTCTTGGGGCTGGGTGTACCTCGAGAAGAGATCAATGGCTTTAGCGTGTATAAGGGGAAGGGATGTTCCATATGTAGCAACACCGGGTATAAGGGGAGGATAGGCCTCTACGAGGTAATGCCCCTCTGGGATGAGGTGAAAGAACTGGTGCTATCCAGGGCCTCCACCTTGGAGGTCAAGAGGGAGGCGATACGGTTGGGGATGAAGACCCTCAGGATGGCCGGTATTGCTAAGATCAAGGAGGGAATGACCACCATAGAGGAAGTCTTGAGAACCACTATGGACGATAACCGGTGAGGTGAAGACCAATTCAGGGGGTGGATAGATGGAGGATCTGCAGAAATTATTGCAAGCCATGATCGAAAAGAAGGCATCCGACATACATATCACCACGGGATCGGCACCCATGTTGAGGATCGATGGAAGACTGGTCGAATTCGGTTCGCAACCCCTTGGCGCCACCGATACCAAAAGGCTCTGCTACAGCGTGTTGACCGACGCCCAACGCCACCGATTCGAGGAGGACAGCGAGTTGGACTTCTCCTTCGGCATAAAGGGATTGAGCCGCTTCAGGGGGAACGTGTTCATCCAACGGGGGGCGGTGGCGGGGGCCTTCAGGGCCATTCCCTATGAGATCCTGAGCTTTCAAGAACTGGGAGTTCCTACCGTCATCAACGAGATGCTCAAAAAACCCAAGGGGCTCGTCCTGATAACGGGACCAACCGGGACGGGCAAATCCACCACCTTAGCCTCGATGATCGATAAGCTCAACAGCGAACGAAACGCCCACATCATCACCATCGAGGATCCCATCGAGTACCTCCATCGCCATAAGAAGTGCATTGTCAACCAGAGGGAGGTGAATACCGATACCAAGAGTTTCACGGCGGCCTTAAAACACATCTTGAGGCAGGATCCGGATATCATCCTCATTGGCGAGATGCGGGACCTGGAAACCATTGAGACCGCATTAATCGTCGCTGAAACGGGCCATCTCACCTTTGCCACCCTGCACACGAATTCCTGTGTGGAGAGCATCAATCGGATTATCGACGTCTTTCCGCCACACCAACAACCCCAAATCAGGGCGCAGCTCTCCTTTGTCCTGGAGGGAGTGCTCACTCAACAGCTCCTCCCCAAGGCAAGGGAACCGGGCAGATGCCTGGCGGTTGAGATCATGATCCCCAACCCCGCCATACGGAACCTTATCCGCGAGGACAAGATCCATCAAATCTACTCCCAGATGCAGGTGGGGCAGGCAAAGTTCGGGATGCAGACCATGAACCAATCCCTCTTTTCCCTCTTCCAGCGGGGGCTGATCACGCTCAATGACGCCATGGAGCGAAGCCATAATCTCGACGAATTACTGGGGATGTTGAAGGCAGCTGGACAGATCGTGGACAAAAAGGCCAGCCACGCCTCTACACCCTATTAGACGTAAGTCCAGATACCTCAAGAGGAGCATGCTATGCCGAGATACAGATGGGAGGGGAAGACGCTCAGGGGAGAGAAGAAGAAGGGCGAGATGGAAGCCCCCGATGAAGGGAGCGTCAGGTCTCATCTCAGACAGCAGAATATCATTCCAACCAAGGTGGTGGCAAAGGGAACGGAAATCTCACTCAGCCTTGGTAGACAGAGGGTTAAGAAAAAAGACGTTGCCGTTTTCACTCGACAACTGGCGACCATGATCGACGCGGGCTTACCCCTTGTCCAGTCACTGGATATTCTCTCGATGCAACAGGAGAGCAAAACATTTAAGGCGGTCATCAAGGGCATCAAGGACGATGTGGAAGGAGGCTCCACCTTTGCGGGGGCGTTGAGAAAACATCCCAAGGTCTTCGACGATTTGTACGTCAACCTCGTTGTTGCCGGTGAGGAGGGGGGAATTTTGGACAACGTCCTCAACAGGCTGGCCGTCTACATCGAGAAAGCCGAGGCCTTGAAAAAGAAGGTCAAGTCGGCATTGGTTTACCCCTCCACCATTGTAGCAGTGGCCGTTCTCGTGGTGGCTGTCCTGATGATCTTCGTCATCCCCGTCTTTGACAAGATGTTCGCATCTATGGGGCACACCCTCCCCTTACCCACGCAGATCGTCATCCTCATAAGTAATGTGCTGAAGAAGTACGTCTTCCTGCTCGTCGTCGCCCTCGTGGTCCTCTTTTTCCTGTTCAGAAGGTATTACGCCACGGAGAAAGGCAAGATGGCCGTCGATACCTTAATCCTCAAATTCCCGGTATTCGGGATTCTGTTCCGAAAGGTGGCCGTTGCCCGGTTCTCGAGAACCCTGTCCACCTTGATCACCAGCGGGGTTCCCATCTTGGATGGTCTCACCATCACCTCCAAGACTGCGGGAAACAAACTCATCGAGCAGGCCATCATGAAGGCTCGGACAAGTATCAGCGAGGGAGAGACCATCGCCGAACCGCTGGGCAGGAGCGAGGTCTTTCCCCCCATGGTCACCCAGATGATTGCCGTTGGAGAATCCACGGGATCCCTCGATTCGATGTTAACCAAGATCGCCGATTTCTACGAGGAGGAAGTCGATGTCGCCATCGCCACCCTCACCTCCCTCCTCGAGCCGTTCTTGATGGTCTTCTTGGGAGTGACAGTTGGGGGAATCGTCATCGCCATGTATCTGCCGATATTCAAGATCGCACAGGTGGGTGTCCACTAAGCGCCGTCCGTGCGTCCCATAGCCATCATGGAAAACCATTCAAACCACTCCGAGTCCCCGGAAGACAGGATTAAGAAGCTGAAGGTCCTGGTAATACTCCGGGTGATCATCATCACCCTCCTCCTGAGCATCATCCTCTTCGTCCAATTTAAGAAGGGGGTAGGCCTGTTCATCACCCCCAACAACCTGATTTACTACTTCATTGGCCTCACCTATCTCATCACCCTCATCTACGTTCCCTTTCTGGGCACGACGAAGCACCTCCAGAAGTTCGCCTTCGTCCAACACATCGTGGACGTCCTCCTCATCACCCTGTTGATTTACCTCACCGGAGGGATCGAGAGCTTCTTCGTCATCGCGTATATCTTCTCCATCATCAGCGGAAGCATCATTCTCTACAAAAGGGGGGCGTATTTCATTGCCTCCATAAGCAGCATAGCCTATGGGGCTTTTCTGGATTTGGAGTATTACGGCTTAATCCATCCCATGTACAACAGCCTGTCCAGTGGGTATCACTACGGCAGTAGCTACGTACTTTACCGGATTCTCGTGTATGTCCTTGCCTTCTTCGTCGTCGCCTTCCTCAGCAGCCACCTTGCGGAGGAACTCCGCAGGAAGAAGAGCGAGCTGATCCAAAAGCAGGTCGATTACGATAAGCTGGAGGCCTTCAATCGGGATATCATCCAATCCTTGGATAGCGGGCTGTTAACCATCGATTCCCGTGGAAAGATTACCTCCTTCAACAAAACGGCCCAGAAAATCCTGAGGCTGAACCTCGAGGAGATGGAACAAAGCGACATTCGACAGCTCTTTCCCGACATCGACGGAGCGCTGTTCAGGATGGCGGAGAATTCGCTACGGGCAAATCCGTACCAGCGGTACGAGACCACCGTCACCGATAAGACGGGGAAAACCCTCTTTTTGGGTTTCTCCATCTCTCCCCTCAGGGATAATAACGATCGGGTGATCGGCAAGACCTTTATCTTTCAGGACATCACCAAGTTCAAGGAGATGGAGGAACAGATCAAACGTTCTGACCGAATGGCGACCATCGGGGAGTTTGCAGCGGGCATCGCCCATGAAATCCGAAATCCCCTCACCTCTTTGAGCGGATCTATCCAGGTCCTGAAGGAGGAGTTGAAGCTGAGGGATGCCAATCGCCACCTCATGGACATTATCCTGAGGGAATCGGAGAGGCTCAATAACCTAATCACGGATTTCCTCATCTTCGCCCAACCCCCCAGGACCAATAAGGAGAAGTTAGATATCGGTCGGGTCATCGGTGAAACCCTCCAGTTATTTGACAATTCGCCAGACCGTAATCGAGCGATCAACATCCTCAAGGAGTTCAAAGGCGAGATTTTTCTCCTGGGCGACCCACATCAATTGAAGCAATTATTCTGGAATCTATTCATCAACGCAGCCCAGATCATGCCGAACGGGGGGGAACTGAGGGTAAATCTCGAAAAGGTCAACGCCCACGGAACCTCGAATCCACTGAAAGGGGCGAAAAAGCGTGATATGACCCCCTTTGCCAAGATATCCGTCTCGGACACCGGCGATGGCATTAAACCGGCTGAAAAGGAAAAAATCTTCGAGCCTTTTTTCACCACCAAGGAGGGCGGAACCGGCCTGGGCCTGGCCATTGTTCATCGGATCGTGGAAAATCACGAGGGGTTCATATCGGTCAACAGTCACCGGGGCAAGGGAACGACCTTTGAGATTTTCCTGCCCATGGAAAGGGATTCTCAAACCGTAACCGCGTGACAATATCATGGAGAAGAAGAAGATCTTGGTGGTCGACGATGAGCGGAGCATGAGGGAATTCCTCGGGATCATGCTCGCCAAAGAGGGGTATAGTGTATGCCAATGCCCCGATGGGGAGACGGCTTTGAGGCAGGTGGGAGAAGATATCTTCGACCTGGCCATCGTAGATATCCGAATGCCCAAGATGGACGGGATGACCGTCCTGGAACGGCTTCAGGAGATCGCACCGGAGACCATCGTCATCATGATAACGGCCTTCGCCTCCACCGACACCGCAGTTCGAGCCATGAAGACAGGCGCCTATGATTACATAACGAAGCCCTTCAAGATCGATGAGATTAAGCTCATTATCCGTAACGCCCTGGAGAGGAAGGACCTGGAAAAGGAAAACATCCTGCTGAAACGTCTGGTTGAAACCAAATACAGTTTTAATCAGATCATCGGACAGAGCCCCAAAATGCTGGCCATCTATGAACTGATGGAGAAGGTGGCCCCCACCAAAACCAACATCCTCATTACCGGGGAAAGCGGAACGGGAAAGGAATTGGTGGCCAAGGCCATCCATTTCAACAGCCCCCGCAAGGAGCAGGCCTTCGTCACATTGAACTGCGGCGCCATTCCCGAGAATTTGCTGGAAAGCGAGCTCTTTGGGCATATGAAGGGGGCTTTCACCGGGGCGATGTACAACAAGCGGGGCCTTTTTGAGGTGGCTGACGGCGGGTCCATCTTGCTTGATGAAATCGGCGAATTACCTCTGTCAATGCAGGTGAAGCTCCTGCGGGTCATACAGGATAAGGAATTCACCCGCGTCGGGGGGACGGAACCGATCAAAGTCGATGTTCGGATCATATCGGCCTCCAATAAGGACTTGGAGGTGGCCGTGAGGGAGAAGAAATTTCGAGAGGACCTCTACTACCGGCTCAATGTAATCCAGATCAAACTGCCGTTGCTCCGGGAACGGAAGGAGGATATTCCCCTGCTGGCCGAGCACTTTTTCGAGAAATACATTCAAGAATTGGGCAAGGATATTCGGAAGATCTCCCCCGTTGCCATGAAACTGCTCGTCAATTACGATTACCCCGGAAACGTCAGAGAGCTCCAAAACGTCATTGAGAGGGCTATTGCCCTGGAGACGAGCAATACCCTGACGGTGGACAACCTCGAGTCCTATATGGATGAACAACGAGGAATCAAGAGGATTGATGAGACCCTCTTCGACATTCCAGTCGAGGGGATTGACCTGGAAAAGGTAGTGGGGGATTTGGAAAGGAACCTATTGATCAAGGCATTGGAGAGGGCAAAGGGAGTAAAGAAGAAGGCTGCCGAATTGCTGAACATCAATTTCCGATCGATTCGGTATCGTCTTGAGAAGTACGGCATCAATACGAGGGACTAAGTACACTCTATCTCTTACTCCCTTGAATGGCCAACGGGAATCACGTAGAGGGGGTTCAGCTCAGCGGGAAGACTGAGCGCCCGGGACACATCCTCATCGCGAAATGCGCCAACCATGACGGAGCAGAGGTCCAAGGCTTCCCCCTGCAAGGCGAGATTCTGCCCCAGGTGACCCACCTCCATATGCACATATCTCACCCCCCGATCTCCATAACTGGAAGTAGTCCTGGAATGCTCCGCACACACCACCACGGATAGTGGAGCTCTCCTGATGAAAACCTGCCCCAGGCAGGCGGAGCACAACCTCTGCCTGAGGTCTCCTGGCAGATGTTGGACTACGGAGTGCTCCCTGGGCGCGTATCGATAGACCCCTGGATCCAAGGATTCGACCCCGCCCTCCCCCACACATAAGAGGACCTCAAGGGGATAGGTGGCCCCAGCCGAAGGAACCGCTCTGTAATACCCCCTCGTTATGCCTTGGCAGGCCCAGAGAAGTTGGGAAAGCTGGCTCATGGTAACTGGCCGGGGGGAAAATTGCCTGGTGCTCCTTCTCCTCGAAATGACCTCCTCGACCGAGACCTCCCCCTTCAGGTTCGGCTTCGGAAGCCTAATCGCCTTCTCCATTCTTACCCCCTAAGATCTATGGGGTTGCAGTGCTGCGGTCAAAAATGGTGCTGCGGTGCTGCAGTTTTCTAGTGTTGCGGTCAGATTGGTCAGATAGAAATTTCTCTGGTGTCACGGTGTCGAATAGATTCACCGTCAGTGCGCCTTTTCTCAGTTGTTCGAGATCCCGCCTTTCCATTCCCTATCGTCTTTTGAACATCTTATCCAGCTGTGGGTAATCGATCTCCGAGAAGATGGGCCTTCCGTGGGGACACGTGGGGGCGAATTCTATTTCCTCCAGATCATGGAGCAACCCTCTCATCTCCTCATCCTTCAGAACCCGGTTTGCCCTGATGGCCCCATGGCACGCCATGATGGTTAAAACCCTCTCGGTCCTGGTCTCCTCCTGGGATGCCCTGCCCTCCGAGGCCAACTCCCCCATGATATCCTCCACCAGGGATTCGACATCCTCTCCCCCCAGAACCTGGGGAACCGATTTGACGGCACACGTGTTACCGCCGAAGGGTTCGATTTCCACCCCCAACCTCTCCAGCTCGTCCCGATAAGTATCCATGATATGTCCCTCGGCATGGGACAGCTCCACCACATGGGGGAAAAGGAGCACCTGCCGTACGATCGTGGTATTTTTCAGCCCGCGTCTCAACTTCTCGAAGAGGACCCTCTCGTGGGCCGCATGTTGGTCGATCAGCACTAATCCCTGAGGCCCCTGACACACGATATAGGTGGCCCCGATCTGACCCATTGGGGAAAGGGAGGAGTAGAAGCCTCCTGTCCGAGTGTCACGGGAGAATTCCGGAAATACAAAACTCCCTGCGACCCCTTCTCCATCTATAGCCCGATACTCCGGGCACTCCTCTCTCATTCCATTATGAACTCCCTTTTCCTGCCAATAGGCCTCTACGGCCCGTGAGATCCTCTCATCAGCCGGTGCGGCCTTCAGCCGGGACCCAAGGGCCACGTGAATTGAGCGGTAGATCTTGTCCTGATCCCTGAACCTGATCTCCCTCTTCGTAGGGTGGACGTTGACGTCTATCCGGTGGGGCGAGAGATCGATAAAGAGAACGGCGACGGGGTAGCGATCCCTGGGGATGAGAGTCCGGTAAGCGTCCAGGAGCGACCGATTCACGACCCTATCCCTTATGAAACGCCCGTTTACGTATATAAAGATGGACTTGGCCGTTGAGAGGGTCAGCGTGGGCCTCCCGATATAACCCCGAAGGGATATGGTTTCATCACGAAATTCCAGCGGGACTAACGCCTTGTAGGCTTCCCGTCCCAGGATCGCCTCTATGCGGACCCGCGGGTCCTCCGTCTTCGGGACATTCAACACCTCCCTTCCATCGTGAATCAGCCTAAAATGGATGGCGGGCTTAGCCAGTGCCATCTGCTCAACGACCCTATGGATATGAAAGTATTCTGTGCCCACGGACTTCAAAAATCTTCGCCGCACCGGGGTATTGTAAAAGAGGTTTCTTACCTCCACGCTCGTTCCCATGGGCGAGCCGGCGTCGGAGACACGGGCCGTTACGCCCCCCTCCCTGTATACCTCCGTTCCCACCTGAGATGTGCCATCTCGGGTGAGGAGCCTCATTCTTGAAACGGTGGCGATGCTTGGCAAGGCCTCTCCCCGAAATCCAAGGGTCTGAATGGAATACAGATCCTCTTCGTTTTGCACCTTGCTGGTTGCATACCGCTCCGTTGCCAGAAGGGCGTCCTCCCTTGACATACCGCATCCATCGTCCATCACCCGAATGGTTTCCATTCCACCCGCCCTGATGTCGACCACGATTGAAGTGGCCCCGGCGTCGATGGAGTTTTCTACGAGCTCCTTCACCACCGAGGCAGGCCTCTCCACCACCTCCCCCGCCGCAATCTTAGCGATCACATCCTCGGAAAGGATTCTTATCTTCGAGGACATACCTCCTCCGATGAGATTTTGCGATGTTGCAGTGTTGCGCTCATATGGTTAGAAAGTCCACATCGTTATTCAACTGCGGGACAAATTCGTGCGCACCGCTCCTCTGCCAGATTTTTCAGAGATCTCCCTTATTCAAATCGGACGATGTTGTATCCGAAGACCTCTTCAACCTGCCTCGCCATATCATCAGAAGGGGCAACATTGAACTGTTCCGAAAGCGAGATCACCGTTTCGCTGCGGTTCGGGATGACCATGTGGAGGAAAACCGGGCACCGCCCATTTCTCCCCAAGAGGATGGCCTTCAACCTCTCCAAGAGATCCCTGGTCAGCCCGGGTGTGGTGAGTCGGATATGAACCCTCGAGATCGACCTCTCCTTTACCTTGGAAAGGGGGACCACATCATTAGCCTTGATTTTGGGGTTATCCTCCCCCGTGTCCAAGATTCCCTTGACCAATATCGGGTCATCTCCCTTTAAATAAGGCAGAGATGACAGGAACACATCCGGGAAGAGGATGACTTCGATAACCCCCTTCAAGTCCTCCAGCGTGGCGAAGGCCATTCGCTCCCCCTTTCGCGTGGTGATCTCCTTAAAGGCGCTCACTACCCCACAGAGCATCACCTCTCGCCCGCTTTCAAATTGGGCCACACTCGCCGTATCCTCGCTGGTGACTCGTTTTATATCCTCCTCGTATCGGGCTAGGGGATGGCTGGTGATATAAAAACCCAACGTCTCCTTTTCGAAGCTCAGCAACTGGTTTTCGTGCCATTCCTCGATATCCGGTAACTGGTCATATGCACTCTCGGTCGCTCCCCCCCCGCCGAAGGACGAAAACATGCTGACTTGCTTACTAACCCTCTCTCTCTGCCTCGATTGGCCCATTTCGATGGCCTCATTGAGCGCGGCCATCATTTGTGACCGATGGGCACCCGTGAAATCGAATGCGCCACATTTGATCAGACTCTCCAGCACCCTCTTGTTTACCTTCCTGAGGTCTACGCGTTGGCAAAAATCGAAGATGTCTTTGAAGGGCCCACTCTTCTCCCTCTCTAAGATAATGGCGTCCACTGCCCCCCCTCCCACATTCTTGACCGCTGCCAAACCGAAACGAATTTGATCCCCAATGACCGTAAAATCCCTATAGCTCTCATTGACGTCGGGGGGGAGGATATCGATCCCCATATCCTGACATTCACCGATGTATTTGACGATCTTATCCGTGTTCTCCATGTCACAGGTGAGCAGCGCCGCCATGAATTCCAACCGGTAATGAGCTTTGAGATAAGCCGTTTGATAAGCGATAAGGGCATATGCAGCACTATGGGATTTGTTAAACCCATATTCGGCAAACTTTGCCATGAGGTCAAAGACCCTCTCCGCCCTATGGGGATCGATCCCCTTGCTCCTTGCGCCCTCAAGGAATTTCTCCTTCTGCCGCTCCATCTCCTTGGGATCCTTCTTACTCATGGCCCTCCTGAGGACATCAGCATCCCCAAGGGAAAAATTGGCCAGCGAACCGGCTATCTTCATAACCTGCTCCTGGTAAACGATCACCCCGTATGTTTCCCGAAGGATCTCCTCCATCTGGGGAATTTCGGAATGAATGGGCATTTTTCCGTGTTTCCGTTTAATAAAATCATCCACCATACCGCTTCCCATAGGACCGGGACGATGGAGGGCGACCAACGCGACGATATCATCGAAGCACTCGGGTCTCAGTTTGACCAAGAGTTCCTTCATTCCCGAACTTTCCAACTGAAATATGCCCGTGGTTGCACCGGAACCCAGGAGCTTAAAGGTCTTCTTGTCCCCTAAGTCCAAGCGGTGGATATCGATCTTCCCGTTTCCCCTTCGATTGACCATTTCCACCGCCTTGTCCAGCACGGTCAAGGTCTTGAGGCCGAGAAAATCGAACTTAATCAAGCCAATCTTCTCCACATCTCCCATGGCGTATTGGGTGATAATCTCTCCGTTCTGCCCGCGATAAAGGGGAAGATGTTCCATCAACGGCTTATTGGATATAACCACACCTGCTGCATGGGTGGAGGCATGTCGGACCAAACCCTCCAGGGATTTGGCGGTGTTGATCAATGACCTCACCCTCTCGTCGGACTCCATTAACTCCCGCAGCTTTGGCTCTTGGAGCAGCGCCTGGTCCAACGTGATATTCAGCGTATTTGGGATCAGCTTCGCAATCCGGTCTACCTCGTTATAGGGCAGATCCAAAGCCCTGCCCACATCCCTGAGCACCGCCTTTGCCTGCATCTTACCGAAGGTGATGATTTGCGCGACGTTGTCATTTCCGTATTTCTCGGTTACGTATCGAATCACCTCATCCCTTCCCTTCATACAGAAATCAACATCCACGTCCGGCATGCTGATCCGCTCGGGATTCAAGAACCGTTCAAACAAGAGTCCGTAGCGAAGGGGATCGAGGTCGGTGATCCCCAGGGAGTAGGCAACAAGGCTTCCGGCAGCAGATCCCCTTCCGGGTCCAACAGGGATTCCCCGCTTCTTTGCATAATTGATGAAATCGGAGACGATGAGGAAATAACCGGAGAAACCCATGGATTTAATGGTCGTGAGCTCTTTCTCCAGCCTCGTGAAATATTCCTCGTGGCCTCGGGCAATACTTCGGTCACCCGCTTCCATCTCGGATAACCTCGTCTCCAATCCCTCCCGTGCGAGATTCTCAAGATAGGAATCCAATGATTCACCTTGTGGAAGGGCGAATCTGGGAAAATGATATTCCCCGAATTTCAATTCCAGGTTACACTGATCCGCAACCAGCACGGTATTAGTAATCGCTTCCTCGTGGCCGGCAAACAGGGCTTTCATCTCCTCGGGTGACCTGAAAAAGAACTGATCCGTTCCAAACCGCATCCGATCCCCATCGTGGACGGTCTTTCCCGTCTGAACACACAACAGGACTTCGTGGGCCTTGGCATCCTCGCGCCTCAGGTAATGGCAGTCGTTGGTCGCCACCAGGGGCAGGGAAAGGTTATCCGCCATGGCACACAATTTCTCGTTTATCGCCCCTTGATTTTCCACCCCGTTCACCATGATCTCCAAGAAGAATCGATCGTGGTCGAATATCTCCGCGTACTCACGGGCAGCCCTCTCCGCTTCGCGTTCATCCCCTCTACCGAGGAAGGTGGCTATCTCTCCCTTTAAGCAACCGCTGAGGGCGATCAATCCCTCGTTGTAGTCCCGTAAAAGGTCCTTGTCGACCCGAGGTTTATAGTAGAACCCCTCGAGATGAGCCAGGCTGACCAATTTGATCAAATTGTAGTATCCCACCTTATTCTTGGCCAACAGGGTGAGGTGGTACGAGCCCTCGGTTACGTCCCCCGCCTTCTTCTCCAATCGGCTCTTGGGTGCCACATACATCTCGCACCCTATGATGGGTTTGATCCCGTTCCTTATGGCCTTCTGGTAAAACTCTATGGCCCCGAACATATTGCCGTGGTCCGTCAAGGCTACCGCTGGCATCTTACATTGCTTAGCCGATGCAAAGAGCTCTTCGAACCGAATGGCTCCATCCAGAAGGCTGTATTGACTGTGAAGATGTAGATGGACGAACTGCCCCTCCTTCATGCCTTCTCCCCATCGCCCCGGAAATAACCCGGGAAATGAACTGTCTTAGTTCCCCGGCACTCTCGTCGAAAAAGTGAGGCTATGAGCCGATTTCAACCTATATATTGTGTTTTTTTCTCTTATTAGCACAATATATAGTTCTTGTCAAGGGGAAAATGGAACCGGAGTTTCCTCAACGTTGTCGAGAACACCGGTGTCGATGAGCGAAATCCGTTGGAGAAGTGGGGCCATCCACATGGAATGATGGAATAGTGGAAAGGTGGAATACTGGGTAGAGAAATCGAAAGGCATTGACGTATCGTTTTGCTCCCCCCAGCCCATCATTCTTCCAATATTCCATTATTCCAATATTCCAGGAAAGGTCCCTGAGATCCTCTATGATCAAAACGTTACAAGAATATTCCCAAGAAAAGTCAGGGCACTCCAGAAAAATCTTTAGCGGTTTATGACTTTCTCGAGGGATTCCGTTGTCCCTGAGCAAAATGTCCTGGGGAAGCAGGGATCCCTTCTGGGATGGCCCTTCGGCCGTGGGCCTTTATCTGCGAGATCGGGATGGAAAATCGAGGCTGAGGGGCTATGCCAAACCCGATGGAAAAACACGCTCGGAACGATCCGTTACGGCAAATTGAGCGGTGAAGGCATATTTCCTCGGGAATGGGGCTATTCCCATTCAATGGTACTGGGAGGCTTCGAACTGATATCGTATACCACCTTATTGATACCCCTCACCTCGTTGGTTATTCGCGTGGAGATCCTTTCCAGCACGCCGTAGGGAATCCGAACCCAGTCAGCCGTCATTCCGTCAACGCTCTGGACCGCCCTGATGGCGAGCACGTTCTCATAGGTCCTCCCATCCCCCATCACTCCCACCGTTTTCACCGGGAGCAGGACACCGAAGGACTGCCAGATCTCTCCATAAAGCCCTGCACGGGATATCTCCTGGCTCACGATGTCATCGGCCTCCCTCACCAGAGAAAGCCGTTCCTGAGTCACCTCGCCGATGATGCGAACGGCCAAGCCAGGTCCGGGAAAGGGGTGGCGTTTGATGATCCGATCGGGAATCCCCAGCTCCTTACCTACCAATCTGACTTCGTCTTTGAACAATTCCCGAAGGGGCTCGATCAACTTGAGCCCCATTCCCTCCGGAAGTCCTCCCACATTATGGTGAGACTTGATCGTAGCGGAGGGTCCCTTAAAGGAAGTCGACTCGATGACATCGGGGTAGAGGGTTCCTTGGGCGAGATACTGAATTCCGCCGAGTTGCCGTGCCCATCGTTCGAAGAGGTGGATGAACTCGTTTCCGATAATCCGCCTCTTCTCCTCCGGGTCGGCGACCTTCTCCAATTTCCTCAAGAAGTGATCCCGCGCATCAACGCGCACCATGTTGATCTTAAAATGG
>Ga0209427_10005984_pt1 | contig 13919 bp, 12 predicted proteins | sample DeeMarSWOR136_30_FD_187465 | JGI IMG/M metagenome (GOLD analysis project Ga0209427, IMG submission 187465) | Marine sediment microbial communities from White Oak River estuary, North Carolina - WOR-1-36_30 (SPAdes) (version 2) | ecosystem: Environmental > Aquatic > Marine > Intertidal zone >... | reverse complement strand
TATTTGTTAATTTCTTCATCTTCCCAGCGTTACAGGCAGATGCTATCTATGAGGGGCAATATCCACTGGCTACTGCCCTTTCCCGTCCACTAATGGCTAAGTTGCTGGTGGATACAGCCGTAGAGGAGGGGGCTTCAGCGGTGGCTCATGGTTGCACGGGCAAGGGAAATGACCAGGTAAGATTTGAGGTGAGCGTTAATGCCCTGTCGCCTGGTCTCAAGATTATTGCCCCGGCTCGGGAATGGGGGATGACCCGGGAAGAAACTATTAACTATGCGCAGCGCTATGACATCCCCCTACCGATTACTGCTGACAGTCCATATTCAATTGATGAGAACCTGTGGGGGAAGAGCATTGAGTGCGGTGTTCTGGAAGACCCCTGGGTTGAGTCGCCTGAAGATGCTTTCACCTGGACAAAATCGCCTAAAGAGGCTCCAGACGAGCCAACCTATGTCGAGATTGGCTTTGAGAAGGGCATCCCGGTGACTATTGACGGACAGAAAATGGACGGTGTTAGCTTAATTCAGCGACTAAATGAACTGGCTGGCAAGCACGGGGTGGGCCGGATTGACCATTTAGAGAGCCGGCTGGTGGGAATAAAGTCGAGAGAGATTTACGAAGCGCCAGCAGCGACAGTTCTACTCCAGGCACACCAAGCCTTGGAGGCGATGACCTTGTCCAAAGACCAGCTGCGTTTCAAGCAAAAGGTAGCTCAGGAATATGCTGACCTCATCTACAACGGGCTGTGGTTTACCTCGCTGCATCAGGATTTGGCTGCCTATGTGCAGAGTTCACAGCGTTTTGTTACCGGGGCGGTGCGGGTGAAGCTGTTTAAGGGGAGTTACAACGTGGTCGGGCGCAAGTCGCCGAAGTCACTATACAGCTATGGTCTGGCTACCTATGATAAGGGTGATGTTTTTGACCAGAGTGCCTCTCCCGGATTCATCCATATCTGGGGGCTACCGATTAGAACTCAAGCTCAAGCGCAGGGAGTTAGTCAAGCTGAGGGGCTGTCAAACATTATAAAGCCAAAGAAAACCAAGGAAGGTGGTAAATGAGCCATATTCGGGGTCGGTTCAATAAGCCTGCCGATAAACTGGTAACAGAATATACCGCTTCTATCCCCTTTGATTGGAGATTATATCGCCACGATATTGCTGGCAGTATCGCCCATGCCAGGATGCTGGCAAAACAGAGCATAATTTCAAAAGAAGAGGCTGAAATTATTACCCAGGGGCTAAATACTATCAGGCAGGAGATAGAACAGGGTAAATTTGAGTTTAAGTCTGAGTTGGAAGACATCCATATGAATATTGAAGCCAGACTTGTTGAGAAGATAGGTGAGGCAGGCAACAAGCTACACACCGCTCGCTCCAGAAATGACCAGGTGGCTCTGGATTTGCGCCTCCTGGCTAAGGAGGCAATCTCTAATACCCTGACCAGGTTGAGGCAATTACAACAGGCACTCATTAGCCAGGCTGAAGCCAATAAGGGTGTGATTATGCCGGGGTATACCCATTTGCAGCCGGCGCAACCGGTGCTACTGGCTCACCACCTTTTAGCCTATTTTGAGATGCTTCAACGAGATATTGACCGATTTAGTGACTGTCTAAAGCGCACTGATGTCATGCCCCTGGGTAGCGGGGCTTTGGCTGGCGTTGGCTATAACAGTGATAGGGATTTCCTCGCCCGTGAATTAGGCTTCAGCCAGATAAGTCAAAATAGTATTGACGCTGTCTCTGATAGGGATTTTGTTGTGGAATATGAGGCGGCAGCCAGTCTGTGTATGATGCACCTCTCCCGACTGGCTGAGGAGATTATTGTGTGGTCTTCAGCCGAGTTTGATTTTATTGAGCTTGACGAGGCTTATGCCACCGGTTCGAGTATTATGCCCCAGAAGAAGAATCCTGATGCCGCTGAGCTGGTTCGGGGTAAGACGGGACGGGTCTACGGCAAGCTTATGGCTCTGCTAACGACTATGAAGGCTCTCCCCTTAGCCTATAACCGGGATATGCAGGAGGATAAAGAGGGTTTCTTTGATACTGTAGACACGCTGCTACCCAGCCTGGAGGTATTTACCGGCATGGTTAAAACCCTGCGGGTTAAGGCTGAAAATACCGGGCAGGCGGTTAAGCAGGGTTATATTCTAGCCACTGATTTAGCTGACTATCTAGTTAAGAAGGGGGAAGCCTTCCGTACCGCCCACGATATAGTAGGCAGGCTAGTGAGCCATGCTATGGAAAAGGGTAAATCGTTCAGCCAGCTTAGCCTCAGTGAATATAAGGAGTTTTCTCCTCTATTTGCCGAGGATGTTTACTCAATTACAGTAGAGTCGTCTATTGCGGCTAAGGATATTATTGGTGGTACTGCCCCGAAGCAGGTAGAGCAGGCATTAGCCACTGTCAAAAAAATAGTTAGAGAGGCTAAACATGAGAAGTAGCCATCAGGTCAAGCTTGCCCCGTCTATTCTGTCGGCTAATTTCAGCCGTCTTGGTGAGCAGGTAGCCGAGGTAACCAAGGCTGGCGCCGACTATATTCATATTGATGTTATGGACGGATGTTTTGTGCCTAACATAACTATCGGTGCTCCAGTGGTCGCTGCTATCCGTCCCTGGACTAATCTACCTCTGGATGTCCACCTTATGATTGAAGCGCCAGAGCATCATATCAAGCAATTTGCCGATGCCGGCGCAGATATTATCACAGTTCATGCAGAAGTCTGCCCTCATCTTCACCGAGTAGTTCAAACGATTAAAGAACTGGGGGTTAAGGCTGGGGTTGCCCTCAATCCAGGCACACCTATAGACATGGTCAAAGAGGTCATTTCCTCCCTGGATTTAGTCCTGGTTATGACGGTTAACCCTGGTTTTGGTGGTCAGACTTTTATTGAGGATATGCTAGATAAGGTAGCTCGTTTCCGGGCTGAGCTGGACGGAAAGGGTCTGGCTACTGAGCTTGAGGTGGACGGCGGCATCAATGCTGAGATTGCCCCCAGGGTGGCAACAGCGGGAGCCAACGTGCTAGTAGCCGGGGCAGCCGTGTTTAATTCGGGGCAAAGTGTTGCTGAAGCTCTAAGAAAGATACGGGCTAGCTTGAGCTAGAAGCTGGCTCCTTAGGGACTTTGTGCTGAGTGCGTAAGCATCTAGTGCACAAGTTGAATCGTTTTGGTTTACCATTTATAATGATAGTAACTGGGTGAATATTAGGCACCCACCGACGATTAGTGTGGCGTTTGGAGTGGCTCACGTTATGACCAAATTGGGGTGATTTCCCACATAAATCACACTTCAATCTCTTTCCTCCATTGACTATTAAAGAAAGTTGCTATAAAATGCCGTTCACAATACTAGCATAGTCAACTAAATTTGGCAAGGATGGTTAATATGAGGCAAGTCAAATCTATCACTGGCCAAGATTTAAGGGAGATGTTTTCTGCGGCTACTGGTTGGTTGGAGAAGAACGCCTCAGATATTGATGCTCTAAATGTTTTCCCGGTGCCGGATGGTGATACCGGGGCTAATATGCTGCTTACTATGCGTTCTAGCATAGAGGAGTCCTATCGGGCTCCTGACCGGAGTGCTTCAGCTGTAGCTCAAGCTATAGCCAAGGGAGCACTGATGGGGGCTCGGGGTAATAGCGGGGTAATCCTGTCGCAAATTTGGCGTGGTTTAGCCCAAGGTCTGGCGGAAAAGGAATCATTCACCGGCAGTGATTTAGCTGATGCCTTACTCCAAGCATCAAAGACAGCTTATAACGGGTTAAGCAATCCCGTGGAGGGAACAATTCTCACCGTAGTTAGAGAAGCTGCTTCGGCTGCCCAGGCACAAGCTACTAGCGGCGATGATGACCTATTGTCGGTTATGGAGACTATAGTTAGAGCTGCCAGCGAGTCAGTGGCTAATACCCCTACCCTCCTGCCTGTGTTGAGGGAGGCTGGGGTAGTGGATGCCGGTGGGCAGGGTCTGTATACCATCCTGGAGGGTGCTCTCCACTACCTTAAAGGCGAGGCGGAACAATTGCAGTTCCGCAAACCGTGGATAATTAGCAGTAGCATACCATTAACTGCCAGGACGCCACAGATGATGGCAGCAGATGAGGTGCCCTACGGATACTGCACCGAGTTTCTGCTTAAGGGAGAGGGGCTTGACCCGGATAAGTTTAAAATAAAGCTGAAGAAGAAAGGGCAGTCTCTAATTGTAGTTGGTGACGAATCTACAGTTAGAGTCCATATTCATACCCTAGACCCCGGCAATGTTCTTCGCTATGCTACCTCGTTAGGTACTATGCATCAGGTATCAGTTCGGAATATGGATGAGCAGCACCAGGGCTTTCTGGAAATGCAAAAGGAGAGAGCGCCAGCAGTCGATATAGCTACTATTGCTGTAGTCTCTGGGGATGGGCTCAGTAACGTTTTTAAGAGCCTGGGGGCGACAGCCGTTGTCCCTGGAGGACAGACAATGAATCCAAGCACCAAGGATTTGCTCCAGGCTATAGAGTCAGTAGCTTCAGATAAGGTTATTATTTTACCTAATAACAAAAATATAGTGCTTACCGCTGAGCAGGTTCAGTCCTTAACTACCAAGACGGTTAAAGTGGTACCCACGAAAACAATTCCACAGGGGGTAACTGCCCTTTTAGCCTTTGACTATGATGCCGATTTTGACACGAATGTTCAAATTATGGGAGATGCAAAATCAGCAGTGAAGTCGATTGAAATTACTCGGGCAGTGCGCTCTACCCGGCTAGGTGAGTTAGTGATTAAGAAGAGACAGGCTATCGGCCTCCTCGACGGGGACCTGGTAGCCGTAGGCAATAATGCCTTTGATGTTCTTAATCAGGTGTTAGCTAAGGTAGACTTAGACCAAGCTGAAATAATCACCATCTACTATGGGGTTGATACCGAGCCGGCTGAGGCAGAGCAGGTTAGTGTCAGTATTCGTGAGCAACACCCTCAGCTTCAGATTGATGTAGTTCAAGGCGGTCAGCCTCATTACAACTATATTATTTCTATAGAATAATAGGGACGATTTTAATGACGGTCAAAATTGTTACCGATAGTGTTTCTGACGTAACACCTCAGGTGGCTAAGGAGCTTGGGATTACATTAATTCCGCTAAATGTTCGCTTTGGAGAAGAGATCTATCGCGATGGCATTGACCTGACCAGTGATCAGTTCTACAATAAACTGACGCACAGCAAGACCCTACCAACTACAGCAGTGCCACCGCTTAGCACCTTTATTGAGGTATATGATAAGCTGGCTGAAGAGACCAACGAAATCTTGGTTATTACCGTTTCCCATAAGCTCAGTGGCATCTATGAGGCGGCGCTACAAGCTATTGAGCTAATGAAGAGAAAGTGCCGGGTAGAAGTAGTTGATTCTATATTGGGTTGTATGGCTGAGGGGCTGATAGTTATTGCTGCTGCCAAGGCAGTTAAGGCTGGAGCTAAACTTGATGAGGTGGTGGATATAACCCGAAACAATATACCACGAGTGGATATTCGTTTCGCCTTTGACACCCTGGATTATCTCAAAAAGGGGGGGCGCATCGGCCGAGCGGAGGCTTTTCTGGGGTCAATACTTAAAGTGAGCCCCATCCTTACCTTAAAAGAGGGCGAGGCTTATCCTGTCGCCAGGGAGCGGTCTCGAGCTAAAGTAATAGAGGACTTGCATAACTTTGCTACGAGCTACTCCCATATTGAGGCGATGGCAATAGAGGATGCTACTACCCCTGACGATGCCGAAATACTGGCTGAGCGGCTTGGCGCTAAATTTCCCAAAGAGCGTATCTATCGGTCCAAGGTTAGTCCGGTGGTGGGCACGCACGTTGGTCCCCATGTCTTGGCGATATCTGTATTAGGGGAAAAATAATAGCGGTTAAGTTGAAGTAAGACAGGAGATTATTAATGACGGTCAAAATTGTTACCGATAGCGTCGCTGACTTACCACCCCAGATGGTTAAAGAGCTGGGGCTTACAGTAATTCCACTAAATGTTAGCTTTGGGGAAGAGACCTATCGTGATGGCATTGACCTGACCAGTGAGCAGTTTTACGATAGGTTAGTGCACAGCAAAATCCTGCCGGTCACTTCAGTGCCATCGCCCGGAACCTTCGCTGAGGCATATGACAAGCTGGCTGAAGAGACGGATGAAATTCTTGCCATCATGGTTAGCTCCAAGCTCAGTGCAACCTATGAGGTGGCGTTACAAAGTATAGAGCTAATGAAGCGGAAATGCCGGGTAGAAGTATTTGATACACTATCGGCTGTTATGGCAGAGGGCTTTATAGCTATGAAGGCAGCTCAGGCAGCTCAGGCTGGGGCTAGCCTTGATGAGGTGATAGATGTAGCTCGAAAGACCATTCCTCGTGTGGATTTTCTTTCCGCTTTTGACACTCTGGAATATCTCAGAAGGGGTGGTCGTATTGGCCGGGCACAGGCTTTGCTGGGGTCAATGCTTAAGATAAATCCACTCATAACCCTGAGAGATGGCGTGGTTGAGCCTGCTGGCAGGGAGCGCTCTCGGGCTAAGGCAATAGGGCATCTATATAACTTTGCTGCGAGCTATTCCAATATCGAGGAGATGGCGGTAGAGGATACTGCCTGTCCTGATGATGCTGATAGGCTTGTTGAGCGGCTTGGCTCCATATTCCCCAAAGAGCGTATCTACCGCTCAAAGATGACCCCAGTAATCGGAACGCATACCGGACCGCGTTTCCTGTTGGTAGCTATATTGGGCGATAAATAGTAATTAATATACTGAGGTGAGGAGATTTTATGACAGTTAAGATTGTTACTGATAGCACTGCTGACTTGCCATCTGAGGTGGCTAAAAAGTTGGGAATCACGGTGGTGCCGATTTATGTCCGCTTTGGAGAAGAGGTCTACCGGGATGGGGTGGATATAGGCTGTGATGAATTTTATCAAAAATTAGCGGAGGGTTCTACCCATCCTTCTACCTCCCAGCCGACACCAACTGATTTTACCGATATCTACCGCCAGCTATCTAAGGAGGCCGATGAAATAGTCTCTATTCATCTTTCCTCCAAGACAAGTGGCACCTACAATTCAGCCCTTCAGGGCAGGGAGCTAGCCGGGGCAGGGTGCCGTATTGAGGTAGTAGATTCGTTTTCAATATCTATGGGACTAGGACTAATAGTCATGGCTGCTGCTAGATTGGCTGAGGCTGGAGAAAGCTTGCAGGCGGTAATGGAGGAGATAAGGCAGGCTATCCCCGGCATACGCCTGCTTGGTGTTTTTGATACCCTTAAATACCTGCTTCTGGGAGGGCGAATTGGTAAAGCCAGGGCATTACTGGGCAGTGTGCTCAATGTAAAGCCGCTACTTACTATGCGCAATGGTGAGTCGTTACCTGCTGGCTTAGCTCGCACCCGTTCTAAAGGCATCGAGCGTCTATTCAACTTTGTAAAGGACGCCTTGAATATCCAGGAAGTGGCTATTGTGCACAGCACTACACCTGATGAGGCTAGTTCGCTTAAGGAGCGCATAGGCTCCCTCTTTACTAAAGAGCGAATTCACATATCCAGGCTGGGTCCAGGACTAGGGGTTCATTTCGGTCCAAGCACTTTGGCTATAGCCTTAAGGGAGAAGATTGGTGGTATTAAGCAGGAGCTAGTCAAGGCGAGCCCTTGAACGGGAAAATTTCTTTGCCCCCCTCCCACATGCCAAAGTTGAGTTTTTCTCGCCTCTAGTTATTCGCTAAGACGAACGGAGGCAGAACCTTGTTGATAAACGTTGAGCCTCTGCGTAAGATTCTTGAGCTTGAGCATAAGAAGGGTTATGTAGATTCAGCGGTAATCGGTGGTCTGGATAGATTCCTCCACAACTGGGCTAGTCAGGCTATAGAGTCGATAACCCCTCCTCAGCTTCTAAACCGCTTTCATAAACTCCACCTGGTTAACTCCAATTATGCCTCGTTAACTAAACAGCAGCGTAAACAGTGGATAAATGATGTGCTTAACTTTTTAGCTGAGGCAGAGGGTATGAAAAAGGAAGAGGCAGAAGCTAAGCCGACTCCAGTAGCTACCAGGTCGTCTTTGAGGGCAAAAAGGCAGACTGTGGTGGTTAGTCAATCCATCAATGCCCCTATTACTGATATTAGAGGTATTAGCTCAAGCCTAGCGGCTAAGTTTAGTAAGTTGGGGGTGAAGACAATCAAGGACTTGCTCTATTTCTTTCCCCACCGTCACCTCGATTATAGCCAGCGGAAATTTATCTCGCAGCTTGAGGTCGGAGCGGAGCAGACTATAATTGCCAATGTGTGGCAGGCTCAAGAAGTCAAGCTGGGTGGCAGGCGTAGCACCGAGGCTATTGTCGGTGATGAGACAGGCAATGTCAGGGTAGTCTGGTTTAATAATCCTTATCTGACCAAGCAGCTGGCGACTAATAAACGGGTGATTCTCAGTGGCAGGGTAGGCTTGTTTAATGGGCGGCATGTGTTTGAGTCTCCAGAGTGGGAGTTGATGGAGGATAAGGAGCTGATTCACACCGGGCGTCTGGTTCCCGTTTATCCCCTTACTCAGGGATTGCGCCCTCGTCAGGTAAGAAAACTAATGAAGGGGGTTATAGACCAGTGGGCATGGCAGGTTGAAGATTTTCTGCCGCCGGAATTAAGACAGCGGTGCAACCTGCTGGAACTACCCCAGGCTATAAGTCAGGCTCACTATCCAGAGGATGAAGCAGTAAAAGATAAAGCACGGATTCGTCTGGCTTTTGATGAACTGCTCCTCCTCCAGTTAGGTGTACTGAGCCGGAAGCGTGATTGGCAGGAGGACCAGCCTGGTAGTCCTTTTACTGCCAAGACACCGGCGCTAGACGTTTTTCTAAAATCGTTGCCCTTTCAGCTAACTCCGGCTCAACAAAGGGTATTAGAGGAGCTACTGGCCGATTTACAGAAACCGCAACCCATGTCCAGACTATTGCAGGGTGAGGTAGGCAGTGGCAAGACTGTAGTAGCTACGGCAGCTTTGCTAGTTGCAGCTATCAATGGCTATCAAGGGGCTTTTATGGCACCTACTGAAATTCTGGCTGAGCAGCATTTTTCCACTATCTGTCAGCTCTTATCTCGAACCGGGCATCAGGAAGAAGGAAAGGACTACCTGCACACTTACTCAGGGCTTTTGTCCCATCCGCTTACCGTAGCCTTACTTATTGGTGACATTAAACAAATCAGGAAACAGGAACTCCAGCAGCACATCCTTAATGGAAATATAGATATTATTATCGGCACCCATGCTCTTATTCAAAAGGGGGTGGAGTTCCACCAGTTAGGATTAGCTGTGGTAGATGAGCAGCACCGATTCGGGGTTACTCAACGCTCAGCATTACGACAGAAAGGGTTTAGTCCCCATGTGCTGGTAATGACAGCTACCCCTATACCACGGACCTTAGCCTTGACCCTGTATGGCGACCTTGATTTATCGGTTATAGACCAGCTTCCCCCGGGGAGACAGGTAATAAAGACGAAGTGGCTTAAACCGGGGCAGAGGGATAGCGCCTATGCCTTTATACATCGCCAGGTGTCTAGCGGTCGTCAGGCTTTTATCATCTGCCCCCTTGTTGAGGAATCAGAGGTTATTCAAGCCAGGGCAGCTACTGCTGAGTACCAGCGTCTGTCTCAGGAGGTCTTCCCCGACCTGAGGTTAGGCCTGCTTCACGGGCAGATGCCGGCTGCTGAGAAAGATAAGATAATGCGTCGCTTTCGTTCTGGCAAACTGGATATTCTGGTTTCAACCCCGGTAGTGGAGGTTGGCATAGACGTACCTAATGCCACGGTAATGCTGATAGAGAGTGCTGACCGCTTTGGTCTATCGCAATTGCATCAGTTTCGAGGTAGGATAGGAAGAGGAGAGGAACTGAGTTACTGTATGCTGTTAGCGCAGAATCCTTCCGAAATAGGAAGACAGCGTCTGGACATAATAGAGAAAGTCCGGGACGGCTTTGTTTTGGCTGAGGAGGACTTGAGATTACGGGGTCCGGGAGAGTTCTTCGGCACGCGGCAGAGTGGTTTGCCTGACCTTCGTATGGCTAAACTCTCCGATGTGGGACTATTAGAGCTAGCTAGGAGTGAAGCAATAAGACTCTTTCAGGTAGACCATGGTTTAGCCAAGCCTGAGCATCATCTTCTGGCTAAAGAGCTGGCCAGGGTCTGGCAGAAAGGCACTGAATGGAGCTAGTTTTTATTTGTAGTTCAAATCTCGCTCTCTGGCAAATTTAGAAAGATAAGAAGGAGTAAAAATGGCAAGAGCGATACAAATACCAAATACCCTTTGGGAAGAGATGAGGCAGATCGTAGACAATAGATTGATACAAGGAAGCCTAGATAAACCTATTGTTTTTGCACTCTATACCAAGGAACACGACCACCACGAAATCATCGAGTACAGAGAAATACCTAAAGTCCAAGTAGTAGGTAACTATCCGAAGGGAGAGTATTATTACAAATATCCTGGAATTGGGAAGCTGGACTTTTACCAACCAAAAGGTTCAGGGAAATGGTTTAGCGGAACTTTAGTTGTAGGAGACGGTACCGACCTCGATGAGTCGGATAAGCGGTTCATGGTTAGCAGAGATCAAATGGATTTCCGAATCAAGATGGATAGAGACCCTACGGGAGGATGGTCTTACAAAGCTTATTGCATAGATTTTCCTACTGCCTCACTAGACTTGTGGTAGAAACCACACCTCCACAAGGTTCGGATTTTTCCCTAATTGAGACAGCTTGGGGCACAGTTGTCCTTTTCAACTAGCATTGTGTTATAAATTAGACAAGAAAGAGATAAAAAGAATCTACTTAAAGGGTTCATATTATGACCGAGACGTTCTTTTTAAGGCACTATGATAGCCCTCTTGGCACTTATATCATTGTCATCTCTCACCAAGGTGTGGTCTGCGTGACGACTGAGGATAGAGCAAGTGCCCGTTTTGCCCGATGGGAACGAGAGGGCATCCAGATACAGGATGGTGGCAAGCTCAACGAGACCGTAGCAGACCAGCTTGACGCCTACCTTGCTGGAAAGCTCCGTCAGTTCAGTGTGCCTCTTGACCTGCGGGGAACGCCATTCCAGCGCCAGGTGTGGGAACAGCTATTTAAGATTCCTTACGGAGAGACCCGCTCCTACGGTCAGATAGCAAAAGCTTTAGGGCAACCGAAGTCAGCCAGACCAGTAGGCCAAGCTATCGGCAGGAACCCTGTCGCCATTATAGTGCCCTGCCACCGGGTCATCGGGTCAGATGGTAAGCTTACTGGCTATGGTGGCGGGCTACACAGGAAGCAAGCCCTCCTGGAACTGGAAGCCGCTGTCCTAAGCAAGGACTCTGGATAGTATCCGCAGGAGTTATTTGTCTCACCGCTTGAATTCCGGTACAACTTGTGCTCTTAGAATGGCATCCTACAGTTGTATTTCGGTGAGGTCAGGGCTAATAATTAATTTGGGTTCGGTTACCGATTGGACATCCTCAGCGCTCAGACCGGGAGCCACCTCCCTGAGCAAAAGCCCCTCTGGGGTAACATCAATGACAGCAAGGTCAGTTATAATGGTCTTGACCACTTCCCGTGCGGTAAGGGGATAGGTGCATTTTTTGACAATCTTAGGCTCTCCTTTGGTAGTGACATGTATCATGGCTACGATGACCTTTTTGGCGCCAACAGCCAGGTCCATAGAGCCACCTATATTGCCAATGCTTTCTGGAAACCCCCGTTCCGGGTTATTCCATCCAGCTAGGTCACCCTTCTCTGAGACTTGAAGGGCACCGAGAACAGCAACGTCCATATATCCACCCCGAATCATAGCGAAGGACTCACAATCAGAAAAATAGCTGGTTCCTGGCAGCTCAGTTACCGGCTGGCAACTGGCATTGATAAGGTCTTGGTCCATGTTCTCTTGGGTGGCTAGGGGACCAGTGTTGAGCATGCCAATCTCGGATTGTAATAGGATATTCCTACCCTCAATCCAGTCAGAGACCAGGGTTGGTATGCCGATGCCCAGATTAACACAGGTTCCATCTTCTAGTTCGCTGGCTACTCTTAACGCTATTAATTCTCTGGATAATCCTTGGAATTTCTTAGTCGCCTCCGCCATTTATCTCCTCCCTAATAGTCGTTATTGGGCAGTGGGATAGTAACTAGGCCTACTTACCTTCACTACTCGCTGGACATAGATACCTGGCAAATGAACCATATCTGGATTAAGTTTCCCCACTTCCACCAAGTTCTCTACAACGGCGATGCTTATTCCAGCCGCTTTAGCCATCTCGGGGTTATAATTTCTAGCGGTCTTGTGGAAGACAATGTTGCCCATCTTGTCTCCCTGATAACCATAGATAAGGGCATAGTCAGGCTTGAGGGCAACTTCCAGAAGATACTCTCGTCCTCCAAATGTTTTTTTCTCCTTTCCCTCCTCGACGCCTGTTCCTACTCCGGTAGGGGTATAGAAGCCGGCGATTCCGGCACCACCCGCCCTCAGTTTCTCAATAAATGTGCCCATAGGATACACTTCTAACTCAATTTTGTCAGCCCGAACGGCTTTCTCAAAGGGCGAATCAGCTCCTCTAGTTGGTGAGCGGTAGAAAGGGTAATTACAAATAGCCTTCTTCACCTGATTATTGAGAACCAGTTGGTCAATGTCCTCGTTGCCTGGACCCATCGACTGGCAGATTATAGTTAGGCCCTTAGCCCCCTGCCTGGCTAGAGCCTGAATGAGGGGAACAGGTGAACCGGCAGTAAAGAAGCCTCCTATAGCAATGGAGGCTCCGTCAGGAATATCAGCTACTGCTTCGTCTATACTGGGATAAACCTTGTCCAAGATGTCACCTTCTCACGTTCAATCTTTTTTGTGAATCCCAAAACCAATGATATTAAGCGCCGCCTCTATACTAACATCTGTGCAACAAAAGGACTTGACTGATTCGACATCTGGTACCAATGGTTCTATCGCCTGAGCTAAGGATGATTGAATGCCGGCAAGCACACACTGTGCACCCAACAATCGGATAGTACGTATCGTCTTTAATAATTCGCTGGCTATGCTGGTAACATCTTCCACCAATGCCGCAGACAGGTCGATGAGAACGACTCTAGACCTCATACTTTCCACATGACTCAGCAGACTGCTGGTGACACGCATAAAACGGTCAATATCAAGGCGCCCTACTACCACTACTGCTGAAAGTCCGGGATAAAGCTGAAATACGGGAGCACCGAGGTCCTTCCATTCCTCAAGCTTAGCCTCCAGTTCCTCGGCGTATGCCTTAACCTCTGCCTCTGCCCCACTCCAAGGTCGGTATTTCTCAAAGAAACCTACAGCTCCTATGTAGTTACCTGAGCTATCTCTCATATGGGCTGCCGAAATGCGTACCGGAACTAGCTTTCCGACCTTTGTCTTGACTTTAGATTCATGGTCATGGACTAGCCCGCCACTCATATGGAGCTTACGATTTGTTTCTTTGGCGGCTTCCAGGCTTTCGTAAACGGTGACGATACTTGAGCCTATAAGCTCTTGCATCACACATTCTACAAGCTCGCAGGCCGCTTTGTTGGCAAATGTTATTGTCCCCTCGCCATCAATAGCCAAGATAGCAACAGGACAGCTATTGAGTAAAGCCTCCAAATAGCCCCCTCTACTCCTCTGTGGTGATAATTGTTTTTCCATAATTATCCTTCCTTTGGTTCCTGTTAGAGTGGGTTGAACCTTATGATATGTTCTAGAGGTTAAGCTGGAGTAACCAAATATTAATTATACCTAGCGGGAACAGACTTTGTCAAACAAAAACAGGTAGTGGACCAATTTGAAATGGGTGGGACACTCTATTCTAATTGAAAAATGAGCCTGAACAAGAGGGGGTTCAGGCAACCCGGTTAGCAAACCTTGAGATTTGCTGGAAGAGATTGGAACGAGCATT
>Ga0209427_10005983_pt1 | contig 13921 bp, 14 predicted proteins | sample DeeMarSWOR136_30_FD_187465 | JGI IMG/M metagenome (GOLD analysis project Ga0209427, IMG submission 187465) | Marine sediment microbial communities from White Oak River estuary, North Carolina - WOR-1-36_30 (SPAdes) (version 2) | ecosystem: Environmental > Aquatic > Marine > Intertidal zone >... | reverse complement strand
TACGCGCCGACTACATCGATCTCTGGCAGATGCATGGCCTGACTAACCCTGCAGGTTGGGAAAAAGCGATGGGGCCTGGTGGCGCCCTTGAGGCCTTCATTGAAGCACGTGACAAAGGTTTGGTGCGGTTTCTGGGGGTAACAGGCCACGGTAACAAAGCGCCAGCGATGCACAAACGCAGCTTGGAGCTTTTCGATTTCGACACAGTCCTATTGCCTTACAACTACTTACTAATGCAAAATCCGTGCTATGCAGCTGACTTCAAAGATTTAGTTGAGTTGTGCCGTGAGCGCAACGTTGCAGTACAAACCATCAAATCTGTTGCTAGGCGGCCGTGGGGGAGTCGCCCTAAGACTTACACCACGTATTTCTATGAACCTTTGGAGACCCAAGGTGCTATTGATAAGTCAGTGCATTGGTCATTGGGTTTCTTGGACAGCTTTCTGATCACAGCTGGTGATATGCAGCTTCTGCCCAGGATTTTAGATGCTGCCAATCGTTTTGAGAAGCGCCCATCTGAAATGGAAATGAGCGCTATTGTTGACGCGTTTGATATGCAGCCGATTTTCTCGCGGGTGGCAAAGCCGAGGGGACCTCGCGCACGCGGACCTCAAACTTGGGGCGGTCAGATGTCTCGGGCGCTTAGAGAACTAATTCGTGAGGGATTCTTCGAACATCCCAATAAGAGAACGCTAGAGCATGTGCTCAAAGCCTTGGCGTCTAAAGGTCTCTCGACTAAGGGCAAAGAGGACAACATTTCGCATTCTCTCGTTGGAAGAGTGAGAAAGGGAATCTTGAAAAGATCCAAGGTGTCAGACCGATGGGTTTACTGGACGGAATAATCCAGCATGCATCGGGCTACCCTACTCCGTTATTTCCTCCAGAACCCTTCCTCTGGTCTCTACTCCAAGAACAACAACAGACAGTGCGGCCAAAACATGAGCCAGAGCGAAGACCACGAAGGGCAACCAAAGCCCAGCACTTGCCCACAACAAAGGCGTAACTGTAGGCGCAAATATCCCCGCAAACCGCCCAAGACTCGCATGCATGCATGCTGGGATTTAACAACCTTGAGAATCACAAACATGTTTTTTAGCCGCACCCTAAGAAATGGTTAACTTGATGAGAAAAATCATCGCTAGGCTCTAAAACAAGCAGCGTGTTACAATGCGGAAAACAGACATAAGCGAACTAGTTAAGAAGATCAACAAACTAAAGAAAAAGAAGAACGCGGTTATTCTTGTTCACAATTATCAGAGACCCGAAATCTACAGAGTAGCCGACTTCCTAGGCGACTCTTACGGACTGAGCAAAAAGGCAACTGAAACCGAGGCTACATTCATCGTTTTCTGCGGCGTCGATTTCATGGCTGAATCTGCCCACATTCTGAATCCAGAAAAAACTGTCCTAATCCCTACAAAAGAGGCGAAATGTCCGATGGCTGCAATGGTTACGGCTCAAGAACTGAGAAAACTCGAGGCGAAGCACCCAAAAGCGGCTGTAGTCAGCTACGTCAACACAACCGCCGAAGTCAAAGCAGAATCTGACATCTGTTGCACAAGCGCCAACGCCGTTGAAGTGGTCAACTCACTGAAGCAGAAGGAAGTCATCTTCGTGCCCGACGAAAACCTAGCAAAATACGTGCAGAGGTTTAGTGACAAGAAGATCATTCCATGGAACGGCTGGTGCTATGTGCACACTAGGTTTAGAGCAGAAGGCTTGGAAGAAGCTAAAAGATTGCACCCAGAAGCTAAAGTCGTTGTGCACCCTGAATGCGTCCCAAGCGTAATCGACTTGGCAGACAAAGTCGCAAGCACTACAGGCATGATTGAATATGTAAAGAGAAGCTCAGACAAGGAATTTGTCATCGCTACAGAAATCGGCCTCATAGAGAGATTGAGAATTGAGGCACCCGGCAAAATTTGTCTTCAAGCACCACCCGGCGGAACGTGCGTTCAAATGAAGAAGAACTCCTTGCCATTTGTTTTGGAATCTCTGAGAAAAGAGCAGTACAAGGTCACGGTGCCACAAGATATTAGGGTGAAGGCTAAAGAAGCATTAGACAAAATGCTAGATGTGGATTGATTCGCGCTTTGCAGCGGGAAAAGCTAATTGAGCAAGCCTATCAAAAAGGAAATAAACTCAGGCTAAGTAACAAGCACTATCTAAACTGGCTGCAGAAGTTACTTGAGCAAGAGTATAAAGAAGACCTTGGACAAGGCGACATCACCAGCCAAGTCGTTCTAACCAGAAACAAGCGGGTTAAGGCTGTTCTAAAAGCTGAGCAAGAAGGCGTAATTGCAGGAATCGAAGAAGTAAGCTGGTTCTTTGAGAAGCGCGGTCTGGAAGTGAAAACACACGTAAAAGACGCAGACGAAATCAAGAAAGATGATAGGGTCTTAGGAGTCTATGGTAAGCAAAGAGATATTTTGGCAGTTGAAAGAATCGGCTTGAACGTTATGCAGCGGATGTCCGGGATAGCCACAGAAACTCGCGAGTTAGTTGATCTAATCGAAGACTATAAGACTCGAATTGCGGCAACGCGAAAAACCGTTTTGAAATATCTTGACAAAAAGGCAGTTTATCTTGGAGGCGGGCTGACGCATAGATTTGGACTGTGGGATGCAGTGCTCATTAAAGACAATCATCTGGAAGCCTTAAGGAACCAGGGAATAAAGAACCCAGTTGAGAAAGCCATAACCTTGACTTCAAAAGCCGCGCACAAAGCTGAATTTGTAGAAATAGAGACTACAAATCAGGAAGACGCGTTAGAGGCAGCCAGAAGATTCAAGCAACTAGAGCTAAGAAAACCCTGCATAGTAATGCTTGACAATGTAGAGCCAAAAGAAATCCAAAGCATAGTAGAGAAACTCAAGAACGGGAATCTCCATAATCACGCGCTTTTGGAGGCATCGGGCAACATAACACCCGAAAACATAAAAGACTACGCCAAAGCTGGCATAGACGTTGTATCGCTGGGCTACTTGACGCATTCAGCGCGAACCCTTGACATGAGTTTGGAGATGACCTCGTGAGAACTGACTTCCTCGTAATCGGCAGCGGAATGGCTGGTTTGAATTTTGCCCTCAAAGCCTCTCAATATGGAAGAGTAACCATTTCCACAAAGAAGGCAATCATGGAGTCAAACACTAACCTAGCACAAGGCGGCATAGCTGCAGTTACAAGGAAAGACGACTCCTTCAAAATGCACATCGAAGACACGCTGAAAGCCGGCTGCGGTTTATCTAACAGAAAAATGGTCGCAATACTTGTGAAAAATGGTCCACAAGAAATTCAGAGCTTGGTCTCTTTCGGAGTCAAGTTTGACAAAGATGAGAACGAACTCCATTTGAGTAGGGAGGCGGGTCACAGCAAAGACAGGATTCTGCATTCAGGTGACACAACAGGAAGAGAAATAGAACAAGCGTTGACAAAAAAGGTGAGAAAAACCAAGCAGATAGAAGTCTTAGAAAACTGCTTTGCCATCGACCTCTTTGTCAAAGGAGGTAAATGTCATGGCGCAAGCGTTTTCAACATCAAGGGCAAACAAGTGATCAACATATTTTCAAAGTGTACTGTATTGGCCACAGGAGGCGTAGGCTACATTTACGAAAACACCACAAACCCCGAAATCGCAACAGGTGATGGAGTATCCATGGCGTATCGTGGCGGCGCCTATGTTGAAGACATTGAATTCGTGCAGTTCCACCCTACAACCTTGAACAAGGAAGGTGCCCCTCATTTTTTGATTTCTGAGACTGTACGAGGTGAAGGTGCCTTCTTACTCAATGATAAAGGCGAGAGGTTCATGCAGAAATACGATGCCATGGGTGAGCTTGCAACCAGAGACGTTGTGTCACGCGCTATTTTCAAAGAACTCCGGAATAAAAGGCAAGTTCACTTAGACCTGCGCCATATGGGTAAGCGTTTCATTCTAAACAGGTTTCCAATGATATATCAAGAATGCCTTAAGTACAGTGTTGACATTGCCAATGATTTGGTTCCAGTCTCACCAGCAGCCCATTACATTTGCGGCGGCATCAGAACTAATGAGCATGGCGAAACCAACATACAAAACCTTCTAGCTTTCGGCGAATGCGCGTGCACCGAAGTTCATGGTGCTAATAGATTGGCAAGCAACTCTCTGTTAGAATCAGTGGTTTTTAGTTCGCTAGGTGCGTTGAAAGCGAAGAGGCTGCTGAAAAATGAGATTGAAGAGCATAAGCCTGAAAGAGACAGATTGTTTAGCGATGTACCTGAGGAAGAAATGGCAACGCTTAGGGCAGAGTTTAGAAAGGCCATGTGGAATCATTTGGGAATAACTCGAAATGAGAAAGGCTTGAACCAGATGCTAACAAAGTTGAGGGAACTAAAGAGAAAAATTGCGACCCTGAATAAAGATGCCGTAAACGTTCAGATTCTTGAGCTGAAAAATATGCTTCTCCTTAGCGACCTAATAACAAAAGCATCATTGGAGAGAAAAGAAAGCAGGGGCACACATTATCGAGAAGATTACCCTCAAACCGACAATAGGAACTGGCTAAAGCACATTTGTCTTAGAAGAAAGGAAAAAACATCGCACTGTCATTTACCCAGTCAAACCAAGCCGTAGAAGACGCAGAATAGTATTTCTTACTAGTTGTGTTCCACTGATAATCATGTTCATGTTTTCAATAAGACCGATGCGGATTGAAGACGCAAAGAAAGCAGTCGAAGTCACAGCTCAAACATGCATGCGCATGCATGCGAAGGATTCGTGGAACCGCTACGAAAAAGATTACTACCCAAAAAAAGGCGTTGGAGTTTGACTTGTCCTTGCACACAGCGGAAAACTACGCGAAACTGCTTCAGAAACCCAACGATTTTCTTTTGGTATGCATGCATGCAAGAGCGACGCCTTCTCCAAATACTCAACCAAAGCTTCCTTCGCCATACTCCCATCAACTACTCAGTCGCTCCCAAGAATTCTGAGGTCACCTTGTTTCACCTTTGCCCTCATTCAAAGTCTTGAGAGAAAGAGTCATTAGCAAAACCGCTACTCCAATGTAGCAAAGCCGACTAGGTGAGCCTAGTGAGTGAGACAGCTGAGCGGCACAAGGCTGAAGCGCCAAAGAAGCTGGGGTTCGCCATCTTCATTTGCAGCAGCTCCAGATTCAAAGAATGGCAAAAGAAAGGCAAGACAGATGATCCCAGTGGAGACCTGATCGTAGAGCTTCTAGAGAAAGCGGGTCATAGTGTGGCGTTGCGAGGGGTTCTGCCTGACGATGGAGCCGTCATTCGACAAGCCGCACTGAAGGCGTTAGAGATGAAAGAAGTCGATGCCATAGTCACTTGCGGAGGAACAGGTATCGCAACCAGAGACGTGACCATCGAAGCAGTCAAACCCCTGCTTGAGAAGAAGCTGCCCGGCTTCGGAGAGCTTTTCAGGAGGCTGAGCTATGAGGAGATGGGGTCTGCCGCTCTGATGAGTCGCGCCCTGGCAGGAGTGGCAAAAGGAAAGGCCGTCTTTGTCCTGCCTGGTAGTCCCCAAGCCGTGAGGCTGTGTGTTGAAAGGCTTATATTACCTGAAGCGCCGCATATCGTGAAGCACGCTCGTGAATAGCTATGGTTCTCGTGGACAACTATGGTCGCCCAACCCTAAACCTGCGAGTCTCGGTCACTCAGAACTGCAACCTCAGATGTGGATACTGCCACAGGGAAGGAGAAACCAGCGAGGGCAGTCTCAGCGAGATGACTGTAGAGGAGATCGTGAGGATCGTCAGCGTCGCGATTGGTCTTGGGATCTCTAGAGTGAAGCTCACCGGCGGGGAGCCTCTCTACCGAAAGGACATCGTGGACATTGTTGGTGGGATCAACAAGCTAAACGGACTGAAGGATCTAGCCATGACCACGAACGGATGCTTCTTAGCCTCACTGGCAAAAGACTTGAAGGCTAACGGCCTGCGAAGGGTGAACGTGAACATTCCAACTCTAAACTCTAGGACGTACCAGGATCTCACTGGAGGTGGAGATCTGAAGAACGTCATCGACGGAATCGAAGAGGCTGTCAGAGTGGGCCTGTTCCCTGTCAAGCTGAACATGGTTCTGCTCCACGGCGTGAACACCACAGAAGTTGAGCGTATGATCGGTTTTGCGGAGAGGACTGGAGCGATTCTGCAGCTAATCGAGTTGGAGCCGATAAACGTCAGCGAAGCATACTACGAGAGGCATCACTTCGAGTTGGATGAGATCGAGGAGAGGCTGAAGAAGGAGGCCTACGAGATGAAGACGCGCGAGTACATGCAAAACCGCAGAATATACTTTCTGCCCAAAGTGAAGGTTGAGGTTGTCCATCCAATAGAGAACACGGAGTTCTGTCAACACTGCACCAGATTGAGAGTGACAAGCGATGGGAAACTGAAGCCATGTTTGATGAGAAACAACAACCTAGTTGATGTTCTCAATCCCATGCGAAGCGGCGCTGACGACAAAGAACTGACTCAGCTATTCATTGAAGCCGTCAAGAACCGTGAGCCATACTGCAACGCGTGAAGTGTTAGGATTGTGGGAAGTCGCTCTATGCCAATCTTTTGGCTATTGCATTCGCCTGCCTCTTTCCGCCAGCCAAATACTCCAGCATATCCTCATCAAGGTCGAGCCAACTCGTCAAGCCCGCTGCCATCTCGGCGTTGCTCTCAAAGATGATTCGCAGATATGGAATAACCTCCTTCACGGCTCTGACGGAGGAGATGTGGCACCTTTTTCTGATCTTCATCCCGATTGAGGACTGCCTAGCCCGCAAGCCCTTTGTCTGCCCCATCACCATGATTCTTCCAGGGAATTTGAACGGAACCCACCCTCCAGGCTTCGACCGTTCCCTAGCCACGGCAACTCCGCCAATCATAAAATCAAAGACATATTTCAATAGGCTCCAGTTCTGTGTGGAGCGGATTCTACCCCGATAGATATCAGCTAGTGATAGAGCGTTCATGGCTCTTGCCAAGTCGCGCGGGTCAGTGAAATGCCTCGGAACGTTCTCGTAGATCCACTCAAACAACATGTCCGCATCAACATCCGCTGCATCCGAAGCCTTCTTCGCTTCCCAGGTGTCGCCGGAGTAGAAGACGGTTCTTAGAATGTTGAAGATGACCTCTTTCCTGTCACGCTCTGCCAGCCATGACACATCCTCGTGAGTAAGTCTTTTCCTACCTTGGGCCAAGGCTTGCAGGTCATTCACTGCAGATCTAACATCACGCCCAGACCTCTCAGCAACAAACTTCAGAACGTTGTCATCCGCCTCGATTCCTTCCTGCCTGCAAATTCGCTTCAGATGACTTGCGATCTGCAGAACCGTGGGCTTGCTGAATTCGATGAGCAGGCAGTATTTGCGAAGTGTTGAGAATTTTCGATCATAGGCGTCATTCGCCGCAAGCACTACTGGGCATCTAGCCTCCTTGACTACCTCGATCGCAGCTCTCACTCCGCCTCTGTCCGCTGTTCCTGTGATCCCGTCCATCTCATCCAGCAGGATTAGGCGTCGACGCCCATCCAAAGTGCCGTACTGAGAAGCCAGACCAGCGAACCTTTCTACTGCATCTGCGGTTCTGTAATCGCTGGCGTTTCTCTCCACCAGTTCCATGCCTGAATCGTTGGCCATGGTCTCGACGGAGACTGTCTTTCCGACGCCTGGGGGACCATAGAGAAATGCCGCTCTTTTTTTGGGGACTCCTTTCTCCCAGGACTTCACCCATTTAGACAGTTTCTGGATCGCGTTGGAGTTCCCGATGACCTCAGATAGGGAGTGAGGTTTGTGTTTGACGGTCCAGGCGGCGTGCATCGAGGCTAGCTGCCCCTTTTCATCTCGAGCCCCGCCTCGCCTAGGCGTGCGAGTAGGGCGCTGAGCTGAACTTCCTCGTTGGCGCCTTGGACCATTCTGAAGTCTATCTCTCCGACAGCGTCGGCGAGTCTGATTTTCCATTTGTCTGGTAGACCGGAGCGGAAGATTTCGCTGTGGATTTGTTTGATTATGTCGCTGCCAGCCACGCCGGATCGTACGATCATGTCTCTCAGTTGCTTTCTGGCCTCGATGAATTCGCCTTTCATGGCTTGTGTGATCATGTCTTTTACGTCCGTTGGGTTGGCTCTGCCGACGACGGAGTAGACGGTTTCAGAATTGATTTCGCGGTCTAGGGAGGCGGCAGCTTGTAGGGTGTTGACGGCTTTCCGGAGGTCTCCTTCGCAGACGTCGAAGATGGCGTTGAGGCCAGTGTCGGGGAGTTCGACGTTTTCCTTTTCGACGATGGCGCGTAGGTAGGTGTCGTGGTCCTCTCGGCGTAGGTAGGAGAATCTGAAAGGCGCGCATCGGGATTGGATGGGCTCGATTATCTTGCCGGAGTAGTTGCAGATGAGGATGAAGCGGCAGGTTTCCGTGAAGCGCTCCATGGTTCGTCGTAGGGCTTGTTGGGCGTCGCTGGTCATGTTGTCGGCCTCGTCGAGGATTAGAATTTTGAAGGGGATTTCGCCGATGGATCGAGTTCTAGCGAAGGTCTTGACAGTCTCTCTGACAACGTTGATGCCCCTTTCGTCGCTGGCGTTCAGTTCCATGAGGTGTTCTCGCCAGCCTTCTCCGTAGAGGTCGTGGGCGAGGCAAAGGGCGGCGGTGGTCTTTCCAGTTCCTGGTGGGCCGGCGAAGATGCAGTGTGGGATGTTTCTGGCGTTGGTGAAGCTCTTTAGGCGTTCTACGATTTCTTTCTGATTCATGATCTCCTCAAGTGAGCGGGGTCTGTACTTTTCGGTCCACATTTCAAAGCTCAAGTGATTGTCTCCGTGAGCTTATTAGACAAGGCATGCTATAAATTCTATTTGTCAGCGATTTTTTCGGGAAAGACCGCTTGCTAGAAGCCTGCTGTTAGGCTTCCCCCATTTTTCTCCTCTTTGTATGCACAAAAATAAAAAGGGAGGTTGAAGGCGGCTTGTCGGAAACCGTTCTTCACTTTTTCTGAGGTCGCGGGTCGGTCTGTCTCTTCTTTGCGGTCAGGAATATTGTGGCTACGACTGCAAGGCCTATGATGGCAGCCATTAGGTATTGGGTGAAAAAGCTGTATTCTGCTGCAGGGGGGTCGATGTGAAGTTCCACGATATCTTGAGCGACGTGTCCATTCCACAGTGTTATCGCGTGGACAAGGTATACCCCCTTTATGAGCTGTGGTCCCCCTCCCGATTGCTTCATCAAGTCTAGGATAGTTGCGTTGCTTTGCCACTCATAGATTCCCGTTCCGTCAATCTCGGTCATGGATTCGGAGGCGATCCACAAAGTCGCGTTCGGATGGTAAATGTCGATTTGAATCTCTGCATCAGAGATCGGCTGATGCGTTAGCACATCCGTCACAATTGCTGCAATCCTGATGTTCACGTCTTCTCTGAACAGATAGTCCAAGCCTTCAGTCAGCTTCATTTCGATTCCTGATTCGCCTAGATCCGGGGCGACCGTGCTGAGTGAGCCAGCTACTGTCTGCTGAACTCCGTCTTCAGGCAATGCGGTGGCAGTTATGAGGAAGTTGTACGTGGCCTCGTCTTGCCAGTCGTTGGGCACGGTGATTTCAACAAAGCCGTTGGCAGTCGCGCCGGGGTCCACGTTCCAGAGGGTCTCAGGCCAGAGCGTCGCCCAAGTTTCCTCGAAATCGAGCGGGTCAACGGCCAGTCGGTAGCTGGTAGGAATGTTGCCAAGGTTTCTGACTCCGATCGTGTATATCGTTTCGAAGCCTGCCTTGATAGAGGCTGTGTCTGAGGGCAATATGATTTCGACGTCTTGAAATGAGAGCACGTTTACGGCGGTCGTGTCGCTATCTGAAGTAGGTTCAATAGGCATGAGTATGGGATCGCTAGCCCCTGTCGAGAACAGGGTCTCAGGGTTCGTTGTGCTGGTTGCAGTGACTGTGAATTCGTGCTCGCCCCGTATTGTACTCCAGTTTCTGGGCGGACTGACGTGCAACGCTGTGATCAACGTTTCGCCAGCGTCCAACGTGATGTTTGGAGAACCGGGCCAGCTATACCAATCGGGATCCAGTCCTTCCACGGTTAGGGTGAAATTTTCCGGTATGGCCCCGAAGTTCTCGATTTCCACGGCGTATATGGTCGTCGCTCCAGGGATCACTGTAGCGGTGTCGGACAACACGGTCACTTCAACATCGCTGAACGGCAAGGCTATGATTTCGAATTCGATCTCAATGTCGCCCCAATCCTTTGCATTACCGATCGTCGCGTTAAATCGCTGTGAGTGGCTTGTTCCATATACCCAGCCAAGTGGGGTCTCGCCTCTGTTTGCTCCCCAGTTTTCTACTGAGTAGAACGTGTTCGAGTACAAACCCACTATTCTGTCGTTACCCGTCTCCTCGTCCCACACGCTGACCTCGACGTACAGGAATGGGCCAACTGCATCGGTAACGAAGATGACACTGTTGATGACCCAGTCCTCGCCTGGCTCTCCACTGTGTGGTCCAAAGTCGTCCATCTGCACGAGAGCTCCAGGCGTTGAAAGCTTGTCGTAGACTCTCGTCTGAATGAAGTTCCAGCCGGTTGTGCCTGAACCATCACCCCAATCGGTTCCTCGTACCTCAACAAGCCTGACAGCGATCCCAGGAGTGCGAATGGGAACCTGTATTCTTTTGACCTCATAGTCCACATAGAAGGCCCCCACTTCTTGAGCACGCTGGTCCTCATAGAGCCGATACCCTATGTCCCACTGTAAAGGAGTGACTATCTCTGCGTACACGCCCAGTGGTTCGGCATCTGGAAGCAAGCCTAGTATGGTATCTAACACCTTGTCCGCTATTTTCGCTGCCTTCATCACTCCACTGAAGACGGGATCCTTCAGTACCTTGGTGAGCCCATCACCGACCTGCAACAACGCATCAATTAGCTTCTGAACCCATTCTGGCTTTTCGTCGTTGTCTAATGCCATCACAACTATAGCGATTTCACCCTCAATCTTGCTCTCTTCCAATGCAAAGATCGTTTGATTCAAGCTGACGTAGTCAACTGTTCCTTGAGCTGGTTCTGCGTCCATCTCTTGCCAACTTCTGTCCTGTTCTTTTCTCGGCCAGGCGGTTGTCTGCGTCTTGCCGCTCTCAGTGATAACTAGAGTCGCCACTTCGAGTTCACCAAGAGCAGGCCCCAAATCCATGTCATCGGTGATCGTCAGCTCCTTCAGCTCAACGACAATGTATGGTTCAGTGTCTCTCACAGCACCTGCATGCATGCATGTCGCGAAACAGAAGCTACAGAAGACCATTGCTACGAGCAAACCAGTTTCAAATGCCTTTTCCATTTTCCTTTCTCCCTAATTCTTGTAACGTAGCGTTACTGATGTAGGTGGTTAAAGCCTTTGTCAAGAAAACCTATAGAAGAAGTTTCTATTTTGTGCATGCGGGTTGAGCCCTTCGCAGTTGGTTTCCACTTGGAGCGTACAGTGGACCTAGGTCTAGAAGGCGTCTGTGTGTGCGGCTCTCCTCTATTCCCAACATTCATTCCACAGTTTATAATTTGCAATTAATACACACATACATACCCAATGATACTGTTTCACGATACGCTACGTTTATCTAACGAAACTCCCACCATAATACCTGTCACAAGCCGAGGCGAGGTTGAAACAGGCACATGTCTAAGAAGACATCCAAAGACGACGCCTTAGAAGCCCTAGACTTCATAATAAACGTCCTCAAAGAACACGAAAAAGACCTGGACCGCCTCCTAAACCGCCTCGACACGACGCTAGAACAACACGGGACAACCAGCCAACTCACCAACAAAATCACAACTGTAGAAAACCGCCTAACCAACCTCCAAACCCAAATCACAGACCTCATCCAAATCATCACCACGCAAGAAAAACCCACTCAACCCGCCATCCGTGGGCTTCCCGTTATCGTCAGATGCAGGCAATGGCAGGACTTCAAAAACCTAGCCACAAACGCCGAAACCCTCAGCTACCTGCAAAAAGAACCCGAAAGAACCTTCCAAGCCGACGCCCTCAAAGACGGCAGAGTCTTCACATACACTGGCACGCTCCCCCCAACCACGATCCTCCTCAAAACATGGCTCTCGAAGGAACTCAACCTACCGCCAGAACAGATTCTTGAGGGCGCCCTCGCCCTTGCCTAGATCTCCGAAGGACGCTCAGCTCAGACATGGCAATCGGTAAGTTTTTATAGTCTGCAAGCCATATTAAATATTGCGTCTTACGATGTAAGAGAATGGTGAGGTGAGGCTGAAAATTCTCCACATGGTCTGGCACTCCTCGTTTTAAACGCTTTCTCCTTTCTCTTGATGAGGCCCCAACCATGATGGAAGACCAGTAAACGATGAGACCCTCACCATTTCCTGCGTGAAGCCTAGACTAGAGGAAGTACATCGGTCGATTCGAGTGAGCTTCACCTGGGTTATTCTTGTGAGTCTTCCTCAGCAGTTCCTTGATTGTTGAGAAGCCTTCGAGATATTCTATGCCCTTTGATGTTGTTCTATAGGTTGTTCGTCCCTCTTCTGAATTGACTTTGAGAAGCTTCACCTCTTGGAGAAGGGCCAGATATTCGTTCAGTTGGGCGAAGCTCAAGTTGGCTCTGTACATGATTTGGGTCTTGAGGGTTCCCTCTCTTGCGATGTTCAGTATTTGGGCCATGATGGTTAGGCGGTCTCTCCTTTTCTGTGACAACATAAATCCTCTCTAGGCGTCCTCTATAAGACTGCTCTATAGGATTCTTATCGACAAAGCCTAAAAGCCGTGCTCCTAGAGAAGGCATATTCCAAGCCCGAAATATCTGAAGGGTTGCATGCGAGCATCGCACTGCTTTCTGCGCACCCAACGGGTCAAAACAAATAAGATTGAACTGGATACAGACAGGCAAGAGCCTCGAAGGAAATTGTGCTCATGGCCTCCAAGGCTGGGTGGTGTGTTTGGATTACTGGGTTGCCTGGTAGCGGTAAGTCTGTCGTTGCCCAGGGTCTGCAGGAAAGCTTGAAAAGGCACAACATCAAAGCCCAAATCCTATCTTCAGATGCCTTGCGAAAGGCAGTCACCCCAGACCCCACATATACTGAGGAAGAGCGCGACCTGTTTTACGGTGCTCTTGTTCTCGTTGCAGAATACCTAACTGAGAACGGCATGAACGTTGTCGTTGATGCGACGGGCAATCGCAGACGCCACCGCAAGAACGCCCGCAGCAGGATTCCTCTTTTCGTGGAAGCTTATGTGAAGTGCCCACTGGAAGTCTGTATGGAACGAGAATCCGGGCGTGGAAAGACTTTCCAAGCTCCTAGGGACATTTACAGACGAGCCCGAAAAGGCGAGGCTCAAACGGTTCCAGGGGTAGGTGTGCCCTACGAAAAGCCCTTGCATCCAGAAGTGACTATAGACTCAGAGAGGCTAAGCCCTGGGGAGTGCGCCCAAAGAATCTACGAGACAATCACAAAGAGGTTTAGAAACCTCTAATCTCATGCGTGCACGCTGCTCAGCGACTCGCAGTGGTCAACTCTTCAGAGCCCGATTGCCCAGTGTTAAGTCGTCAGATCGCTACTAGTTTGCGAGAGCCGCCCTCTTCCTTCTAAATACAGGCGCTTCGAGTTCTGTAACTCTCCCTCCGCTTGCTTGAAGACAGAAACCTCAATCGCCCCAACAGCCAGCCTCAAACACCACCTCGCGAAAAACCTGCTTTCAGCATTCTCTGCTACTAGTCTCCAAATGTACTCCATCTGTTCTCTATCGCTTAAATCTGAGTTTCAGCATCTTAGATTAACCGAAATGTGGCTTTATTCTCGGCTTTAGGGCGCATTTCTAGATTCTTTCCGCGTTTGCGTCTCAAAAATGGGAAAGAACACAAAAGCTATCTTACTTCTAGAAGATTTCCCCAGAAACCATTTAAGCCAACAAGGTCTATTACCTAAAAGT
>Ga0209427_10005982_pt1 | contig 13921 bp, 7 predicted proteins | sample DeeMarSWOR136_30_FD_187465 | JGI IMG/M metagenome (GOLD analysis project Ga0209427, IMG submission 187465) | Marine sediment microbial communities from White Oak River estuary, North Carolina - WOR-1-36_30 (SPAdes) (version 2) | ecosystem: Environmental > Aquatic > Marine > Intertidal zone >... | reverse complement strand
ACCATTCTGTCAGGAAGGAGGAATGGTGTTAACGTATGAAAGGAGCTTTAACAAACATATTAAGTTATTAGAAAGGGTATAGTGATGAGAAACGTTAGAAGAATTTCAAAGAAGTATCATTTGAGACAGATTGTTGCTTGTTTTTTAGTGTATTGTTTGTTTTTCGGCATGCCGATGGTTGCCCAGGCTGTTGAGAATCCACTTCCTGGGGCCCTGCCGAGTTACGGTACTCCGGGGGTTGACTATCAGGTAGGAGCAGGCAGCATCGGCACTATTGATAAAGTTGGAAGCGATATGACCCTAAACTCTGTTGCCAATGGTACGGTTATCTACATTAATAATCATGATATCGGCTCATTGGCGAGCGTCATGTACAATCAAGTACCAGATGGTTGGGCGTTGGTCAAGATTAACGATACCCTTGACAGTACCTTCTATGGTGATGGCGCAGTCACGGGCATCGCCGGGATTCTGACTGCAACGGGTAATTTCATAATGTCCAATAGCCGGGGAATTGTCTCTGCTCCCGGTTCATACATCCATGGCCGCAACCTTGTTTTATCGGCTATGAGGATTAACGACACCGACTTTGGCCAATTCGCAAATGGGGATATCGACGAGCTGAAGTTCGATACGCAGGTCGAAGATATAGGCTCTGTGACCAACAATGGAGGCATCTCCGGAATAGAAAGCGTGTATATTGCCGCCAAAAATATCACCAATGCAGGCACTATATCAAGTCCTGGCGGATGCGTCGTGATGGCAGCAGGCAACAGCGCCCGTATCGGCCGTCCCGGCAGCGATGTCACTGTTGAGGTTTCACAAGGTACGACTTACCCAGATGAACGCGTTATTGATAACGGCGGAAGCTGGGGCACCGGCACTGGTACAATCGAGGCAACAGATGGAAAAGTAATCCTTGCCGCCGGAGATATCTATTCGACGGCAATCGAAGGCATCGAGTCGTTAAGGGCTGAAGCAACAGGAGATATCACGTTGAATGGTGCCATAGGTGCAAGCGGTCATGTGGAAATACTGGGCGGTCAGAACAGAATCATCTCCAGGCATGCACAAATTAATATCAAAGAGGACATCACTGCCGGCAGTATGAGAATAAAGAATGGCAAAGATGAGGTTCCTGGTGAACAAAGCCTTTCGGGAATATATGTCGCCGAAGACAAGAATCTGACGGCAACCGCCGGCGATGTAGTCGTTGAGGCGGTTCACGATGTTATTCTTGGTGGCGATGTTTCGGCGGCCGGTGATGTATTCATCAACGGGGACGAGGATGGTTGGGGAGATCCAAAAGGCGAAAACTATAATCCAAGGGCTTATGGCGGTGGTGACGTAATTGCCAACAACATCGAAGCTGGCGGCAACATAGACATTAAAGGTAATGCCATCCAGCTCAAGGGTGATGTAAGCGCAAACGGCGGGGACCTGACGATAACCGGCCGAACAAGTAAAGACAATTACACTGATTTCTCTGAGAGCGGTCTTGATGTTGAGTGGGGATATATCGATGTAGCCGAGTATACAACGCTTTATGCCGGTGATGATGTCATACTAAAAGATGCCTATGGTTCGGGCGGAGATGAGGAGCCTCCCGCCGGAGAAATGGACCTCATCGGTCATGGTGGACTGGCAATTGTAGCTGAGGGAGGGTCAATTCAAACCCAGGGACCATTCGGCGAGGGTGTTAAAATAACCGTGGAAGATTTATCACCATCTGAGCTGATAATGGTACAGGCCGACCCGTTAAATCTGGCGGATTATTCTTTTGGTAATCAGAACAATACAGAACTTTATTTGGAAAGCTATAATGGCTCGGTGACAGCAGTGGACAGCAGTCATCCCCTAAGCGGGAAAAATGAAAATGCCGCCGACCAGTGGGCTTCAATAACAGTTGATGCTTATACAGATATCACGCTTCAGGGCCATGACGCAAGCCGCGACATAACCGCGGGGCCGCTGACTTCAAACGCGACAGGTTTTGATACAGGAAACATTACCGTAACTTCGGATAATAGCAAAGTGCTACTGACCGGAAATGTTAGTGCCAATCAGGGCAGTATAGCTGTCACTGCCATCGATGGTGGCATCGTGTCGAGCGGTGATATCGAAGCCAGTGATGGTATAACACTGTTCGGTGAGGTTACTGCCGATGGTGAAGGAGACCAAACCTTTGATGCAGGCAATGGAACACTCTGGGCAAAGGATACACTCTCCACGATAACCAAGACGGGACCCGGGGGACTTACCCTTGGTGGCGATACACTTGTGGATCTTGATGGTATAGAAGATTCCGTGTGGGTCCAGGCAGGTCCTTTGACGATAGAGGATAGTGTTGATGTAGAAGGTAATTTAAAAGCTCAAGGTATAATTCACCTTCAAGGCACGACAAATAATGTTGCTGGTGATATCCTATCCACAGGCAGTGGTATAATATTTGACCATGACGTTGACGCCGACGGTGTCGGTGATCAGCTCTTCGATGCCGGCACAGGACAACTGGTTGCTGAGAACGGCGCCGATATAGACAAGAGTACTGCCGGCTCGCTTACCCTTGCCGGCGATACTGGTATTGAGCTTGGTGGCAATGTGACCGGCACCGGCATGACATCAGTTGATAAGCTTACCTTTAAGAACAATGTCACTGCAGACGGCACAGGTGAAGCCCAGGACCAGAGGTTCGATGCCGGGTTAGGTGCTCTGGATGCGGATTATAGTATCGCCAAGACTGAGGCCGGCAAGCTAAACCTTGGCGGCGATGAAGGTATAGAGCTTGGCGGTAACGTAGAAACTCAAGATGGCGATTTGACCTTTGAAGATGCAGTTACAGCCAATGGTACTGGTAACCAGGTGTTTGATGCCGACGGCACAGGCACGGACCTGATAGCTTATGATGATATAATCAAAAACACAGACGGCAAGCTTACGCTCGGTGCAGGCACGCAGCCCGACGCACAGATAGAGCTGGCAGGTGACGTTAAGACTTCAAATGGCGACTTAATCTTCTGGGATAAAGTCGTAGCCAACGGTACCGGTAACCAGGTATTTGATGCCGATGGCACAGGCACGGACCTGATAGCTGATGATGATATAATCAAAACCACGGCCGGCAGCCTTACGCTCGGTGCAGGCACGCAGCCCGACGCACAGATAGAGCTGGCAGGTGATGTGACGACTGCCGATGGTGACTTAACCTTGTGGGATCAAGTCATCGCCAACGGTTCCGATAGTCAAAGACTTGACGCTGTCGGCGGCAAGCTTTGGGCGACGGATGCCATAACAAAGACTACTACAGGTAACCTTAATCTCGGCGGCGATGATGCTATCGACCTCGATGGTACCGTAGATGTTGATGCAGGCAGCCTGACTATTGAAGATGATTTCACCGCAGCCGCAGACCTGATTGCAAGTGAGAACGTAACTTTGGGTGGGGCCGCCACACTTGACGGTTCGGTTAACCAAAAAATAGAGGCTACGAACGGCTCTCTTTATGCAAATGACTCGGTGCACAAGACGGGCACAGGTAACCTGGATATGTTTGGTGGTTATAATGGCCCGCTTTACCCAGATATGGATTATTCTGTTAAGACAAAGGCTGTTACTGTAGATGAAGGTGAATTGTCCATAGCAGGCAATGCTACCGTAAGACTTGATGGAAGCATTTACTCCAAGGGGAATATGACTCTGGCTTCTAATGTTGATGGAATTGCCAGCACGCCAAGTTCTCCTGGAACAGGCTCTCCTGAAGTTCCTTACGATTATTTGGTACACTACAATGGTACAATTCAAAGCCTCAATGGCAATGTTGATATTTCTGCACAAAACAGTTTCATAGCTCTGGACGGTGGTAACAATATGCCGGATGCTTATGTTTCAGCCGGCGGCGATATTTTGCTCCGTGATTCCACCTGGATTCAGTACAGTAACAAACTCGATGCCGGTCATAATGTTGAGGCTTTTTCAACTGTGCATGGTAATGGCAGCTTAACTGTTCTCGCAGATAATGATATCTTACTAAGGGCAAACGTTTCGTCTGTAGGCGAGATGACGATGGATGCCGGCAGCGACATTGAGCTCAATAGAAACTCAGGAAACACATCGTCCGACAGCACAATTTCATTGAATGCCGGTGATAGTATTACCATCGGAAAAGCATTTGGTGATAATGGCAATGTAACCGCCAATGGCAGTATGGGTATATTTGCCGGAACTGACTCTGAAGATAATGTTAAAGTTTTCGGCAAGCTTACCACAACAAACGGTGGTAACATCGATGTCACGGCGGGCGGCGATATCAAACTTTACGGCTCCTTTGTCGATTCCGCGTATGAAAGTGCACAAGCAGACGGAGATCTGACATTGGATGCTGAAGATGACCTTGTCGTCCTTGGTGACCTCATCTCGAATAACGGCAGTATCGAGCTTTCTTCGGATAATACAACGACGTATCTTGGCGGCGATGTAACGGCAGCCATTGATGTTACCTTAAATAATAACACAGAGTTTTTTGGCTGTGGTGACCAGAAGGTGGACGCTCAAACAGGCATGATTACTGCGAGAGGACGGCTCTTGAAGGATTCTTACTCGGGCAGCTTGTATCTGGAGGCAGCCGGTGACATAAGCCTTGCTGGAGATGTAGTAGTTTATCCCGGCGGCGTGTCGATTATATCCGAGAACGGCAAGATATTCACGCCGGGTGGTAACAATGACACTCTGAATATCTACATACAGGGTTATTCCGACCAGCTCGAAGGCGACGGCGTTTCGCTTCCAGGCGACCCTGAGAAGAAGGCTGCCATCGTGATTATCAGCCAGGAAGACTTGAAGTTAGGCCCGGATTCCCAATTGATTGCTAATGGATACTACCTGCCCTTGCATGCGATAGACCTGGATGGCATTGACAGCTTCGAGGGGCTTGATAACTACTGGGATGAACTGTATGGTGAATTTGGTGACGTGATAGATTATCTAAGATATAGTTTCGAAGCTTATCTGAATGGCCTTTATGTTGAACCTGAAGATTTCACGGCTTATAAGGAACTGCTTGGGGATTATCTCGCAGGTTTAGATGACCGTCCTGCCATCGGCTTCCTGGCTGAGCCGGGAACCGCAATTGGCGGTATCATCAGAGACGAAGGCGATCCAATCGATGTTGCAGTTTATCTACAGAGTGAAACGGGCGATGTCGACGTTGAGTCACAGCTAATCAGTGTTTATTACAACGGAACAATGGTCGTTGATGCATACGACACCGTTAGGTTCGGCGACCTGACCAGTGAACCTGTAATACAGACGGTTGAGAGCGTTGATGTACGTGAAGGCAGGTTATGGGAAATTGACAGGTTAGAGGTGGTTTCTCGCTTAACCGAATGGTTATTTGAGGCTGACGCCTTTGGCACCTTGCCCTATCCTTATAATCCTGAGATAGTAGAGGCTTTCATCGGCGGTGACTACATACTCCGTGGTGCCGGCCTTGGCAATCCTGACATACTCGACGGCAGAGCATGGGTCCTCGAGGATCCCCTGAATCCTGCACCTCTTTATGAGGAAGCTGGTGAAGCCGCTGAAGAAGAGGAATTCGCAGAAGGCGGCTGCCCGGCCCTGATGGATTGGCTTGCCATTGAAATCGGCGTTCCGGCCGAGGATATTCAGGTGAGCTTAGCGGGTGCTTTGGCACTTAATACCGACGTTCAGCCGTGTGAGATGTGCGCAAGGCTAAAGGATGCTGCTACAACCATGGAAGATGCTGATGGTATGCGGATTGCTGCGATGGCCAGGGTAGTCAATGAATTCGTTACGACACCCGCACCTCCATCTCCGGAGCAGATGACTCAGATTGCCGCCGCACTGTCAGAACATGTCGGTGATGGCACATATTATGCTTTGGCCGGAGATTGGATTGATGCACTTGTGGCATACGTAGGCATCATGAACACGGAAATGGGATACTCGGCATCTGATTCCGCGGCTTTTGTAAAGAAGTACCTCACACCTGTAACAGAGACCGGCAATGCGGCTCTGATTGCTTATGTTCAGGCACGCCTGGCGGCTTTGGGCGGCTGATAAAGAAGCACTGAATTGAAGCAAAAAAGGCTGTCCCCTTGAAAGGGGGCAGCCTTTTACTTTGAATGTTCAATCTGTACAAGCCGGCCTTCTTCAATCAACATTTGTTACAACAGGTGCCTGTGCAACTTGCCTGTCAACAGGTATTTCATCTATCCGCTGCACCAGCTTTGCAACCTGTGCCTCATCTCCGGTAAGCCGATACAACAAAGCCATCGTCTTCAGCACACAAACCACATGAGGATGATTGCGGTCGAACAAATGCTCCAGTATATCCAAAGCTCTCGAACAAAGGTCGTGAGCTTCAGAGTATTTCTTCTGTTGTATATACAGGCTCGCCAGATTATTTAGGGCCATCGCTGTATAGTCGTTTTCCGGCCCTAGCGAGCCTTCCAGCACTTCTACCGCCCGCAGACAAGTGCTCTCAGCTTGGACATAATTCTTATTGGCAGTGTACAATTCACCCATTGAGCTCAAAATTCTACCCACAAGGGGATGCTGAGCCCCTTGCTTTTTCTCTACTACGTGCAAGGCTTTTCGAAGCAGTAGTTCTGCCTGAGTATAATCTTTATTTGCCTTGTAAATCTCCGTCATTGTCAACCAGGTTGGCACTAAAAGATGATGGTTCGCCCCGTAAACTTTTTCCTGTGATTCTCTTGTTGAGTTTATCAATACCACGGCTTCATCATACCTTCCCTGAAGTGTGTAAAGCCCGGCGACCTTACCGCGAACGTTTGCAGTATAAAGGTGTTCCGGACCATAGCCCGTATAGATTAAGTCAAGCGCTTCCTGATAATGCTTCTCGGCATTTTGGAAGTCGCCTTGAGCAACTAACACGTCGGCAATGTCTACTTTGAAAGGAGCTATGACGTGAGCGTCCGGTGTGTGAGATTTCAGCATTATGGCAAGGGCTTTTTCAAGAACGTTGCGTGAATCCTGATACCTTCCCTGCCCCTGGTAAATTGAGCTCAAAATCCTTAAACTATATGCAACGTATGGGTGCTCATCATAATAGACTTTCTTCTGCAATTTAAGGCCCATTTCACACATCTGTTCAGCTTCATTTAGTTTGGCCTGCTGATTATATACGTATGCCGTATCAAGCAGGCACAGGGAGAGCTCGGAATCAGAAGCGTTTGTTGTTCTGGCACGTGTCAGTGCCCGTTCGACGAGTGGTTGTGCCTTTGTATAATCTCCATAGGCCATGTACACCCTTGCCATTGTACGAAGCACTGTGCAAAAGCTTTTCTTGGCCTCAGGCTCCGATTCGGCGGTCGAGATACTTGCATTGAGCAGAATGATTCCGACCATTATGATTAAGACAGGAATCCTGCCACGTACCTTCTTTGAGTTTAGTCTCTTTCCTACAGTCATGATAAGCCTCCTCATCCGAGTCTTAAAATCGCGATAATTGCAACCTAACAGCACGTTGCAATTATTTGTAAACTTACATCACTAACTTTAACTGCGCTCTCGCTATATATTTATGCAAACCTGTCATAACAAAGTATTGCAAACCTTCTTTGAAATGCCAAATCGCAAAAAAATGAAATAGAGATGTTAATATGATTATCGGCCTAAACCGCCGTATCAAATGTACCATTGATTGTTTTGCATGTATAAACAGGGCACTCTGGAAGTATCGGGTATATAGATTTTGAGGACTACAGTGTATCTGACGATCGGATTAGCGATAACATTTCCAAGTGAAGAAATTACTCACCGCATGATCAATGAGGACATAGTGTAGATCGAATACTTTCTTGTCCATAAGGTACTATTATACACGAAGTTCCCTTTTCAATTAGCGCCGATTACTATTGTAACAAGATGCCAAATGTGTTATCCTGTTAACGACACGAGATTCCATAGCGTTGCTGGGGATTTCAAGGATCAGCAAAATGTTTAGGTAACCCGGCATATGTATATAGCAGCGCAAAGAAGCATTTGGAGGTTTTGTTGTGGATAAGAAATGTAAAAAAACTACAAGGCGTCAGTTTTTACATAAAGCAGCGGGCACTGTGGCGGCATTTTCAATTGTGCCGCGACACGTATTGGGTGCAGGTAAAACACCACCGAGCGATAAGCTGAATATCGCGTGTATCGGCATCGGCGGCAGGGGTGGTAGCAATCTCAATGCAGTAAGAGGTGAAAATATTGTTGCGCTCTGTGATGTTGATATGCGACGTGCCGGCAAAGTGTTTACAAATTATCCCCGGGCCAAACATTACCGGGACTTTCGCAAGATGCTGGATGAGATGGATAACAAGATTGATGCGGTAGTGGTTTCCACGCCGGACCATACTCATGCAGTAGCATGCATGGATGCAATCAAGAGGGGAAAACACGTATATTGCGAAAAGCCGCTGGCGCACTCGATATATGAAATTCGCCGGCTTATGAAAGCGGCGAGGGAGCATAAGGTAGTGACACAACTGGGCAATCAGGGACATTCATCCGACCATATCCGCCTGTTCTGTGAGTGGATATGGGATGGTGCGATAGGCGAGGTCTATGAAGTCCACGCCGGTTGCACTGCTGACCACTGCAAGATCGATCAATTATCGAAACGCAGCGAAAAACACGATATTCCCAGCGAACTGGACTGGGACCTGTGGCTTGGGCCAGCAAAGTTCCGAACTTATAATCCGATGTACCTGCCGGGTCGTTGGCGGGGCTGGATGCCGTTTGGTTCAGGAACGATCGGGGACTGGGTATGTCACGTTGTCGACCCGATCTTCTGGGCGCTGGACCTTGGTGCCCCGAAGACTGTCCAGGCACAGGCTGAAGGTTATGATCCCAAACTACATGCCGACACATTCCCTCACGGCTCGGTAATAACGTTCGAGTTTCCAGAAAAAGATAAACGAGGGCCTGTCAAGCTTCTCTGGCACAGCGGTAAAAAAGAAATCCCTCGCCCCGTTGAGCTGGGAGAGAGGAGAAGGTTAGAGAAAACCGGAGCCATAGTTATCGGTAAAAAGGGCAAGATAATGTACGGCTCGCACGGTGCCGGTGGAGTTCGGATAATCCCCGAATCTAAGATGAAAGAATACAAGCGACCTCCTCAAATCCTGCCACGCGTTAGAGGCCATCAAAACGATTGGCTCCGGGCAATCAAAAACAAAAAGCAGGCCGGCTCGAATTTCGATTACGGTGGGCCGTTAACGGAACTCGCCCAATTGGGAATTATCGCACTGAAGATGCTTGGGCAAAAACTCGAATGGGACGGCAGGAACATGCGGTTCACCAACTGCGATGAGGCGAATCAATATATAAATCCGCCGTATCGAAAAGGATGGACTTTGTAATCAGATTTCCTGCTGCAAAAGGCTTTATGCTCAATGTAGAAAGTCCGGCAGGCTTTTCACAAAATCTGTTAAAGCATAAATAGTGTCGATATTGTAACCGGGTTCAAGGTGGTATTGATATTGGAGTTTGCCGCAGTCGTTTTCTTCAAGAATCTGTTTTGCCCATCTTAGTATAGCGTCTGTGCTTTCCATAGACATGTCCTTCGGAAGTGGGGCAATACTTATCGGCATTTCTTTCCCGAAAACTTCTCTTACGCGCTTTATCGATGTTTCACCGCCTAAGTCGAGGGAATGTAAATTTGTGATTTTGGAAAATGAATCCAGATAACTAGTGCTTGGCCCACACGAATGTAAGCGAATTGGGCCAAGTTCATCACCGATATTAGACGTCACTGGTACTACAAAACGCTCAATCAGATCAGGGCTGACCATGCACGAGGAACACTCGCCCACATGCACTTCGGTAATTTGCAAACCCGCCATTTTTGAAAAGTGCCGACAAAGAACTATAAAGGCATCGCCGATCCACTGCATAATCTCCATGCTCTGCCCCGGTTCGGTCATCATGTTCATGAAAAAGGCCTCCCCGAACAGTTTCTGAGCAGTGGTCATTGCTCCGTGTATAGCTGCCCGGCCGCTTATATCCCAGAAAAACGGAGGGATTGGCCGAAGCTGACTTTGAGTATTCTCCTGCGCTTGCTGAATCTGTTCATCCAAAAGCACTATCAGCGGATGCTCAAGCAAGCTCTCAGGAAAAGGTAGGTCGACAAGACTCTTTCCTGCAAGGCAGGCGAGTGTAATATCAGCATCACTGCTGTCCCGTGGTACAAATTCAGCATCTAACAGCATACCAAGAATCATGTTGGGCTGAATACCTCCAATCTGGATTTGTCCTTTGTCCCAATAGTCTATCTGCCCCAAATTAGACTCCGAATAGAAAATCCGTATCCCGGGAAAATGTTCCGCAGCATATTCATTGCACTTACAGTCAATGGCATAGCGTTTGTTCGGGTCAAAGTAGTAATCATGGTCAAACTTCACGCCTAACGCTTCAGCCAGCCATGCTTTTGAAAGGGTTCCTGAGATACTGATCGTCACGTAAGTAGCTCCAAAGAAAACGAAAATTACTTGAGCCGAATTATTGACTATTCCACCAAATCGCTGATTTTGACAGGTCTTCCGGATTCTGCCGAAAGGTCCGCTGCAAAGCATACGGCTTGTGTCTTGGCCGCGTCATCAAGATCGGGGAACGGTCGCTTATCATCAATTATGCAGTCGAGGAAATGTGAGACTTCACCCTGAAAAGGATGATGGGTAACGTCACCGCTGTCCGGCAGAATACAGGGAATCTTCATAAAATCTTCCTGGCCGGGGAAAAGCTTAGGCGCAAACAGTTCGTCATTACGAATTGAGCCCTCTGTCCCATAGACACCGATATTAAACCGGTAAGGCATTTGTGCATCAAAACTCGTTGTGCTTCGTCCAATTTTGCCATCCTTGAATTTTATATTAACTGAAATCGTTCCCGGATATTCCAGGGGATTCTGTGTTTTTACCTGATACGCACAGACCTGCTCAGCCTCACTTCGGGCGAACCAGCGGAGTGCGTCTACCGCATGACAGCCGCCCGTCAAGATTGCCGTACCGCTCTGTTCCCGACTGGCATACCATTTCTCCTCCAGTGTCATCCATATCCTGTGCAGATAATCGACCTCAACCATGAATATATCACCGAATACCCCTTTCTCTATGAGTCGGTCAATCGTCATCAGGAGGGGATTCCAATGCAGGACGAAACTGACCAGTGTTTTAACGTTGTTCTTTTTCACCGCTTCCTGCTGCTTTCGCACGTCTTCCTTTGTCAACGCCACCGGTTTTTCTATTATGACATGTTTACCTGCTTCAGCCGCAGCGACTACATATTTTGTATGCAGGTTGTGGGGAGTGCAAACTACTGCAATATTAACATTATCCTGTTGGAGCATAACATTAGCGTCGGTTTCAATGCTGCACTGCAAATCATACTGGTCTCGATATCTCTCTGCGTTTGCGCGGTTCCGGCTGACCAGCGCTCGAACTTCAGAGCGTTCATCTTTGTCAAATGCTTTTACGTACTCTCCTGCCACCCAACCACAACCAATAATCCCAACACCAAGTTTTTCCATAATCAGTTTCCTTTCCTGTTTGCGGGTTGCATAAATTTCTTAAAGCTTCTCATGAATAGTAGCTTGAATACTTTTCCATCGCATCCATTACGGCCTTTACGTTGTCAAGAGGCACGCCGGGATAGAGTCCGTATATCATCATCAAACCACCTTCCCGACTGCCGAGCTTTTCAACTTCTTCGCGTATTAGTTTATCAATCTGCTCCGGGTTTCCAAAGCGGGTAATTTGCTGCCTGTCTATATCAACATCGATACATATTTTGCCTTTAAGGTTTGCCTCTATCCAGTCAATACCATTTACCAGGTCCTGAAGGTTGAGTACATCTATGCCACTAACCACAAGATCACCCACAAGGTCACGAATATCACCATCAGAATGCATATGCACAAGGCAGCCTGCTTTATGGGCCGGTGCCATTATCCGTTCGTAGATTGGCTTGATATATGTCCGGAAATACTCCGGTGAAAGCATAGGACCTCGCTGCATCCCCAAATCTTCAGGATAACATATAATCGCGCTGCCTGCTTCTATATATCGCTCTATAATCCCTGAGTTGAAAGTTTCTACCATTTCGATAAGTCGCGAAAGTCTGGTTTCCCTGTCTGTCATATCAAACAAAAGGTTCTCGTATCCTCTTAAGTAGCCAAGCCGCTGGAATGTATGACCGTGTTCAAGGCTGCCAACATGGTGTTTACCTTCCGACTTGGCCTTTTGAACTTCTTTTTTGATTATAGACCAACCCATTTTTTTAATGCCATTTGTCTCAGCCGGATTCGGAGGAGTAAATGATTCCAACGTCTTCCAATCTGCCAGTGGATGTTTGGTCACTGTGCCCGTAATGCCATCATCAGTAGTTTGCCAGACACACCCCCAAAAATCAGTATAGGGTGCACCAGCCCTTTCCCACGGAGCTATTTCAGGAACTGATTCGTTTTCCGGCTTAAACTCAGGAAACAAGATGCGGTGCTCATCCATAAGATTAAACAAAGTCTCGGGTTCATAATGATGCCAGCAAGCCGGATTTATCCAGAAAATAACAGGGATATAGTCCGGCCGCTCAAATCGGATAGCCCTGAGAGTATTCTGACTGACGATATCCATAAAGATTTAACTTCATGTCACCAAAGGTTTTTGTTCACCGCTATTCAGTTTATGGCCTTTAAGACAATAAAATAAGAGATTCCTAAACCACTTCGATCACCTTGCCCAACTTAGCAGACTTATAACAGGCATCAATGATTTTTTGATTGCGCAATCCGGCATCGGCTCCGATAAGTGGTTCGCGATCATCTATAATGGCCTGGCTGAATTCTTCAATTTCAGCCTGATAAGTATTTACCTCTGCCGGTGCAATGACCATGCCTTCAGTTTCGGCGCGTACCTGTTGAGCGTCGTAAGCCTTACCATCTTGTTCCAGAAATGCAACCATCTCGCCTGCAGGTCCCTGGCCGATGGTTCCTCTGACTAATATTGAGCCCTTTGAACCATAAAGTTCGAGCACATTCTTACTGCTGTTGTCGGGGATACAGAAAAAAGTGTCAACTGTTCCAATTGCTCCGTTTTCAAAAAACAACATCGCCGTTGCGCTATCTTCAGATTTATAATCGTGAACGGTGTTATTGACAAAACAGCTAACTCTGGAAATCTTTCCAAAGAACATCTCCAGCAGGTCGATGCAGTGTCCCCCCATATCAATTAAAGAACCACCGCCACCAGTAACAGGGTCCTGACGCCAGGCACCTTCGATGGGTGGATACCAACAGGAAAGCTGAGCACGTGCATAAGTTGGTCTTCCCAGCTTGCCTTGTTTTATGAGCTTGAGTGCTGCAATGTGCTGTGCTGCAAAACGCATCATAAATGCACAACCAAGTTTAATGTTTATCCGTTTGGTTATTGCAATAATTTCTTCCACCTCAGCAACTGATATCCCCAAAGGTTTTTCACAGAGGACGTGTTTGCCGGCTTTGGCGCAACTGTGGACCTGGTCGAAGTGGAAGCGGGGGGGTGTAGCAATATAGACAGCGTCAATATCGGTATGCAGGAGGGCATCAATGCTCCCTGTTTCTTTAGCGCCGAATTCTTCGGCCACATCTGCGTTCACTTGCGGATTTATGTCATACACTACAGACAATTCGCCGTTTCGTGCCCTCGAAATACCCTCTGGAATCGTTCTTCTTCGGGCAATCCCACCCGACCCAATCACGCCCCATTTAATCTTGTTGGACATAGTTGAAATCCCTTCGTCTTTTCTATTTTGAATAAGCCTTTATTACCTTAGCCAGTGCGTTGCCTATCTGCCGGCAATCTTCTTCTTCATAGGTTGGAAATGCGAAACATGTAAATGTATGACTTTGGTGCCATATAGCGTTGGG
>Ga0209427_10005981_pt1 | contig 13921 bp, 14 predicted proteins | sample DeeMarSWOR136_30_FD_187465 | JGI IMG/M metagenome (GOLD analysis project Ga0209427, IMG submission 187465) | Marine sediment microbial communities from White Oak River estuary, North Carolina - WOR-1-36_30 (SPAdes) (version 2) | ecosystem: Environmental > Aquatic > Marine > Intertidal zone >... | reverse complement strand
CCTATGGAATGTTCCTGACCCGGCTGGGAGAGGGATTCGGGCATGACGAAACGGCTGAGTTATAGTCCTGCACGAAAGGGAAGGGGGAGAGTCCCGAGATGTAAGGAGATTAGAAGATTGGGTTATAGGGAACTCTTTCTGCTCTCCATCAAAAACTGTGGAGGTTACTCCTCAAGGAAGGGTTACTGCGATTGGTACTACTCGACGCCGTCCCAGCAATACGTGCAAAGCCTCTTTTTGGGCAGGCCGATTGCCTCCACGAGGTCCGGCAGACGCTGGTACTTCAGCGAGGTTAATCTCAACCTTTCCCTTATCCTCTCAACCATCGCGGTGTGCTCTTCCGAATCGGGGTCGGTGTACTCATGGGGGAACTTGTCGGCAGTTCCCTCGATCTGGTGGATTGCCTTTCTCCCCGCGAGGTCCAGTTCGGATCTCGACTGGGAGAAATTGAGAAACTTGCAGGCGTACACCAGGGGAGGACAGGCCGGCCGCATGTGAACTTCCTTTGCGCCGCAGTCATACAGCCTTTGTATGGTATCTTTGAGCTGCGTGCCCCTGACGATCGAATCCTCGGCGAAAAGCAATCTCTGCCCTTGTACCAGCTCCTGTATGGGGATGAGCTTCATCTTCGCGATGAGATCCCTCATGCCCTGATCCTGCGGCATGAAACTCCTCGCCCACGTGGGGGTGTATTTTACAAAGGGTCTTCTAAAGGGTATGCCAGCCTCGTTCGCGTAGCCTATGGCGTGTCCCGTGCCGGAATCGGGTATTCCGGCGACGATATCTATCTCCACGTCGTCGTTTCTTGCGAGCGCGGCCCCGCATCTGTTCCTTGCCGCCTCTACGTTGATTCCCTCATAACTCGTAGCGGGATAACCGTAGTAGACCCAGAGGAAAGCACAGATCTGCATCCTGGCCTCAGGTGCCTTCTTCTGCTCAACCCCGTCTTCGGTTACGCGTACTATTTCGCCTGGGCCGAGGTACCTTGTGATGACGTACCCCATATTGGGAAAAGCACATGTTTCGAGGGCCGCGGCATGGCCTCCCGGTTTCTCCCCAAGCACAATGGGCGTTCTTCCGAGCCTGTCCCGTGCAACATAGAGCCCGTCGTCGGTGAGGAGGAGTATCGTACAGGAACCATCAATATTTTCCTGTGCATTTTGGATCCCCTCTGCGAAAGTGCGCCCCTCATTTATCAAGGTCGCGACAAGTTCCGTTGGGTTGATCCCTCCCCTGCTCATCTCCGAAAAATGTACTCCCTTCCTGGAGGCTTTTGCGGCGAGCTCGTCGAGATTATTGATCCTTCCAACGGTAACTATAGCGTACGTTCCCAAATGGGACCCTATAATCAGCGGCTGGTCCTCGTAGTCGCTTATGACTCCTATGCCCTTGCTGCCGTGGAGCTTCGGAAGGTCATCCTCGAGCTTGGACTTGAACTGGGCGTTTTCGATATTGCGGATGGCGCTCTTCAGCCCGTCCGAACCCTTTACGGCAAGTCCCCCCCGCTTCGTTCCGAGGTGAGAATGATAATCGGTCCCGAAAAATAGATCCTGAATGCAGTCCTCTCTGGTCACCACACCGAACAATCCGCCCATAATAAAATCCCTCCTGTAAAGATTCTACTCCCTGATCCTTATGATTCGATGGAATATTAGCACAGTTGGTTTAAAAATCAATGAGATGGTCATTGCAGAGTTCGATGGGCGAATTTCATTTTTTCGGGAATAGATACCCCGTAAGGACAATGCTCCAGGCATTGCTCACATCCGGTGCAGGCATGAGCGTTCACCTCAAGGGATTGATATTGTTCTCTCGCCCATTCTTTCAAGTCATATTGATCATAGTAGTTTTCGAAACGGAATATGTCCGGAATTGGTATTCCCTCTGGACAGGGAAGGCAATACCCACAATTTCTGCAAAACCCCTTTCCTGCCTCCCCCACGCATTCCATGAGCGCTTTAAGCTCTTCTCTATCGATCTTCCTCGGCTGCCTTGCGACTTGAAGGTTCTCATTCAACTCATACGGTCGCATCATCCCAGGGATGGCGCATGTGATATTCGGATTTGAAAGAACGTAGCGCAGGGAAACTTGGGCGAGGGATTCTCCTTGGTTGAATTTCCTCTTCTTGAGAACCGACGTGCGATCCGTCAGTCTCCCTCCCGCGAGAGGTTTCATGGCGATTAAGCCCATCCCCGTTTTGTGAGCCATGGGCAGGAAGTCCGCAGCCAAGCGATCTTCATCAAGGGCGCTGTAAGCTACCATCAGAACCGAAAATACCCCAGATTCAACGGCCTTCCTCATTATTGGGAGGGAATGATGTATGCTGATTCCAATTTCCAAGATTTTCCCTTCTGTTCTAGCCTTTTGCAGAACCTCCAACCCACCGCTATCAAATATCCGATCGTATTCAGAAGCTCGAACATCGTGGAAGAGGACCAGATCGATACGGTCTGTTCTGAGGCGACGAAGACAGCGCTCTAATTTCTTACGAACTCCAATGCCATCCCGTTCATCTATTTTTGTGGAGAGACGGAATTCTTTGCGCCTTCCCTTCAGTGCAAGGCCGATCTTCTCCTCGCTATCACCGTAGCAGTCGGCAGTGTCCACAAAGTTAATTCCCTCATCGATGGCCTTGTTCAGAAGAATGTCGCATTCTTTTTGAGAGACAAGAGGGAGTTTGATGGCTCCGTAGCCAATCACAGAGAGCTCCCAGCCTGTTTTCCCAAGAGTTCTTCTTTGCATAATGTTCCCTATTTTAAACCAAAATATCATTCTTTCTCAAATGGGAAATGGAGAAGCAAATCCTCCGCGGTCAAAGAGCGCCACTCTGAGCTTCGTTCCTAAAACTTCCCCTTTGGGCTCAAATTGCGCCAATGGCGGCAGGGCCGTTTCCGCTTCACTCAGAATGGTTTTCTCATTCCCTTTACAGATATGTCTTGGGGGTAGGTCTTTTTGATATATTATGGGGATTGTGGTATTTAGATAAACATATCCCGTCCTTTCCGTATGGAACGTTGCGACGCCCATTATTCAATGATGAATCGAGGATTGACAGGCCAAAGGGCCTCAGTCTGAGGGTCTGAGGTTAGGGATTTTTTGCCTTAATTGAGGATGTTTGGCGCAGATAGGATACTTGGGTATTCCCTTTTTGTCTCATGGACCCCCTTTTTTCTCTTAAGCGGGGGGAAGGTGAGGTTACAGGAATGAGGAGGTATATCAGAAGCAGGGGGAAGAGTGAGAAATTTAGCAGAACGGATTGAGCAGTTTGCCCAATGGATGTTCGAGTCGAAATACCTCGTCGTCTTTACGGGGGCGGGCATCAGTACTGAATCAGGTCTACCTGATTTTCGAGGACCAGATGGTATTTGGACAAGACAGGCCAAAGGGCTGCCCCCAAAGCCCCGGCCATTCTCTTCAGTTGAACCGAATGCAGGTCATCGAGCCATTGTTGAACTACAGAACTTGGGTAAGATGCGTTTCCTCATCTCTCAGAATGTGGATAACCTCCATTTGATGTCGGGCATCGGGCCGGATCTATTGGCCGAGTTACACGGCAATACTAACAAGCTCAGATGTCAACGGTGTCAGACTCAGGTTGACAAATCCCCGGGGTCAGAGATCTGTTCCTGTGGCGGCAGGCTGGTGTCCAGTGTCGTTAACTTCGGCGACCCTTTGCCCAAAAAAGAGCTGGAGGACTCCTTTAGACATTCACAACAATGCGATCTTTTCATAGTTGTTGGCTCCAGTCTTGTCGTCAGTCCAGCGAATGAAATGCCACGGGTAGCCCTCGAGTCAGGAGCCCGCCTCGTTATTATCAATCGGGGAGAGACTCCTTTTGATGAGAATTGTCATCTACGTTTTGAGGAGAAGATAGGAGAAGTATTACCGGCAGCAGTGGAGAAGTTAAGAGAACTCATCAAGAATTCTCAATGAAAAGGTAAAATAAGAGGGGGCAGGTGTGATATTATACAAAATATTGCGCCTTTTCAGACGGCCAATAATAAGCACAGGGGCCGGGGCTTGATGTTGCAAAATGGTTTTTATTCCCTTCAGGAGAACAGAGGATGGTTCTCAATAGGGTCTCCTACCGATAGTTTCGCCTCCACGAATAGATGGAGCCTTCAGGCATGTGTTTTTATAGTTGTTCGGATCGTTACCCATAATCGGGCACAGGAGGTGTTTTAATGAAAAGAGGATATCTGCCAGTAATTTTTACCTTTTTACTTGCCTTTGTTGTGCCTGCTTATGCGGAGCAGGCGGCGGAGGAAATACTGAAAGCGATTGTCAAGATACGGGCGGTTATTCCAGAGGATGCCCGCACAGCTCGTTCCCTCGGGACAGAACGGGAAGGCAATGGGGTGATCATCGATTCAAATGGTCATGTTCTTACGATCGGCTACCTCATTCTGGAAGCCGAGACCATCGAAGTAGTTGGCCCGGAAGGCAAGCCAGTCGGCGCAACCTTTGTTGGATACGACCATAATACTGGGTTTGGCCTCTTGCGGACGAACAAACCCCTCCATGTGCTGCCCATGAAGCTGGGCCAATCGTCGGGACTCAAGGAAGGGGATCCGATTCTCGTAGCGAGCCACGGGGGATCAGACTCGGTTCAAGCCGCCCGGGTCGTTAGACGCAATGAGTTTGCTGGTTACTGGGAGTACCTTCTCGATGATGCCATATTTACCGCCCCACCCATTCCCAATTTCGGCGGAGCAGCGCTGATAAGCCGGGATGGTCGGCTCTTAGGTATCGGGTCTCTTTTTACTCAGGTAATGATCCAGGGACTTGGTTCAATTTCCTGCAATATGTTTGTTCCCATCGACCTCCTCAAACCGATTCTCGCTGGACTGATCACTACAGGCCGTTCTCATGAGCCGCCACGGCCTTGGCTGGGTCTATATGGAGAAGAGGCACACGGACGCGTGTTCGTCGTTCGGGTTACACCCGGAGGTCCCGCTGAGCAGGCGGGCCTCCAACCGGAGGACATCATTCTTACCGTTAAGGGAGAAGAAGTGAAGGGGCTGGCTGATTTTTTCCGTAAGGTTTGGGCCCTCGGCAACGCAGGTGTTGATGTCCCCCTCAGCATTCTCCAGGGAATCCGGATCCGTGACGTGACCGTCCACTCTGCCGACCGCTATCAATCTTTCCGGCTTAAACCAGAGAAGAAGGGTGGAAAAAAAAAGGGATCAAATCTCAGCATTTGACCGGCAAGTGCCTCGCAAGGCCCACCGCCAGCTACGATGGCTAGTATTTCACCAATATCAGCTGGCATACTGTTAATCCTCCAATCATAACAGAATACTCGGCAAGGGCCTTCTGATATCCGCGGTAAGCGCGTATTTCTTTACCATCTCAAGGGTATCATGCACGTTGAGTTTCTCGAAGAGCAGGTCGAACTTCCTTTCGAATTCTTCATTCATTTTTTCTCTGAGGTCTTCAGGTATATTCCATATTGCTTCCTTAAACGGCCCAAACGCTTTCTTTCTCGTCTTATATATGAATTGTTCACGGGTTTGGTCAGGCTTACTCTCATCGGCGTGTTTATCTTGAATGTAAGTATAGATCTTGTCTCTCAGTTGGGCGGGGAAAAACTCGCTATCGTACATGATATTTTGAAAACCTGTTGCCAGGTGTATTTCAGCCGTATCGTATTGAGGAAACTTATCGAAGGCTTCATCCGGAAGAGTAGAAGCGCCGTGTTGAACCGTTCCTGCCAGCCCATACTCTTGTTTTGCCACCTCCGAGATATCGGAGTGCACCGCAAAGTCCAACTTTACCTCAGCTATAGACCCATCTGGCAGGGGAACACCGCCATGGCTGCTTCCAGTCTGAACACTGATTTTGCTGATCCCTTTGATTTGTCCTCCTCGTTTATTGAGCTCCCGGGTATAACCATCCATAAAGGAACGGAATTCCTCGACCGTGCTATTCTTACCGCCAACCTCCCCGATCTCTCCGCCGACTGAGATGCTGATACCATCGGGTTCCAGGGTTCTGATGCAAGCGGTAAGTTCGGCCGCAAGCTCAAAGTTAAGACGCTGCTGTTCATCAACATCTCTTTTGGAGAGATCGACAAGGGTCGATGTGTCTATATCTATATTGTAAAACCCGGCTTCAATGGCCTCCCGAATGAGAGCCTTCACCGCGTTAATCTCAGCAACGGGATCTTGCTGATAATTCTTTAAACGAATCTGGAAATGGTCTCCTTGCAGGAATACCGGTGCACGGTAATTTTCTTTTATCGCGGCTCCCAAGATGACTACCGCATATTCAACCGGGCTCTGTTGGGTGTAGCCGATTTCGCTCCGAGCTATCTCAAAGATTAATGTACCTATCTTTTGTTTGAGGGCCGATCTTATCGCGGCTCTGGCGACATCGTATGTCAGTCCTCTGACATTGATGGCGGGTACGGTAAAACCACTGACTTCTCCTTTAGCCATCAATTCATATAAGCGATGGATTGAGGCAGGCCTAATCCCAAGATCATGAGAAATTTCGTAGATCAACCACCTAGAGACATCTCTGATATTATTATCCTCGTTAAACACTGCGTTGGAGACTAACCGATCGATGACTTCTTCTCTTAATCTCTGGGTATCTGATACCTTTGTTTTTATACTAGCTCCGAAATCAACAATCCCTTTTAATCTATCTCTTAACTCCTCGATATTTCTGTATCTCATTTTGAAAGCTCCTTTCTCATCAAAAATATGAGGGTCAAGCTTTTTTATCATTTTAATCAATAGAATCCATCGGAATCAACCCTTGATAGATAGGAGGTTAGGAGATTGGTGGAGATTAAGAGATTGGGAGAAAGGAGGTTTCTTTTTTGGGAGACTGGTAATAATTTCTTTCTATCCTTCGGCGCAGAGCACCACGGTTTTAGCCGTGGGTGAATGCTCTATGCTCAGGATGTCGCCCGTCTGAGCATAACAGAAGATACCACAGGCTTGGCTATGGGGCTCCATGTGTGGCGGGCTTCCTTTTGTTTCCTCGGCCATTTCTTAAGACCCGTACCACCATCCTTAAAAACACAATTCCTAGGTTCGCCGTGGGGAGAGGCAAATGGGGTCAAGAATTGATATCATATAAATGGATCGACAATAGGTAACCAATTCTTCTCGCTCAAAAGAGTGAAGCTGCTGAGCAGGATTGGCTTGCTGTGGGAGCGATTAGGGAAATGGGCTATTTTGTGCTCGCTGTGTTGTGGATCATATGGTGTGCTATTCACAGTGGAATGATTTCCGTGACAGCAACTGAACATTTTAAGCGCTGGTTTGGGAACCACTTTCGCTTTTATCGTTTGATTTTTAACCTCGTGGCCATAGTGACGGTAATACCTATCATTCTCTATAGTCAGTCGATACAAGAGCCCCCAGTATTTCGCTGGGAAGGGTTCATGGTGCTGTTTCAAGTGCTCCTGCTGACAATTGCAGTTCTGTTGTTCTTCGCTGGATCGAGGCATTATGACATGCTTCAATTCCTGGGTCTTCGTCAGATAAGGACGGGAAGTTCACATAGTGCCCTAACCGACACCGGAAAGTTAGACACTGCTGGTATTCTTGGCGTAACTCGACATCCCTGGTATCTGGGGACAATTATGCTTATTTGGGCAAGAGGACTGGACGTGTCCACGCTTATTACGAATATAATACTTACCATCTATCTGATAGTGGGAACGGTTATGGAGGAACGAAAGCTTCTTGTCGAGTATGGCGAGGAGTACCGCAAATATCAGAAGCAAGTATCTATGCTTATTCCCTTCAAATATATAAAGTCAAGAATCCAAAGGTCTTCTCCTTAAATTCTTACTACAGGGGAGGCAGAATGTTTAGAGATGAGAGAAATATGTATTTGGTTTTTTGGGTGGTATGTGTAGTTGCAATTCTTGATGGGTGCAGCGAGCACTGACGTATTATGTGTATTGCCTCGCAAGGGTGTGTATGAGATTAATCGTACTGGCGATATCGTCTAATTATTCTCATGGAAAGACCTTGGTAGACATCCCCACGAACCAGAAATTCTCCCAAGAGGCAATACTTTTATTGTGGAGAGAACAAAGATACTTGAAGTCAAAACCGCCGGAAAAAGGGTAGAGGTAAGAGGCAGGAGGAGGGGGTAGGCAGTAAGCAGTAGGCAGGGGAAGGGGAAGGGGAAGGGGTGTTTGGATTTCTGCTTCTAGATGAGCCTTGTCCCCTTTATTACGCTGAGGGACAACGGAGGCCCCCAGTAAATCAGGAAACTCCAACCATATTCTCTTCTCCACTCCCTTGGAATGTGCTAAAATATATAGTTGATACTATGGATGAATTTATTGTGTTTATCCCCGAAATCGAGGGGAAGAAGCGATGAAAGGCCAACAGCGGGCAATACAACAAGTGAAAGAAAGGTGAGAAGGGAACCGCGTATATGACCGGGACCGATCCCATTCCTTCCCAGGATTTTATTCGCAATATCATCGCGGAAGACTTGAGGGCAAACAAGCACGAAGGTCGAGTCGTGACCCGGTTTCCACCGGAACCGAACGGATATCTGCATATTGGACACGCCAAGTCCATCTGCCTCAATTTTGGTATCGCCGCAGAATACGGTGGCGTTTGCAATCTGCGATTCGATGATACCGATCCAAGTGGCGAGAATGTTGAATATGTGGAATCGATCAAGTCAGACGTTCGATGGCTTGGCTTTGACTGGGGTGATCGTCTGTTCTACGCCTCCGACTACTTCGATCAACTCTACCACTACGCCCTGCAGCTCATCAAAGATGGCAAGGCATATGTGTGCAGCTTGAGTACAGAGGAAATCAGGAAGTACCGGGGCACCTTGACTGAGCCAGGCAAGGACAGCCCCTACCGTACGCGTTCAGTCGAAGAGAACTTGCACTTGTTCGAGCGCATGCGGGCAGGGGAATTCGAGGACGGGACCCACGTACTTCGAGCAAAGATTGATATGGCGTCTCCAAATATAAATATGCGAGATCCAACCCTCTACCGCATCCGACACATGCCCCATTACAGGACGGGCAACAAGTGGTGCATTTATCCGCTGTACGACTTTACCCACTGCCTTTCGGATTCCATCGAGGGGATCACCCATTCTATTTGTACGCTGGAATTTGAAAATAATCGCCCATTGTACGACTGGGTGCTTGACGAATTGAACGTCGATTGTCATCCGCAGCAAATCGAGTTCGCTCGCCTCAACCTCAGCTACACCGTTCTGAGTAAACGAAAGCTTGTGGAGTTGGTAGAAAAGGGGTACGTCACTGGATGGGACGATCCACGGATGCCTACACTGGCTGGTATGCGGAGACGTGGCTGCACACCGGAGTCTATCCGAGGTTTCTGTGAGCGCATCGGGGTTGCCAAGAGGGATAGTATCGTGGATATGGCACTGGTCGAGTATTGCGTCCGTGAAGATTTGAACCAACGGGCCCCGCGTGTTATGGCCGTGTTGCGTCCACTTCGGGTCGTCATTGACAACTATCCAGAAGACCAGGTGGAAGAGCTCGATGGCCCCTACCATCCGCAGGACCCCAGTATGGGTTCGCGGAAGGTTACCTTTTCACGGGTGTTGTACATCGAACGAGATGATTTTCTTGAGGAGCCCTCGAAGAAGTTCTTCCGTCTGGCCCCCGGTCGTGAAGTGCGACTCCGATATGCTTATTACATCAAATGCGTGGACGTGGTTAAGGATGAAAAAACCGGCGAAGTGGTCGAGGTGCACTGTACCTACGACCCGGAGACACGCGGCGGTTGGTCTCCAGATGGGCGGAAGGTCAGGGGAACAATACACTGGGTTTCGGCTGCTCATTCGCTCCCGGCTGAAGTACGCCTGTACGATCGTCTCTTTCAAGTGGCAAACCCAACCGGGGAAAAGGATAGTGATTTTACGAAATATGTGAATCCGAACTCGTTGGAGACACTGACTTCCAGCCGTGTCGAACCAAGTCTTTCCAGTGCTGCACCGGGAAGCCGGTACCAGTTCGAAAGGCTTGGCTATTTCTGCGTAGATTCCGTTGATTCTTCCAACGGAGCACTTGTGTTCAATCGGACACTAATGTTACGAGATTCTTGGGCTAAGATCGCGAATAAGGAGAAGAAGCAGACTTGAAGAATGCTTCCGAACAAGAGAAGAATGTCCCAATGACAACCGGCTCAATAGATCCGCTGTGTGAAAGGCAAACTGTTTAAGCAAGAGCCTGCTTGTGGAATTGAAAATAGGGGTTTTTTGAAAGGTTACAATAAAAAAGGGCTCAATCGGTTTGAGCTAAACCCTTGATTCTCAGTGGCTGGGGGACCAGGATTCGAACCTGGGTTGACGGAGTCAGAGTCCGTTGTCCTTCCGCTGAACGATCCCCCATTAAATCTATTCATAAAGGATACACAAAATCTCAAAGGGAGTCAACGAAAAAGCTGCCAGGAGTTCACTGAGTCTCTCGGGTTTGTCTGGTTTAGATCGTTTCGATCGTTCATATCGTAAAAGAGGTATTATATCCGCGGAATTACATGAAATCAGTGGTATAGGAAAGGAGTTTGCATATGGAACTCAAATCATTATCACCAGAGCTTGATGAATTGAGAAAGGTTATTATTTCTTCGAACCTCACTACCTGTTATGTGATTCTGAATGAACTTGCCTTAAAAGAGGGCGAATCCGCCCATTACGAGAAATTCAGGTCTGGTTGGATAGATACATACAAGGACGTCTACAAACTCGTCTCCAAGATGAAGACCCGAAAGTCAGCAAGATAGGGTCGTATGGCCAGACTTCTCCGGAAAGAATTCTCTCAGGAGAATAAATTGGGTCAGTGGGGAGAAGGTTCCTCAAGCAGGGTGCAGCAATCGTAACGAAGTTGAAATAGACACAATAATGAGCCCATAGACTTCAGTCATCCCCCACTCTCACAATCCTATCAATAGCTATATCGAATCCAACCCTCTATCTTGGACGATTTTGCCTTGAGGGGGTAGCAATAAGCTCGGAGGAATTTGCCTTTCGAATATAAAATAGAGGAGAAATGTGATGGATGGAAAGAAAATTGATGGTCATCGGCACGTACTTTTTCAAAAGGCAATTACGCTCGCTAGCAAGTTGGACCCAGTCAAATCGATCAATATCTATCCACCGGGTGTCCATGAGATATCCGAGGAGATTAACCGCAAAAAGGGCGTAGAGTGGAGCCGCAAGATGAGTGATTTCAACGAAAATATCGCTGATCTGAAGGCGGCGGGCATGGATATGGGGGTCCTGCAGCCGACTCAGACGATGTTCTTTTACTGGGCAGAATCTTCTGTGGCCGCGGAGTTGACCCGAATGATTAACGAATCCACGGCCCAAGGAGTCCGGCAACACCCCGAATATTTTGTCGGCCTGGCCACGGTACCCCTTCAGGATGTGGAGCTGGCTGTCAGAGAGCTTGTCTATGCCGTCCGGGAGCTGGGATTAAGAGGGGTGGTGACCGGCTCGAATGTCAATGGCAACGGCTTTGATGAAGAGCAGTTTCAGCCTTTCTTCGAAAAAGTGGAAGAGCTTGATGTGCCGATCTTTATACATCCGAATAATCCCGCGGGGACCGAACGGGTCGGTAAGTATTACCTTGCAAATTTCGTGGGTTACCCCCTGGAATCCACGGCGACGGCGGCGCAATTGGTATTTGGAGGCGTTCTGGACCGCTATCCCAAGCTAAAGATCTGCCTGTCCCATGCCGGTGGCGTGCTGCCTTTTCTGGTGGGCCGTTTGGAACACGGCCAGTCAGTGCGCCCCGAGGCACAGGAGCATTGCAAATACCCTTTCAGTCATTACCTGAAAAATTTCTACGTGGATACCATTACCTTCCGGGCGGACACGCTCCGCTTCGTGCTGGAGATCATGCCAGAGGGACACGTTTTCATGGGGACCGATTATCCGTATGATATGGCCGATACGGACCCGGTAGGTTCAGTGAAGGCGGGGGTAACGGATGAAAAGTTAAGGAGTAAGATCTTGGGTGAAAACCTCAGCCTGGTGATGGGTCTTTCCTAAACTACTGGAGGAATTGTCGGACCCCAGAGATACCCCGCAGACCTGAAGGAGGATATGTTGAAATCATCCTGGGCCAAGAACAGTATCGTAATGTTATGGTCTATTATTTTACTTTCCTTGTCCCTGACGGACTGTGTCAAAGCGCGATCTTCATATAATATGCCGACGACCATTGATTCCTCAACGAGCTACCTCTTCTTCTTACACGGAATGATTGTAGAGAAGAGGGGCCCTCATGGCGAGCGCCCACGGCTTTTCAAAAACGACAAAAATGAAGGGAGGTATTACCAAATGAAACCGGAAATCATCATACCCAAGGGGTGGGAAAAGCCCTTTGCTCCTTATTCACCTGCCGTAAAAAAGGGAAATATGGTTTTTACAGCAGGGCAGGTGGCTCTTAATGAGAAAGGAGAGCTCACAGGCAAGGGCGACATCAAGGCTCAGACAAGACAGGTTTTGGAAAATGTTCGAGCGTGTTTAGAAGAAGCGGGTGCGAAGATGGAAGATGTCGTTTCGGCCCATGTGTTCTTGACCGATGTTTCCACGTTTGGGGAAATGAACGAGGTTTATCGAGAATATTTCCCCGAGGGTTTTCCTGCCCGCGCCTGTGTGATAACGGGTTTAGTGAAGGAAGAGTTCTTAGTTGAGATTGGCGTAATTGCTGTCACCGGATAATACCGCAATATGGGTACCAAATCTGTTTTTGGCCTCAATCAAAAGGGAAATGGCCTCAGGCCTTGACCGGCAAGTGCCCCGCAAACCTTGCCGTGTAGGCGGGGTCAAGGGGCACACTTAAAAATGAGATTTCATTGGCTCGCATTCTGCTCGCCACTGCGTGCCCGGGAAGCCCCGCCCTGTGGGCGAGGAGCTTCACATGAGGCATGCATCAGTCATGGTGCTATAGAACCAACGTTCCATTTTTTATCCTTTTTGTGACTTTATTCTCGGGCCATTCTTCCTCTTTTCTATCCCGATAATGTATTCTTTTCACGTAGCTTTCCCGGGGTTGCATTCTTCTTTCGGGCTCAACGCGGTTTCGTCCCATTCGTTTGGCCCGATAGAGGGCTTCATCCGCCGCTTTCACTACCGCCTCTGGCGTCGGATGGAGGCGACTCCTATGGGCTGCGCCGATGCTCACGGTTACCGCAACCTGCTTCTTTCCACCGGGTGGCCGGTCCTTTCCCCGGGGTTTGTGGGAAGGGCGATTTTCCCCTCTGATTGTAAATCTAGACGCTTCTATGGATTGGCGAAGTTCCTCCAAAATGAGAACCATTCCCTGTACCCTACGCCCGGCCATGATGAGTGCGAACTCCTCCCCCCCATAACGGAAGCTCTGGCCGAAGGAGACTCTTTTAAGGCGGGTAGCGACGAACCGCAGGATTTGGTCCCCTACTTGATGTCCGTAACGATCGTTGAAATGCTTGAAGTGATCCACGTCCACCATCGCGATGCCATAGTGCCTTCCCAGCCTGCGAAGGCTTTCTTCAAAAGCCCGACGACCCGGAATGCCCGTAAGTTCATCCAGGTAGGCTTGTCTCCAGGTCAAGCCGTAAAGGCCGCCCAAAAGGAAGAGGGCGCTGAAGGAAAAGAAAACGGGCCGGGGGGCGCTTGAGACGGACTGGGGCCACCATGGCTCCCCATGGAGGGAGGCAAGCCCCAGTGAGATCAAGGCCCATGTCCAAGATACCCTCAGACCAGGCCGCTCTGCGAAGGGCAAGGCCCAAAGGGCCAAAAGTGCCAGGAGGGTGGAGAGGCTTTTTACTCCACCAGGGATCCTGGCCAGATTGGCCGGCCAAAATGCTGCAAACCCGTAGTTCCAAGCCCAAAGGAGTGCACCTAACCAGATGGAAAGGGCCGCTCCAAGGCGTGCCCATCCCCACAGACTCTTGAGGCTCG
>Ga0209427_10005978_pt1 | contig 13925 bp, 9 predicted proteins | sample DeeMarSWOR136_30_FD_187465 | JGI IMG/M metagenome (GOLD analysis project Ga0209427, IMG submission 187465) | Marine sediment microbial communities from White Oak River estuary, North Carolina - WOR-1-36_30 (SPAdes) (version 2) | ecosystem: Environmental > Aquatic > Marine > Intertidal zone >... | reverse complement strand
TCCCACTTTGTGTGAGTTTATGAGCCTTTCTAGTTCGCATTCATTTGGTCCAGAAGCAAGTATGGGTAAGCCTGAGGCTAGATAGGCGAACACCTTGGCAGTCGTCATGGACTTTAGGAGTTCTTCATCGTTTAATGGGATTACTCCCACATCGCAGCATCGTAACAGTTCAGCTGTTTTCTCAATGGGCAAGGAATCCAGTAATCTCACCTTTGTCTGTATTTGTAATTTCTCGATTAATTGTTGGATTTTCTTGTTCGTGATTAATAGCGTGGGTCGTGAGATCATGAGAAACATGAAGTCGTCCGTATTGCGGAGATAGCTTATCCCCTTCAGAAGTATGTCAAACCTGTTGTGAGGGGTTAGCGCTCCTGCGTATGCGAATATGAGGCTTGTAATGGGGAGACCGTGTTTTTTGCGCAGTCTTTTTACGTGTTCTTCGTTTTTGCTTGGTCTGAACAGGGTTGTGTCTGCTCCATTTGGGATAACGTAAATTCTTCTGGGTGGCACGCCTCGTTCGCGCAACATTTGTTTTAATGTCTCGTTTACCGTTATGACTACACTTGCTTGACGGTATACAAGTGAAGTGATGGCAACCAGTACGGATACGAGACCTTTGGGAATGTACATGTTTAAAGGGTATAGAAGTAATGAGCTTTCCCAGTGGTCTCTAACATCGATTATATGTGGGATATTGAATATCTTCGAGAGTATTACTCCTGCAATTGCATTGTTTATTTTTGGGACTGTTGAAAGGATTAGGTTTATTCGGTGTGTGCGTATGATGCTTATGGCTCTTATGAGGTATAAGAGTAACGGTATTGGATCGAATACGGGGATTTCTTTCTTCGAGGGCGTAGCTATTACGGTCATCTTTTTTGTTCTAAGGCTCTTTCTTGATCTTGTGATGATGAATGTTTGATGTGAGTTTGAAGTTAATGTTTCGGCATATGCAAACAGTCTTTGGGCAGACGGGGTGGACATTTGAAGAAACTTTTCCCCTAACATGAGTACGCTAAGTTTGTTAGGCACTAAACATCACATCATGTATTTCTAGATGCCAAAGCTATCACATAAATGAAACGGACGAGAAATGTATATACAAATCAAGTGAGCCTAGGATTAAAAATAGAACTTTACAGTAACCAAAAAAAGAGAGATTGCAATATTAAATTATAGAGAGAATTACAATTGAAATGGACTAGGTTCCTTTGCGTTTGTTTCTTGCTATTGCTTACATTAAGTGTAACTGAAAGCTCTTTACTAAAACCTTTCAATTTTTTAATTCACTCAGTTTATGGGGTGACTTTGCCAGGTGATGGTGACGCTTGGACAGAAAATGATAATGCCACATATCCTTGGAAACCTTATTCCCCTTATCCTGAACAATTAGAATTTATAACTTCGGACAAATACGTTGGTTCTTATAGTTTTAGAATTAAGCATACAAGTTCTTGGGATAGAATGCGATGGTATTTGGAATTCGGAGAAAACGATGTTTCAGGTTATGATGCTCTGGAATTTTGGATTAAACCTGTTTTTCTAGGTTCAGAGAAAAGCATCGTGGTTTACGTTGAAAACAGTTTTATGAGTAACCCTCGCTTTTATGTCAAATTTAAACCAACTAATAATTCTTGGTCAAAAGTTTATTTGCCATTGGATGGTTTTATTGAATCTGGAACAAACCCAACCTGGACAGATAGAAAAATTTTACATTTCTATATATCTGATAATATTGGAGCTTCGGACGGAACCACGGTTCATATTGATGGTTTAAGTTTTACTACACATACGGATTCATCTCCAAATAATTCGCTTGACGGAACGTTCCTTCCAAACTTTTATCGATCTTTTGTAAATTATGCTGAAAAGGAAAATATTGTTTATAATTCGACTTCATATACAAGTCTTTATGATTGGATAAACTATACAAGTGGTGAAGATATAGAAGGAAATCTGGAGGCAGAATCATTAGGACAGGCAATAGGATTACTTGGATATTTATATAAAGAAATGCCTTCACAAACCTATTTGAATAAGGCAGAAACCTATGCTAATTGGCTCTTGGAATTTCAAGATGTTGACGGCACAGGCAATGGTATTGTCTACAACTATAACAATGCTTTAGGAACTTTTGATGATAAGGTTGGAACTACGGTTAATGGTTGGTGTCTATGGGGTATGAGCGTACTTCATAACATTACTGGAGGGAGTTCTTACAAAACATTTTCTGATAAACTAATGGAATTTCTAATTGATGATGATTGGATGTGGAATTCAACTCACAATCAATGGGACAAATACTATGATAAAGTGGATGGATGGACTTATGCAACAGCAGTATCAAATGCTTGGTCAATGAGGTCAGGGGCTGCTATCACTGGACTAGCTGCTTATTATCGTTACGTGGATTCAAACACAACAGTAAAAGATAGAATCCAAACTTTTTATGATAATGTAGGTGTTGAACCTAATAATGAGCTTCAAATGGGAATAAAAACTGAAGATACAATGTATAATGCTTGGGGAATGTATGAGGCTTGGCAAGCATTTAGTAATACAACATATAAAGATGAGATGTTAGATGTTGTTCCACAATATTTTCATGCTTATCAGGAAATTTATTCAAACGCTTCAATTACAAATTATGCAATGTTGTGCAATGTTGATTCTTGGGACCATTTAAGTGGATGGGGAGCATCCTTTGGGTTACCTTTGTTAATGATTTCATATGAAACTTCAGCATCAACCTTTAAACAAAAAGCTTTTGAAAAATTTGTGTTTGATTGGATAAGTAATTATAAAGGTGATGCATGGGCTATTGAATACACTCCTAATTCCCCTACAAGAATCGACCAATCATGGGTTCCGACGCAACTTGCAATTCATCTTGCTTTGGTAAAATATTACAAATCTTTCATAACTGACCCCTATATTCTTTTAACAGATGGTGAAATAAAATCTTCAACTTATGCATCAGATAGGCTAAGTTTCAAAATTTCAGGTACAGGAACAACCATGACTCAAGTTTATGTTGGCAATAAAAGCAAACCATTGGCAGTCTTGGTCAACAGCACTCAGCAAATTGAAGGAACCACATGGACATACAATGGTACACTTGATGAAGTGACGATTACTCTGAATCATACAACCTCTACATTAGACGTTAAGTTAAGTTGGAGTATACACTCATTGGTTGTTGACGTGTTCCGAAACTCTATTCCAACGAATGCCAACATATCTCTCTTCGATGCGTACATGACAGAAATCGAAACAATTCAAAACGTCACCTCCCATGAATGGCTCTTACCTGAAGGAAAATACTACAGCCAAGCGTTTATCACATACGAAGGATACCCATATTCCTCCGATCTATTTGAGGTGAATCTAATCGATTTCGCAAGGCTTGCCATAAACTTTCAATTCAACAACCTCACAGTCCTTGTCACTGACATCCAGAATCAACCATTAGAGAACGCTCTAGTAACCTTCGATAGCGGAGATGTATGGCTGTGTGGATATAGCAACAAATCAGGATTAGTGACTATAGAAGTATATTCCGGCAACTGGATAATAGAAGTAATTTTATGGTTCAAAGTTGGAGAATCAAAAATTACCATAAACGATGCTAATGCAGAACTTACAATCAAGTCAAACGTTGGTAACGTCACAATTAACATCACGGATCAATACGGAAAACCTATCAAATCGAACGTAACCTTAACTAACCCAAAATATTCTTGGGCTCCCTTCTCTGGAGTCCTCAACGGAACAGCAACAACCATAACATTCACTCAAATACCCCTCGTTAACTATACACTAACAGTAGAAAGCAAATACGGAACACAAACATACACCATCGACACTAGCCAAAACAGACAAATCAAAATAGAAATCGCTAACCAAGCAACGAAAGGTGGAGAAGAAACAACTTACTTTCTGATCGGAACACTAGCAGTCGCACTAGTAATCGCATCAATAATCTTAATATTTATCAAAAGACGAAGAAAAGCGAAACCAACCTCTACTACTCAACGAGTCCTATTGCCACAAAACAAATACTTTCACCTAATCTACTGAGAAGCTGCATACACGCTTGCGCATTGTTTAACTCTTATGGAGATAAAACACGCAAGATTCTTGTTCACACAAGCAGAAGCTTCTGTAGGTTCACAACATATTTTGAATAGAAATACCGAATCCCGCAGCCTTTGCACAATTTCAATAGGAGGCTCAGTCTGTACGTGCGTGCAAAAGCGTTCTCGAAAAGAGTTCGAGGGAATTCTTCTGTTGACTATTAAGGTAGGTAATTCGTCTTTTTTTCTTCACAAACCTAAGTGCAGTTTCCTGATCCAATCCAGAGTACATCAAATATGAACTGGCTACTAAAGCCGCCCGTCCTCTCCCAAGATCGCAATGGATTAGAATTTTGGCTCCTGTTTTCACCCTTGCAACAATCCATTCCACTACGTCGAGTAAATTACTTGGAGATATGCCGGAACCATCTGGCGTCGGTCTCTTGAAGTGTTTTATCCCTGATTTTTGTAGGTAAGAACTGTATTTGTCGTTATCTTTCTCCCTTAGATCAACTACCACATGGAAGCCTTCATGAACAATGAAATAGGGATGATTTATCCCCCCAACCCATACATTTTGAGTTACTCTATCCATGTTGGGGCGAAGTCGCAACAGAGATAAGATTTTATACAGTCTAGCTAAAAAGGCACCTACAATTAAATCCCCAAGCTCACCAACATTCATGGCAAATCATCAACTCTGACACGATACGCGCGCAAAACTTTAAGAGTTCTAGAAACTCCTGCCGCAACGCGCGCTAACCAAGCCCTACTGCCGTAAAACGATTTCTTTCACCAAACCTCCGAGGGTCATATATACGCCGACCATCGACCACATTGGGTTCCTTCATGTGTTTCACAAAGTCCTCTGGACTCAAGTTTCTAAATTCATCCCACTCGGTCACAATTATGCAACACACTGCATTTCTGATGCATTCAATAGCCGACGAAGAATAACTTACCTTCTCGCCAAAGATTTTCTTTGCATTGTCCATAGCCACCGGATCATAGACAATCACTCTTGCCTTCTTTTTCAACAGTCTATCGACAACCTTTATTGACGTAGCCTCTCGCATGTCCTCAGTGCCCGGCTTAAAGGCCAAACCTAAAATAGCAATTCGTTTTCCCTTCAAGTCGCCTACAAGTCTTTCAGCAAGCTCCACAGCCTTATACGGCTGAACGTTATTTACCTCTTTCACGGTTTTTATCAGCGTGGGCTCATAACCCAAACTCTTGGAAAACGCTATCAAAGCCTTAACGTCTTTTGGAAAGCAGGAACCGCCATATCCTAATCCTGCTCTTAGAAACAGAGATCCGATACGTTCATCGAGCCCTATGCCCTCAGCCACGGTTGTTACGTCTGCGCCTGGGATTTTCTCGCAGACGTTTGCGATTGTATTTATGAAGCTGATTTTGGTAGCTAGGAAAGCATTATTGGCGTACTTAATGAGCTCGGCGGTTGAAGGGTTAGTTCGGATGATTGGTGGCAACTCTTCCTTGTAGAATTGTGTAAATAAGTTTTCAAAGACGTCACCGGATTTTTTGTCATATTCACCTATGATTATGCGGTCGGGGTGTAGAGTGTCATAAAGGGCTGCTCCCTCTCGCAAGAATTCAGGATTCATGCATAAGCCAAAGTCAATGCCGCAACGTTTACCCGAATGTTTTTCAATGATTGGCTTAACCATGTTTTCCGTGGTGCCTGGCACCACAGTGCTCTTAACTACCACCAAATGATACGTGTTCTTTTTCTTCAGAGCCTCTCCGATCTCGCGGGCGGATCTTTGAATGTATTGTAGGTCAATGCTTCCATCTTGTTGACTCGGAGTGCCCACAGCAATTAAGGTGATGTCTGTATCTAAAACAGCTTCTCCACTATCTAACACACATTTGAGGTAGCCTTTCCTTACAACCTTTCGCAACAGTTCTTCTAAGCCAGCTTCGTAGAAGGGCGGAACCCCCTTGTTTATCAAAGCTACCTTTTCGTGGTCGTGGGTCGATGTGATTACTTTATAACCTTTGCTTGCGAAACCGACCGCGGTCACCAAACCGACGTAGCCAGTTCCAGTGATTGATATACGTTTTGAAGGCACGGTCTTAAACTCCCCTTCTTACATATTACTTGAATGTTATTCTAATTAGCAAATAGGCTAAATAGTATTTAATATAAATTAATGGCGAAACACTCTATTACTATTTATGTGGCAAAATAATGGTTAGGGAGTTTCATTGATCAAGAAGGTTGTCATTCCAGCGGCTGGGCTTGGCACAAGGCTGTTGCCAATAACAAAGGAGTTTCCAAAGGAAATGCTTCCCGTGTTTTTCAAAAAGAAGAGTGGAAAGGTATGTTTGAAGCCCATGTTGCAAGCAGTTTTTGAGCAGCTGTACACTGTGAGATTTAGAGAATTCTGCATAATAGTTGGTAGGGGGAAGAGAGCGATAGAAGACCATTTCACGCCAGATTGGGACTTCATAGAATATCTTAAAGATGGAAACAAAGTTGAGCTAGCAGATGAACTACAAAAATTCTACAATAAAATAGCCAACTCAACCATGGTGTTTATGAGTCAACCGAAACCGAAAGGGTTTGGAGATGCTGTATACAAGGGTAAACCATTCACTGAAAACCAACCTTTTCTTCTACATGCCGGGGACGACTTAGTTTTCTCTAAAAATAACAGTCACTTGAAGAGAATGATAAAAACGTTTGAACAGTATGATGCTGATGTTACATTTCTCGTTGAAAAAGTTGAAGACCCTAGAAAGTATGGAGTTATAATGGGAGATAAAATAAACTCCCACGTGCTTCGGGTTAAGGAAGTTATTGAAAAACCTAGAAAGCCGCCCTCTAACTTAGCTGCAATTGCGTTGTATATTTTCAAACCAATAATCTATGAGGCCATCGAAGAAGTGAAACCAGATGAAAGGGGAGAAGTACAACTTGCAGATGCGCTCCAAGTGCTTATTGATTGGAAGTGTAAACTCTACGCTTTAGAACTGAGACCTGGCGAGCGGCGAATAGACATAGGAACACCTGAAACCTATTTAGAAATATTAAAGACGTCGTTAGCAAACGTCTAACGGTTTTCTCCAAGGAAAAAAGCTATTTTTTCACAAACATACTCTATTTCTAGTTGAGTTAATTGTGGGTACATAGGTAGCGACAGCACCGTGACGGCACTTTCTTCCGTGTTCTTCAACGTCAAGTTTGAATCTACAATCCCTGTGGTGGCTGGTTGTTTATGAATAGGAACCGGATAATGTATGCCCGTGGAAACGCCGTGTTTCTTCAAGAACTCTTGGAGGGCATCACGTTTTTCGGTTCTGATTACATACATATGATATACGTGCTTTGCCCACTGCTCTTCAATTGGAGTTATCACTAAACCATTAAGAGATTTGTTATATGCTTGAGCAATTTTCCGTCGGATCTCGTTCCAAGCTGGCAGCTTCTCCAATTGTTTAAGACCAATGGCTGCTTGAATCTCGTTGAATCTGAGATTGTAACCCAATATTCCGTGAACATATTTTGCCCGTCTTCCATGGTTTCTAAACATTCTTATTTTCTCTGCAATTTCCTCATTGTCTGTTGTTACAATGCCTCCGTCACCGCAAACAGTCATATTTTTTGATGGGTAAAAACTGAAGCATGCAACATGACCTATCCCGCCGACTTTCTTTCCCTTATACTTAGCGCCATGCGCTTGACAGGCGTCTTCAAGGACGAACAAATTATTTTTCTCTGCAATTTCTAATATTGAATCCATATCCGCTGGGTGACCGTACAAATGAACGGGGATTATTGCTTTAGTTCGTTTGGATAATTCTTTCTTAACTTCATTTGGATTCAGCGTATATGTTCTCAGATCGATGTCAACAAATATGGGTTTAGCTCCTACGTGTAGAACTGGTGAGGCTGTAGCCATAAATGAAAAGGAGGGAACTATTACCTCGTCCCCCGGGCCTACGCCAAGAGCAAGTAAAGAAAGGAAAATGGCTGCGGTTCCAGAACTGGTGCATACCGCATGTTTTACACCGCAAAAATCGGCAAACCTTTGCTCAAATTGAGTAACCCTTTCTCCTAGAATGTACCATCCGCTGTCTAGGACTTTGCAAACAACCTCTTTAATGTCACGATCCACGTAAACCTTTGACAGTGGAATCTTCAACTTTTCCTCCATAGGTATACCTCCCCCTTCTTGTAGAATCCCAAAGGGCAATCGAGTTCTTCCACTTTTTTTAGAAACTTTGCGGGATTACCAGCTACAATACATCCAGTAGCTACATCTTCAGTGACAACAGACCCCGCTCCAACAACAGCGTTTTCGCCCACAATAACGCCCGGCATGACCACGCTCCCAGCACCTATAACAGCATTTTTCTTTATAATAGGCCCGTGGCAGCATTTTTCTCCGTATACGGGAGCGTGTTTTTTGAAGGCTGGACATGGAGGATGCAAAACGTTCGTCATAATGGCTCCTGGGCCTATCCAAGCATATTCCTCAATCACCGTGTATTCTGGAATAAAACAATTAGAATGTATTCTTACGTTATTCTTTATTTCACATTCACATTCAATGATAGACCCAGTTCCAATCGAAACGCGATTACCTACTTTATTCTTTTCCCTTATCCTTGCATTGTCTCCCGTTTCAAAGTTATTGCCAATAACATTTCCAGCGTAGATTATCGTTCCGCACCTCAATGTTGGAAAATCGCCTATTATCAACTCTAGTTCGCCTGATTCAAAGCCCCGAGGAGGTTTGCCCAGAACTACAAAGTCTTCTATTATTGGGTCTTTACCGATCTTCGTATTTTCATAAATTACAACATTTTTATTCGTTCTCAACAATTTTCACGCTTCTTCCAAGTCGAGCCGACTCTAATGCTTTTTCTGCAGTTTTGACCACGCTTAATGCGCTTCGTCCATCTGCTAATGGCTTTCTACCCGTTTTAATGCATTTTATGAAGTCTAGTAACTCAAGTTTGAGAGGTTCTTCAAATCGTATATCTATTTTGGTTGATCCTTCGTCCACAGCTTTAAGCTGCCCATGCTGAGATTCAATATAAATGTTGTGAAGCTCAAGCGTTTGATTCAGAAGGTCGGAGGTTACGCTTTTTCTACTTCCGACAACAGTTAGATCTCTATGTTTGCCAGGAGGCAACCAGCTGCCTTCAACGATTCCCAAAATGTTACCGGGATACCTTAAGGTAAGAAAAGTTACGTCTTCGAAATTTTTTCTCTGCAAGAAATAACCTATGCAGCATGTTGCTTCTTCTGGCAACTTGTCGAGCAAATAGTTATAGATGTCTATGTGATGCACGGTATAATTAAACACCGCTCCAACGTCAAGTCTAGGGTCCTTCAGTCCCATAAAATGCCCTAACATGTAGTAAACTTGTCCCAACTTCCCTTCCTTGAGTAATTCTTTGATTTTACGTACCGAAGAGTTGTACCTAAAAACGTGCCCAACCATTAAGATCTTGTTTTGTTCTTCAGCTATTTTAACGAGCTGTTTGGCCTGCACATAACTTGTGGTTAAGGGTTTTTCCACGAAGACATGTTTTCCAGCTTCCAAGCATTTGTAGCAAATAGGGAAATGGGTGTCTGTGGGAGCAACTATGTCTATGGCGTCGACATCGTTGGTGAGAAAATCGTTGAAGTCTGTAGAAGTCTTAACACCGTGGCTTTTCCTGACTTTTTCTAGAACAGCGTCTCTTCTGTCAACAACCCCGTGCAAAGTGCATAAGCCTTCCATTTCCAGTTCTTTAAGAACGCGCAGATGATTTTTACCAAACTTTCCAACGCCTACAAGGACGATTTTTGGCTTCGTGGAACCCAACCTCCATGCTTTAACTGTCTGGGGCTCTTGTAAAAAAGTTTACTGAGTATATTCTTACCACAGCATGCGAAAAATAATGATTCTTGTAAAAAAAGCCTAAAACGTTATCTGACGCAACAAAGAAACTAATTTTCCTGTGTTAAGAAGGTAATTTGGAAAGTGTAGCAAAACAAATATGAAACACTTGAAGACATGGTAAGATGCAAAAACATGACAAAAGTATGTTACATAAGTCCTCTTTCAATTCATAGTCAAAGGTGGATGGAGGCATTTTCCAATAAAGGATATGATATATCGTTAATTACTGACACTCGGGCGTGGGTGGCTCCTGAAATGCTGCCTTTTCCTACCTATTATCTCTCAATGCTACATAGAGGAAGTATCCTCTGGCGTTTTATACCAAATACCGCAAAAATAGTGACGATCCTTAAACGAATCGATCCCGATTTTGTTAACCTTCATGTTCAGCATCACTACATGCCAGCAATCGTCTTGACTGGTCTACCCTTTATATTGTCTACTTGGGGACTTGAAGTGCTTCAACTGCCTCACTCAAACATCTTCAGCAAAAGTTTGGCAAAAATAGCTGCTATCAAAGCACGCGCAATAATAGTAGATGCAGAATGCCTTAAAGAAATATGGATTAAACTAGGTATCCCAGAAACTAAAATTGAAATCATCCCTTTCGGAGTAGATGTGAACATCTTTAATCCTAACGTCGACGGGCAATCAATTCGAGAAGAATTCCAAATCAGCAAGAAGGATGTTGTAGTCATAAGTACTAGACCATTCTACAATCATCACTATAACGTGGAATGTCTAATTGAAGCAATACCATCAATCATAAAAACTTGCGAAAACGTCAAATTCATAATCAAAGGTTCAGGACCATTGGAAAAATATCTGAAAAATCTAGCTAAAAAGTTGGGAGTCACAGAACACGTTCATTTTTGCGGATTAGTTCCATACAATAAGATGCCTCATTTTCTCTCTGCGGCAGACATCTACGTCTCTACTTGCTTCATTGATTCTACTTCAGTTTCTTTACTCGAGGCAATGGCATGTAACCTGGCTCCAGTAGTTACGGATATTCCGGGGAACAGAGAATGGATAAGAGACGGTGTAAACGGTTTGCTGTTCCCCCCACGAAACAAAGCAGTTTTAGCTGAAAAAATAATTTACCTCGCTGAAAACCAAAAATTGAGAGAAATCTTCGGCAGGAGGTGCGTTGACATAGTGAAAAAACGCGCAACATGGGAACATTGCGTTTCGAAAATGCAAGTCATATATGAAACGTTACTTAAAAGGTGAAACCCCAACTACGCGTGTTTTTCTTGTGCTTTTCAAAATCGCTTCCTTTAAATAATTGATGAAGTAAACGGGTAATCCTCAAAAATGCTAAAAGTGAGAGTCTCCTTAAATTCAGTGAACGTTAAAATCGAAAAGACTAAAATCTGAGGAATCAGAACAATTGATGACACGTAGTAAAATATTCTTCTTGACACTTCTTTCATATGCGACGATCTTGATTATTTTTATAAACCTGACTACTATTGGCTCGCCAGTAATAGGTGCGCTGGCTTTCATCACGTACTTTCTATTAAATGCCCCCGTTTTAGGTCGCTTCTTTTTTGAAAAAGAACGCTCCTTTTTCAGATTAATGTTAGGAAATTTGTTGCTCATCATATTTTTAGGCTTGGCTAGTTGGGCGGTCATGGTCATTTACAACCTTGACATTATAAGGTCAGTGATAGCGCTCTGTATCGTAGCCACTTTATCTTCTCTTATAAGACTAAAAATGAAACATGTGCAATGGAATCTCAGATCGCGAATTCGCGTTCAATGGAGGGCTCTTACTCGTTTAGACATTGTTAGGGTTCTTTACGTGTGTATGGTTGGTCTTTTATTTTATTTGCTCTTTGTGTCGCGATCGGGGGAGGTACATACTGTATGGGAGTTCATGCATCCCGCGTTCATTCCTGCATTGCTTGTTGCCACTTCGCTCCTACTTACAATCTTATTGTCTTCTGAGAAAGTAGCATACAAATTACTGTTCATAATTGTTCACTCTGTTCTTATTCATTCCCTTTTCTCCATTGTCTTTCCCGCAGGTGATCTTAGCGGGCAACAAATGTTTTTGGGCAGAATCAGACTTGTTTATGACAACGCTATTCTTCACGGGTGGCCTCCATATCCAGTAGAATCTATTGTGTACCGTATCTATCAAGGGTTTAGGGGAATAAATTTTCAAGCTGCGTTAAGCGTGGTTCTTGCTCGAATGTTTAGCATAGACCTTCTTTGGATTCATTTGTCTCTCGTGCCAGTTTTGTGGGGAGTCTTCACACCCATCGCCGCTTTCTTGACCACGAAAACTCTTGGCGGGAACGATAAAGTTGCAGCTCTATCAAGTCTGCTTCTTTCTGTTTTTCCATACGTAACTTATTTTGGGGCAATCTCAGTGTACAACAGTTTGGGATTTATCTTTTTCTTTTATTCGTTATATTTTATGCTGAAGAACTTAGATTCCAATGATTCTAAAACCAAATTTTTAATGTTAGCTTTTTCTTTCTTTTCCCTTTTTTCACACTATTTGACTGGAATCATATCATTTTCTCTTCTACTCTTAACCCTTGCATTCAAGTCGTATAGAGGCGAAAAGTTTCCATCTATAACTGCAAAAGTTTCGTTGGTAATTTCATTTATTTTCTGCGCCAGTCTCTTGCCTCTCTCTTTCATCTACCTAAGTTTTTTCCGCCCAGCCACCTACACGGCTTTCACTTTGGACAAGTTCTATGAGTTGCCTTTTGAAGAAATCGTAGGACTATTCTTAATTGGAGATCTCACCTATGGCTTCGATCTTGGAACGATACTTCTCTTTGTCATCGGACCTGCGCTTGCGCTTCTGTGCATGATATACCTCATATATAATTTGAGAAGAAACCCCAACGCCAAATTTCGGATACACATCTACTTCCTTTTCGCAGCTTTTCTAATGATATTAGTTGACTACCGAATCCTGAAGCTCTTCATGAATGGCCTCCCGCTTAATGAGGAAAGACTTTGGGTGTTCCGAGGTTTTATAGCCGTTCCGTTTGTAGCTCTCGCAATTTATGCAGTGGTTTCATCACTGAAGACTTTTCTGAAAGCAACTTCTCTGCCGACCGTATCTCTTGCCGGTCTAAAAGCATTGCCCAAGAGAAATGTTATTCGTATTTTGAGTCTGTTATTTACTCTAAATATTCTAATTCCCCTTGTTCTGGGAGGATGGATTACTTTTTCTCTAAGCGTTGCTTACCCCCAATGGGCTCCTTTGCAAACAACATGGTACGAACTGGAAGCTGTAAAGTTCATCGAAGAGAATACCCATGAAAAATACGTTGTAATTGGTGACGTATGGACTGTTTATGCAGGCGAAGTGATTGTGGGAGTCAGTAACCCAAGAGCCTACTACTTTGGAGAGATTGACAAAACCGGATTTGCCCTATTTATTAACATGACACGAGATCCATCTCCACAATGGATGCTTTCGGCCATGGATCTCACCGACACTGCAGTCGCCTACTTCATAGTCACCAAACCCAGACTCGGCACCGAAGAGTTTAGCAACACCGTTTCCAAAGCCTTACAAAACGGTTTACCCGTCTACGCTGTCTTTGGCAATGGAAAACTCTACATCTTCTACCATGAAAAATAGTTGAAATTGCACGCGCAACAATTAAGTGCTGAAGGCTGAATCTTTTAGAGGTTAACGGGGAATCACCCGAAGTGTAGGTTCTTCTTCTTTGCTGGCGTAGCATGCGAGAGCTAAAGCAAACAGCTGATCGTCATGTCTACGCGGTGGATGCCAGAATTTCAGGTGGACGCGTTCTCGCGCTGTCTTCGGTTGCAAGTATTCATATTGCTGTTCATTTATTTGCGCGATTAGTTCTGCATCGTCTGATAATATGCTGAGTTTTTTCTGTTCCATTAACAGCTTTAAGTAAGTGAATATTTCTTCCTTCGAACG
>Ga0209427_10005977_pt1 | contig 13927 bp, 19 predicted proteins | sample DeeMarSWOR136_30_FD_187465 | JGI IMG/M metagenome (GOLD analysis project Ga0209427, IMG submission 187465) | Marine sediment microbial communities from White Oak River estuary, North Carolina - WOR-1-36_30 (SPAdes) (version 2) | ecosystem: Environmental > Aquatic > Marine > Intertidal zone >... | reverse complement strand
ACAAGGGGGTGCGTATACCACGTAAGGCGTATACACATGATATAATTCCCGATGAAGTAACACAGAAAAAACGCCGGGTATTGGCACCTGAATATCAAGCAATCACTGCACAGAAAGATCCCGGTTTCAGGTATCCTTTATGGACAACAAAAGAGGCACCTGAAATTGAAAGAGATAAATATACCAATTTCAGTCATGGCAACAGATCGAACGGTTGGGATATAGATACTGTATTTGCTGAAACATTTACCAATCATCTGGAAAAGGGACCATTCGAGGCAAAAGACATTGATATCTACAAATACGGCGCACAGATAAGACTTGATCGGAAATTGGCACCTATTGAAGAACAGGATCTCAGGGAATTTTTGGGTAAATTCGAGGGTACGAGCATACGTTTTATACAGGAACAAAACATCACAACGTTTCAAGTTATTTGGGGTGATAATGAGAAAGGTATTTTAGCACGTGATGTATTTATGGAGTTGAAAGTTAGAAAGGAAATACTAAAAGATTTGCTTGATTGGTTTGATGAAGCAGGTGATTACTATGATTGGTTTGCGTTTTTCGAGTCAGAGGAAATGTTTTATGATTATAAGAGTTAGGGACATTTCCAATGAAGGGGTTATCGAAACGAGATCAACACATTTGGCCTAAAATCGCTGTATTTGATATTGAAGCCAGAAATTGGGTTGATGTTTATATAGTCGGCCATGTCGATGAATACGGCAACAGTAAAGCATTCAAAACTATTGCCGGTTATTTACGTTGGTTATTCTGGAATTTCAAGGGTGATGTTGTATGGGCACACTATGGGGGTAAATATGACGTACGATTTGTTCTGGCTGAAACATGTAAGAATCAAGGATCATGGAAAACATTCGAGTCGGGAGGCACTTTAGTTATAACGAATATATACGATCCAGAAACAAAACGGACGATCAAATTCTGTGATTCAGCCAGATTGATTGTAGGCAGTGTGGAGAAAATCGGTAAAATGGTGAATCTGCCCAAATTGGAAGTAGATCGATCCAAGATGGGCACACATTCACTTAAATTGGAAATTGATTACTGTATACGCGATTGTGAAATCGTTTTGCGCGGTTTACAGAAAATGCGTGATACAACCACTGCGGCCGGATGTGATTTTGCTTTTACCCTTGCCAGTATGATGTCACGTTGGGTTCGGCGCAGTGATTCACTGGATTTTGCACGGTTTGTGCAAAAAGATGATTTTTCAGTTGAGCATGATCAATTTGTGAAAGCAGATGAATTTTGTCAACCGGCGTATTTTGGCGGCCGTGTTGAGGTTTTCCGACGTGGATTGTTTCAGTATCCGTTATATTATTACGACATCAGAAGCAGTTACCCGGCAAGTATGCTCAAAAATTTGCCGGCGTATTTCAAGGATTTTGTACCGGCGCCAAAAAGAAAAAGTGAAAAGGTTTTACGTAATTATCTATCTTATGCCGGCGTAACTGAATGCATCATAAAAATTGAACCTGGAACACAGTACTTGCCTGTATTACCTGTGAATTATAAGGGCAAGTTGGTTTTCCCTGAAGGATGTTTCAAAGGCCGTTGGACAAATATTGAATTATTGGCCGCACTTGATCGCGGTGCAAAAATAACTCCCATTGTTCAAGCTCGTTATACATCGCAACCATTTTTACGTAAATTCGTTGATACGTTTTTCAGTTTGAGGCAGAAAGCCATTGAAAACAAGGATGACGCCGGCGCATATACCTATAAAATTGCTCTAAACAGTTTGTACGGTAAATTGGCTGAAACCGTTTCACGAACTCATACAATTTTCGGTTCGTATGAGTATGCAAGAGCAGTTCAGACTTATGGTATTGAATTCATTCACCCCCATAAAGTGATGTGGAACAAAGGAGTATATGAGGTAAAGGTTGATTCACGTGGACCATTCAGACATGTTGCGGCCGGCGCATATGTAACAGCATATTCCAGATTGCTTTTACTCGAATACCTTGAAAACGTTCTGAATCTGGGAGGCAGAATTTACTACACAGATACGGATTCATTGGTTACCGATATCCAATTGCCTGAAATGCCTGATGAACTGGGTAACCTCAAGCTTGAGGAAACCTTTATTGAAGCGGAGTTTCTTGCGCCAAAGGTTTATCGTGGATTAATTTGTAATGGTGTCAAAATTAAAGACAAAATACTATGTAGTGGTAGAAACATGTATAAAGTCAAAGGGATGCCAATTAGTATGATTGATGACAAACATAGAACACAGATTGAATCTTATAATCGGTGGTTAGCCTATAAACAGAACGTACATCCCGAAAAGATTGACAAAAGTATTTGGAGTGACAATCATTGGACTGCAGAATTTTTAACCGCTAAAGAAGGTATAACCGGATTTCGTCAAGATTTGAATGCCGGCCGGTTTGAACCACAAGCAACAAAACTAATACGGGTAATGCAAAATCCCGATACAAAACGGACACATGACAAGGATAATAGTAAACCGATTGTCCTGAAAACCGCATGAGTGAATCTTTATTCGTCAATCCCCTTTTGCCTAATTCGCGTCATTTCGGTTCATGGGTACGTCAATTGCGGCGCAAAAGAGGGTACACACAAACTCAATTAGGGCTTGCATTGGGTAAAACCACAAGTTGGGTATGTGAATTTGAAAAAGGCCGGAGAGGAATTCGGTCAAACGAACCGCAATTTTATATCAATCTGGCCGAATACATGAATGTACCACTCGAAAGTGTGCTTTCTGCGGCCAATATACCGCGTACACGTGAAGATGAACGACATCAAGCTGTTTACCGCATGTTGAGGAATAAGGCCAAGACAGGGCAAATAATCGGGACTATCGATGCACTTGACAAAACCGCAGATAGTCTAATTGTGTTGACAACAGATAGTAATGCAAGAATAAGGCATTTGTGCCAAACATTACAAATGCAGATCGTACAGTTGAAAACCGTTTTGGAACTCGTATGAAAATTTCACGAAAATGAAAAATCATTTTATTTTGAATACATTGAAATTTTATTATTATGTTGGACAGTATCAAATGTGGGGAAAAATCGCATCATTGGCTACACTTGGACATCAACGATACTACCCACAAGACGCCGTTGAAAATACAAGCCAACAATTAAGGATAGAACTTATAAGGAACATTTCAAGATATGCGACTAAACAAGCGCACAATTGCCGGGTTAGGTATGAAGGTATTGGGGAAAGGATTATTAACAATGGCTGAGGAGAATTTACGTGATAATGTGGTTGATTTTGACGCCAATGAAGCGGCGCAAATCAGACTTTTGATAAACCAAATAAAAACACTTTTGGAGATCAAGGCAAAAGATTTTGCCAGTCAGTACATAGAACGTAACAATGAAAAATGTCCCGAATATCTGATTGACGATGAATTTGGCGTGACCATTATTGAGCAAGGGCTTGCCAAGTGTTTTGATAAAGATGAATGGAATAATGCTGATTTATTGAATATATCTGCTCATGCTTTCGGTTTGGTTGTCGTTGATCATATTGCTGAATATTTCGGTATTGAATCCGATGAAGACGATGAAGACGATGAAGACGATGAAGGGGATAAATGATGTATATCAATAAACCAGAACCAAATAGCATAAAATACATAATTCAAATTCAAACTGGCCCAGTTGCATTTGGTGGTACATGGTATAGTTTCAGGGATCAATACCAAGACGCTTTTGAGGAATTATTGAAAATAATTGAACAAGATAAGGCGCTTGTGATATTCGATGAAAATGGAATGGGGCTTTTTATACATATAGGTCCAGGCATGGTAATCATGTTTATGACACAACTCATGCATGAAAAACTCAAAACACGCCAACGATTGACACAATAAGGGTAGATTATGTCTGAAGATTTTGAACTTGAAAATGATGATATAGATGAAAACGATATTGACTATATCCCTATGCGGCGTATGCCTGATCGATCGCAAAATAAACGCGGTCAAAAGCCCATTGAAAATGCTGATGAATTGCCCTTGTTTCAACATGCTGACAAGAAACAAGCCAATTGTGTTTCCTACATCAAGGTAATCAAAACAAATCGGCCAAATCACGGTTATAAGGGGGCGTTACCTCCAACTAGCACAGAAGAAACCCTTTTACGTGAATATGGTCCAGGTGTTTACACACTTATGGGATGCAATGATCAACATAAAGTAATCATTGAACAGCATGAGGTTTACATCGCCGGCGATGATTCCGATAAAAAAGATCAATCACCACAAAATCAACAATTTATATCGGACAGAAATCAAGAATTGGCGATCAAAATGGCGCATACACAAGCAACTGAATCGGCCAAAAGACAGGAAGAAACACACAGAACAATGATGAAGCTTTTGACCGATCAGAATGAACATACACAGAACACATTACAGAAATTTTTCGATAAGACGCAAACAACACAAGGTGATTTTTTCACTGCTATGCAATCTCTGAATAATGAATCTAAAACACAAATGGCTCAAATGTTCCAACAAACTATGGCAATAATGATGACCGGTCATCAACAGTCGATGGAATTTTTACGTGCTAGTAATGATCGTGAACGTGAACTCAACAATCCAATGGTATTTGTCCAATTGCTCATGCAAGGGTTACAGATGGGCAAAGAAATTAGCGATAGCCAAGATCAAGAACCTTGGGTTACTGCACTAAAAGAGGGTAGTTCAATGTTGAGTAATCTCACTCAATTGAAAGCAGGATCGGCCATTGTGCCCCCAAAATTACCCAATCCTCCAAATCCTGTAATAAAGGGACAATTACCTCAAAAAATTTCACAATCTGGAACTCAAGCGACATCACAGAAGAAACCCGTCTTTACTAAGGATGAAATTCATAAAGTCCTACAGTTGAAAAAGAAACTGAACGAAAAAGGGCTTGAATTGTCAAAAATATTGGATGACATTGAAATTGTGTTTCAATCGCCGGATGAACCCATTCCCGACGATCAGGAAACATCGGACGAATACATTCCCGATGAAAATGGACTTGGAAACACAGATACAGACGATAATTCAGGGGATTCAGAGCGATCGCCGAACGGTACAGAATCCGTTTGATGTAGATATATCTGACATACCAGTCGAAAAACTGGACTGGAAAGAGAAAGATGTCAGAAACTACACAACACAACGAAAACTATTATGGCAATTTGTTGAAAAATACACAGGTGATCCCCGTCTGGTAGAAATCGCCGCCAAAATTATCAGGGAACTTGATATACCTGAACGTGATAACACGGCGCTTGTCAGGGGATTTCAGCAATTTGTACAGCAGAATATCAAGTTTTTCAGGGAAAAACCTGAAAGGTTCGTCAATCCAGTTCGTACCATTCAATGGGGTATAGGCGATTGTGACGATAAAACAATCGTCTTGGCTACTCTGTTGCGTACGTTTCGTTTACCTGTACGTCTGAAATTTATACGGTTTATAAGCCCCAAAACGAATAAAAAGGTATCACATGTGTACCCTCAAGTACATTTGAATGGAAAATGGGTAACACTTGAAACTGTCCAACAATGGCCGTTAGGTAAGGACGGTGAACACATACTGAAAAAACGCGGTATACCCGTGAAAATAGAGTATCATGGTGATAAATTATGAAAAATGACGAATTTGAAACTGGCTACAATCCCAATGATGAATTCGTTGATGGGTTAGACGTTGAATGCGATGAAGATCTATCAATAGATTATCATGAAGAATTAGGGGATATAGGCCAAATAGAAGAAATGCGGCCGTCATTTGAACGTAAAGAATCATTTGACAGAGCACCCGTGAAACCGCCAAACAAAAGGCAAGCCAAGATAAAAATCATGTCACCCAAGTTGAAAAGGGCTTTTCCAGGTGTGGCGTCAATCCTGATCACCCGTCATGACGGCCGGCAAGTGTTGTTTGTGGGAGGTAAGTAATAATGAATATAGAAACGTACATTATTGAAACTGATCTGACATCTGGCTATGATCCGGCTTTCAGTCATGACTATGATTTTCAATGTTTTGATGACATTGTTCAGGAAGAATTGGGTTATTCTGTTGCGGAAAGCCCTAACACCAAATGGAAAAAGCTACAAAAATTTCCATGGCGTTTTGAACGTATAAGCGACAAAAAGAAAGCATGGACAAATCGTATTGGTTTTGATGAACTGGTCAAAACTAAACGTTTCAAGTTTCTGGGTTTTGATGCTACTCTTGCTACATCACAACAAAAGCAACAATGGAAAGAATTGAGCGCACTTTTAGCCAAACTAAAACCGGCGCCAAAACCACCCCCTACAGCACCAAAACCGGCGCCTACAACGACTACCCAACCATTTGGGGGTAATGCCAGATGGAAAAAGACCAGCAAATTTCCATGGGTATTTAGGAGAATATCCGATAGTAAACAAATCTGGGCAAATCGGCCGGGTTTTGATGCAATTGTCAAAACCAAGAAATACAAATTTCTGAAATTCAATGCTGAACTGGCTACATCACAACAAAAGCAACAATGGAAAGAATTGAGCGCACTTTTAGCCAAACTAAAACCGGCGCCAAAACCGCCCCCTGTTGCGCTAAAACCACCCCCTACAGCACCAAAACCGCCCCCTACAGCACCAAAACCGCCCCCTGTTGCGCCAAAGACAACCCCCTTGGCTTTACCACACCCAGATTCACGGTGGTTAGGTCAACAGGGATACCCTTTTGCGTTCGCAAGAATATCCGATCAAAAGGGAGTACATACGGGTAAAGCCGGTTTCGATGCACTTGTCAAAACAGGACAGTGGAAATTCATCAAGTTCAAGCCAGAATTTGCCACACCATTACAAAAGCAACAATGGTCAGAAATAAGTCAAGCTCTTGCGAGATTGGCGCCAAAACCGCCCCCTGTGTCAAAACCGTTGCCAATACCACCAAGACAATTGGCGGTAGAACCTAAAGGTATGGCCGGTGATATACTTGATATAAAGAAAATGCTTCAATACGCTGAATTGCAACGGCAAGCTACAACAGAACATGAAGAAATAGCGGCAACAAAGGAATTCAGACGGCAAGTGTTGGATCGGTTGATGCAAATCGCAGACGCCGTTCTACAGTCAGATTCAAACCTTTATCACAGAATACGGAATGCATACGTAAGAGGGTGAATTATGTATTTTGATGATTTCGAGCTTGACCTTGATCTAGCCAATTCATTTGATGCATTGGTTGATGAAGAATTAGGTCAAGAAGTATCCGTTGATGTATCAATACCCAGTTCACAATTGCCTACCAAAACCGAGATAGAAGTAATTCCAGAGGCACAAAAGCACGGTATGGAACCAACTATGTCAGGGTTACCCGGTCAAGGGGGTAGACAACGTATAGACATTATACCCAAAATTGCAAGAGAAGTGGAACAACGCCGTCAAGCTGGGGAAGATCCCGACGTTGGCGCACTAACGGCGCAACGTATACGTGAACATAGGGAAGCTCAAGCCTTAGCCAAATTGCAACAAGCTGAAAAAGCTTTTGCCGCATTGGGTGAAAAAATTTCAACTGCGCCGCGTAAACCTATGATGATACAAGCGCCGCAAGAAACAAGCGATTTCAAGGATTTGCAACGTTCCCAAATGGTTGATGAAATCGTCAAAAATGTTTCAGATAGGCTTTTACCCCGTCTGAAGAAAATAGATAAACGTCTGAAATTGGCGCAAGCTCAAGCAAAAGCAACAGATGAGCATAACATAATCATGGAGCGCGAACTGTTCAGGAAAAAGGTAATAAATGACCTAAAATGGCTTTCCCAACTATTGCCAAATGGTCATCCGATAAGAGATAGGATCGATAGATTATAATGGATATGAATCGTTTTCATTGGGATATTGAATTGATTGATTCATTTCAGGACGAATTGAACGGCGATGAATTGGGTTTTATCGGTGATCTGGGAGGTAAAATAGGCGATATCATCAAGCAATCAGTTCAAGGCGTTGCAAAAAGTGCGCGAACTGCGGCCGTAAAAACGGCCATACCACAAGATGACCAATCAACAGATGAGATTGATCGAGCCAACAGGGAGGTTTTCATCAGTAAAGTCATTGACAGGATGAACAACAGATTTGCACCGCAATTGAATGAAATTGATAAATACCTTTATACAAGTGATGCACAAACAAGGGCAACAAACATGCATAACGATAAGATGAAACGTGATGTATTTCGGAAAAACGTTATCATGGAAATGAAGAATTTATCCCGGTTACTGCCTGAAAATCATCCTGTACGTATGCGCATAAATTATTTATGAGGTTTTAAGATGAAAGTACCGTATCATACACACCCGTTCAAAAGACATCGCCATATTCACCGGCATAAAATGAAAATGCCGGGTTACAATCATTTGTACACTGAACCAGATGAAGCTTTACCCGGTTATGATCCAATAAGTTTTGACGATACAATGGAAACCGGCCTATATGATGAAGAAACGGCCGATATATTTGATGATATTGGTGGGTTTTTGGGGGGTGTGACTGGCGTTGTAGGTGATGTCACAGGGTTATCAACTGCGGCCAAAGGATTAGGGCAAGTACTGGGCTTGGTCGATGAACCCAAGAAGAAAAAAGATAAAGCACCTGATCTCAGTGCCCTTGCCGGTATGATGCAACCACAAGCGCCAACCATAGTAACACCCCCGGCCGTACCTGGAATTTCACCGACAGAAGTACAGTACATCGTCAAGGATCTTCTAGGTTCAATATCGCCCCCTGTACGTCAAAAAGTCAGGGAAGTAGTCAATGAAATGAAAGGTAAAGATGCATCACAGGAAAATTTGATTGCAACCATTGAACAACGTGTCGGATCAAACGTGATGCCTATACTGAATAAGGCGATTGAAGCATTGAAATTGGCGCAGACACAAACAGACGCCACAAGCGAACACAGATCAATTGTCAGGGATCAAGACAGATGGCGTGAAACGATGAACAATCAGCAACAGTTGATGAACCGTTTAGTCACAATGGAAAAAAGAATAGCAAAAGCACTCAAAAACAAGAAAAAATAAAATGGATTACCATGTCTGCAATATTGAGGATTACCCAGATAAACCAATGGTTTTCTGGACTAAAGGGGATATGTTGAATTATGTGGCATATCTTGATCAATACATTGATGCACTAAAACGTGATTATGAAACGATTGTGCAGTATCAAGAGGTTCAAGAGCAGACAGTAATGACGCCGCAACAAAAAGAAATCATTACTCATGCTGTAGTTGATTGGGCGCATGATCGAAATGAGATCATGGAAGATTCTGAAAATGTAGCTTTCCCTTTTGCAAGTGATGTGGCAAAAGCTGAACTCAATGAAGAGAAAATCGCAAAAGCAATTGATGTGGCTAACACGATTCTAACAAATCTGAATATTGAATCTGAATCCGGCCAAATGAAGGAAACCGAAAAAGAAAGGGAAAAAGAAAAGATACCTTTTGCATCGATATTTGAGGATGTAAAGGGTATCGCCTTATATGGTCTAATCGGATTGGGGTTATGGATAGGTTACAAGGTTTTCACTGAATTCAGGCGATAAGATGGCAACAAATGCGAAATATCCCGGTTTGTTGGGAATTAATGAGTTACAAAATAACATCATACAGTTGGAATCTATATTTTCTAAAATAAAACACAAAACAAACGAAGAAATAAGAACACATACGAAATTTTTCAATGATTGGGATAAATTCTATGATCAATTCATTGGTCAAGCTGAATTAATTCCTGAATCAACCATGAAATCCTTGAATGATAAGTATAATCAGGAAGTAAGGATTATTGATCAAATTGCCAAAAGAAGTCTTGAAACTGAAAAACAAATTCGTACCAAAAAAGCGGCCGTACAAACAAGAGAAGAACAACTCAAAAGACAAGCGGCCATAGAAGAAGAAGATCGTTTACGGTATGAACGTGAACAACAATTACGGCAACAAGAGGCAATAGAACAAGCAGAAGAAGAAAAGTATAAGCGCCAACAGTTGGCAAGCCAGATACTTGATGAAACTGAACCGCAGAAACAGCCTATCAGTGTGGTCAAGGCGCAAGAATTTGGTACATCAACTTGGCAACAGTTAGCCAACAGTTGGGATGCACTTCAAAATTTATGGGATCGTATCAAGACAGTTGATCGCAACGTACAGGAAACCGTCAACAATTCGTTGATGAAATGGCAAGATTTCTATTACAGCGAAATTGAACAGTGGTTTATGATGGAAAAACCTGTACCTGCTAGATACGATCCAGAATTGACCAAATGGCGCAAACTATACGGCAAAACCAAAAATGTCGTTGAAACTGCGGCCGCACAATCGGTGGTACTGAGTGAACCTGAAAAATTTGGTGAAATACCTCAAGAAAGGATCAAGCATGGGTACGTTGATCCAAAAACAGGTATGATAATTCCGGCCGAAGAATTTATAACAGGCATGGTTCAAAAACAACCCACTGCGCCCCCTGTACCGGCGCAAGTACTTCCAGGTGCAGATAAACCATGGTTACCACCCCCAATGATACCGCCCCCTGAACCGCCTTACAAACCGCCCCCTACCATTGTTATCAAACAATGTTACCCACCGGTTCAACCCACTGAACCCAGTATTGATCCGGATGAACCTATGATATTTGAACCCGGCATACGTGGATTGGGCGATATACCACCGGGGGGTGGACTTGTTGAACCCCGTATTGAGGATGAAGACGATCCATTTGAAATTTATACCGAAAAAGCAAAATCCACTTGGCCGTGGTTAGTCGGGTTAGGTACGGTAATCTTTCTCGCTAAGGCATGGCGCAAAGGTTGACAAATGACACATAACGAAATTTTAGAACTATTAGGCCAGATCGATGAACCTGAATATGAGTATGAGATCGATCCTGAAAAGGGTTTGACATCTGAACCGGATGAACCGGAAAAAGATCCTTATTGGTTGCCATCACCAATAGTGATCACATTGGGTTTTGTGGCATTGGCACTTATTTTGAAATCTGTTGGATGGAAAGGTTTATTGGACTAATAGGGAGTTATAATGGCTATCACTCAACAATCATCGCCGGATGAACTCAATACCGCATACGAAAAACTGATGTGGATTTGGGATAGGCTTGAAACCTTGCCGCAACAATCTGTAACCGATATTGTCAATGATACCCTATCAAAATGGCAGGATTGGTTCTGGGGCAATTACGAAGATTGGCCGATAAGTCAATTGAATTTATGGGTTGAACGATATCATATACTTTCACAAGTTATTGAAGACGCCGCCAAAAAGACCACTGTACTGCCTGAACCGCCAAAAGAACAACCCATTGGACCTATTGTTGAATTACCCCCTGAATACGTTTATGGCAAAGTTGTTCCCATCAAACCGGCCGGCATATCCAAAGGGATTTTATGGACTATTGCCGGCATATTGGCTGTAATCTTTCTATCAAAAGCGGCGTAAATGCTTACAACCGATCGAAATAACCTGACTGATCGCCTGATATTTTCAAGGTATCTTGATACGGTTGGCGATGGATCAGGCACAAAAAACGCCAATGGAAATTATTCAGGGGGTTTACAGGAGTTCAAGATAGTACCCGGCAATAATAAGATTTTCATTATAAACCGCATGATCGTTCAAATAAGGGATTCAGGGCAATTTACAGCCAGTACTTACGGCGCATTGGGGGCACTCAATAATGGGGTATTTGTCCGTACAAAAAACGGTAGTGGCGTCAAGGTTGATTTGACTGATAATCTGGCTATCAAAAGTAATGCAGAATGGGGGCGCGTTTGTTATGATACACAATTGATTTCATGGGGTGTAGGGGATTCATTTATTTTGGTTCGTTGGACTTTCGGACGTTCAGGAACTCAAATTTGGCTAGATAATTCAAGGGGTGATTATCTATCGGTGGATCTAAATGACGATTTTACCGGATTGGTCGCGCATTATTTTCTCGTACAGGGATTTGACTACACAACGGCCGCATGAAAGCACAACCTATCAGAATACTTGATGTAACCGTTATAGGTCCATTGATGATTTACGGTGGATATCGTTTATCGAAAAGTGATCAATTGGTGGGCAATTTACTTCTTTTCTTTGGGGTATCGACAATCGCTTATAACTTCTATAATTACATTCAACTACAATCACAACCAAAGGAGTGATCGATATGGCTAGTAAAAAGAAAGAAACCGCAGAAACCGAATTCAACCATGAATTTGACACAATCAACGAAATACCACGTACTGTGCCAAGAAACGTTTCAAAAGAAAATGTGTCAAAAGACATTGATTTTGTCATCAATGAGGTAAAAAAGCTGTCAATATTGTCTGATCCGAAAAATAGAAGAAATAAAACAATTTCCGATATATTGTCACTTTCTCATAAAGTGTCATCAGTTTGCTTGAAAAAGCTTGAGGATATAAAAAGCAATTTGTAGTAATGCCAAAACGCAGTGAAAGACGCTTATTTGGCGATATATTCGACAATAACCCATTTGAGGATATTGACGTTGAAGAGATGTATCGCCAATTAAGGTGGGATAATGAACCACAAGAGATTTTTGACATAAATGCACCTGAACCACTTGCCACAATTGGGGATTTGGCACGGTTACAGCTTGATATCGATGATTTGAAATGGTCTGAAAATGAAAGCCCATTTCTTGCCGTTGGACAAAACTCCAATTGTCTGTATATCATACCCCGTGATGAATACGGTAATCCGGTCAATGTACCTTTTGATGGATTTATTGACTTGGCAGATGTGACACGAACAGATTATTATAGTGATAAAGGGGGCGAGGATTGTTACTACTATCATAAACATCAAAATCCATATCCAAGATTGTTGGTACATGAAAATGGTGTAGCGATCATTGTGCCCCGTAAACACAAAAATAAGAGATCATACGCTGTAGGGAAAGCAGGTATAGTTGGCTAAGAAAGGAGAATTAATTAAATGGCTAAACCAAGTGCCAAATTGTTAATTGGTGATACTGTTGGCGCCGTTGGTGCATATGCGGCCGTACAGGTGACTACACGTATCGTCAAACCCGATCCTGAAAAATTTCTTGATGAAGCGGCGCTTGCGGTGATCCCCGTTGCAACGGCGTTGTTTATGCCGTCCAAATGGCAACGTCAAGGCGCCGCGTTAGGGGGTGCAGCGATGTATCCCCTACTTGTGAGACTGGCTATTCAGCTAGGTATTTACTAATCTCAAGCGAACACTCAAGCGAACACTCAAGCAATTACAGGTGAAAATATGCGTACAGTTTTGGTGAACCCGACAAGACGCCGTAAACGGCGTACAAGTCGGAAAAAGACAACTAAACGCCGCAAAAAAAGAAATGTGGCACTCACAAGGAGATCCAGAACCATGAAGAATCCCAGACGCAGACGCCGGCGTGTTACACGGCGCAGACGGCGCCGCAATTATAGTGCGGCCGTTTCAAATCCACGGCGCAGACGCCGCAGACGCCGCAGAAATGCCGGTATCCGGCCGTTTGTCAAGAAAAGCAATCCGCTTATTCTTCAGAACCCAAGACGCAGACGCCGGCGTAATCCCAAGATGAACATTCAAAAGGTTGCAAATCAACTGTTGATCTATACAGGGGGTTCAGCAATTGCCGTCGGTGCCAATATCTTGGCGATCAACAAAATCGGCAACATGTGGGCAAGAAATGGTGTAAGAGTTGCTTGCGCAGTTTTCGCCCCAATGTTCATCAAGGGTGATTTGGGTGCCGCATTTAGTGGCGCTATGCTTTACCCGGTGATTGAAGAAATGGCGTCTGAACTCAATATCGCACCTGAAGACGCCGATCTGGAAATGCTTGCCGCAGATCTGGAACAGGCACTAAACGAAGTG
>Ga0209427_10005976_pt1 | contig 13927 bp, 13 predicted proteins | sample DeeMarSWOR136_30_FD_187465 | JGI IMG/M metagenome (GOLD analysis project Ga0209427, IMG submission 187465) | Marine sediment microbial communities from White Oak River estuary, North Carolina - WOR-1-36_30 (SPAdes) (version 2) | ecosystem: Environmental > Aquatic > Marine > Intertidal zone >... | reverse complement strand
TATCTGACATTTTTTATCTCCTTTTGTTTATTTGTTTAGTGGTTATACAGTATGACTCTCCCCCACCCCGGACGGGGTGAGGTGATATCCTTCAAAAGCAAAACCTGTCCGCAAACTTTATTTGGGCGGACGTAAATGGCGCCGCAGGAGCTTACCGGTGGGTGTGCGCGGCAGTTCATCCCGGTACTCAATCGCTCTGGGCAGCTTGTAGATAGCAATATGCTCCTTCAAGAATTCTTTGAGGTCTTCGAAGAATTCGTCGCTGCCCTCATGCCCTTCTTTCAGCACCACAAAGGCCTTGGTAATCTGACCCTTGTCCGGATCAGGTACGCCGACCACACCGGCCTCTGCAATGGCAGGATGTTTTTCGATGGCCTCTTCAACCGCTTCCATTTGCGCTATGCTAAAGGTTACAACTCCAAGGGTTTTGTTGGGATGTTGTTGAAAATGACTAAAGACCAGTTTGGCAACTTCTTCTGCTTCTTTAGCTTGGTTTTAGACTTTGGGGCTGATTTGGATTTTGATCCTTTAACCGGCTTAGATTCGGACTCTGGTTCCGCCTGAGATTCGGGTTCTGGCTCCGGCTGAGATTCGACTATTAGGGCTGGTTGAGTTTTGACTTTGGCTCCATTAGATGAGCGGTGATATTGCTTTATGATATTCACCGCTTCTTTCATATTGACACTCTTATAGTCCGGTTTCGGGTCATTTGGTTCACCGTAGGCTGATCTTTTTCGTGAATATCGGCTTATCAATATGGTTTTGCAGCCGGCGTTTAAACCGGCCTCAACATCCCGGCTGCTGTCACCGATGCTCCATGATTGACTCAGGTCGATATTCATCTCGTCCGCTGCCGCCAAAAGCATCCCGGGATTCGGCTTTCGCCAGTCACTGTCTTTACGGTATTTGGGGACAACTCCATCGGGATGGTACGGGCAGTAATAAATCTGGTCTAAATAAGCCCCCTTTTCGGTCAGCAATTGCCTCAGGCGGTCATGTATCTCATCAAGTTCCTTCTCGGTCACGATTCCACGCGCAACCGCCGATTGATTGGAGACGATAACCAGTTTATACCCCATAGCCCTGAGCTCAACAAGTGCCTCAGCAGCACCGTCCAGCAGGTTCACCTGATCGGGATGACTCAGGTAGCCGGGATCCTCAATTATAGTACCGTCACGGTCTAAGAATATCGCTTTGTTGGACATGTCATTTATACCATTTAACTTTTCAAAAAACTTTGTTCTACAAGCTTACAAATAATATGATAGCCAAGCTGATGAATCTCCTGGCTGCGTGCAGTTAAACCCGCTGTACAAAAACAAATATCGCTAATCATCTCCAGTTCGCTGCCGGACCTCCCCGTAAAGGCTATCACACAAGCTCCCTTTTCCTTGGCTAATCGGGCGGCCGATAAAATGTTCGCCGACTTGCCACTCGTCGAAATGGCCCAGAATACGTCCCCTTTGCGAACCAGAGCTTCAACCTGCTTCGAAAAAACGTTCTCATAACCATAGTCATTGGAAACCGACGTCATCACAGATGTATCGGTTGTAAGGGCGACAGCGGGTAACCCCCTCCTTTCGTGCTCATACCTTCCCACAAGCTCACTTGCTATGTGCTGGGCATCCGCCGCCGAACCCCCATTGCCGCAAAGATATACTGTACAGTTTTGCGCCAGTGATTTGATTATAGCCTCGGCAATGGCGGCGATTGTTTCGACACCCTTATCGCGCAGCTGGGCAATCATCTTCTCGTGATCGTCAATCACTTCCAGGATTTGTCTTTTCCACTCGCTGTCCATCAGGATTTTCTTTCCGGCGCCTCCATTTCACGTTGTTTTGCAGAATGGGTATCTTTCAATGTCATTATTTTTTCGATTGTTGAAGTGGTGCTTTTGCCCTCAACAAGCGGCGCTAGAACAAGCCTGCCGCCGTAAGATTCTACAAACTCCTGGCCAATCACGCCTTTCTCTGCCCAATCCCGGCCTTTCACCAATACATCCGGCTTTATTTTTTTGATTAGGCTCAGTGGGTCCGGCTCATCGAAGACTGTAATATAATCGACCGTCTCCAACGCCGCCAATACAGCGGCCCGGTCATATTGATTGTTAATTGGCCGGTCCGGACCTTTAATAGCCTTGACCGAACTGTCACTGTTTAGACCGACAACCAATATGTCACCTTGCGACTTACAGAATTTCAAAAACTCGATGTGCCCTCTGTGGACAACATCAAAACAGCCATTGGTAAAAACAATAGTGGCCTTCTGCCTCCGGTGCCAAGTGAGCTGCTCGACAAGAAAATCAATAGAATACACTTTACCGCTTATTTCATTAATGATTTCTTGAATTGTTACGGTCGCAGCCCCGAATTTTTCAACTTCAATTCCGGCAGTGATATTGGACAACTGTACAGCCGTTTTATAATCACAATCAGCGGCCAAAGCTATCGCAAGCGTCGCCAGCACCATATCACCCGCACCGGTAACATCATACACGCTGCGAGGTCTGACCGGTAATAGTTCGCTTATCTCATTCGTTTTAAGATAAGCACCTTCCTTATCAAGAGTGATTACAACAGCCTCGAGTTCCAAATCCCGACGCAGTTTTTCAGCCGCTCTGTCAACATCTTCTTCGGTTTTTATCTCGAAACCAACCGCTGTTGACGCCTCCCGGCGGTTCGGCGTAATGACTGTAGCGCTCATATACTTTGAATAATCACTTGCAGGGCACGGATCAACAAAGACTCTCCTCTTCGCCTCGGTTGCAATCTCTATCATTCGCCTGCAAAGTGCCGGGCTGAGCAGGCCCTTATCATAATCCTGCAGACAAACAACTGCAGCCTTATTCAATCTCTCCCTGTATGCCTGCAAAATCGCCTCATTCAACTCATCGGACAACGGCGCTGTGGCTTCCTCATCAATTCTCATTAACTGTTGACGATGACGATGCTGAGCCAGACCTATAAGCCTTTGCTTGGTGATGGTAGGGCGGTCGGCTACCACAAGCAATCCGGTCGTATCAACGCCAAGCTCCGTCAGTTTACCCCGGATTTCGTCTCCGTTATGGTCCTCTCCGATAACGCCAATACAGGAAAGCTTGGCACCCAAAGCAACAAGGTTCGTCGCTACAGAACCTGCCCCGCCGCAGCTATGCTCGGTCTGTGTTACTTTCAGAACCGGCACAGGGGCCTCCGGGCTTATCCTCAGGGCATCGCCGTAAGTATAAACGTCGAGCATAAAGTCGCCGACAAGCAAAATATTCGGCGAGCCCAGGTTCGTTACTGTCTTTAACAGTTCTTCATACATCTTTATTATAGGACCATCTTCTGTTTACTACCGCCAATTTGATACAGCAGGCGTATGTAATGTTCTCTATTTTCAGATTCTACCCGCCAGTGTGTTTTTAATCAACTCTGTTATTTTATCCTCCCCGCTAATAAAACGAAGTTCGATAGCCAGATACGCAAAATTCACTTCCTCGCACACATTTGGAATCCCCGAAGACAAAATAGAAACCCAGTCTTTCTGCGTCGTTAGTATTAATTCTGCTTTAAGACCTTTAGCCTGTTCGTAAATATCAGCCAGGCAATCATCCGTATAATGACAATGGTCGTCGAAGACATTTGAACCTACAATTTCTGCTCCAAGTCCTCTAATCGTATTCAAAAACGCATCAGGATTGCCTATCCCGCAGAAAGCAAAAATTCTTTTTTCTTCCAATTCTTCAAGGCTGATTTCTTTGTTATCAAAAGATTTCACACAAACAGGAGCGTGCACCGACCTTGCGATGACCATTTCAAAATTTATTCTTTTGAGTTTGTTCTCAAGCTGAGTCAATCCCGCCTCATCGACTTGGTCACACCTTGTAATAACGGCGGCATCGGCCCGATTCAGTGAGACGATAGGTTCACGCAGCAGCCCCGCCGGCAGTAGCCTGCCGTAGCCAAAAGGCACTGTGCCATCAATTGTCACAATATCCACGTCTCTACCTAATCTGCGATGTTGAAATCCGTCATCCATAATAAGCACTTTTGCCCCGAACCTTCCCACCGCCTCCGCCGCTCCTGCAACACGGTCGGGATTAACAACCACCTGAACACCGGGGCAGCTCTCAGCAAGAACGGCCGGCTCATCTCCATAACCTCGTGACGCCCCTCTCGAATCTTTTGCTGCCTTATAGCCTCGTGTAAGTATAGCACACTGAGAATTTGAAATCTGAAATTCAGAATCTGAAATTACCTGTCTGCACAGCCAAATAACAAGCGGCGTCTTGCCCGTCCCGCCGGTCGTTATGTTACCTACACTTACAACCGGAGCATCTGCAGGATGTACTTTCAACCACTCTCTGGAATATAAAAAATTGCGAATGCAAATAATAATTCCATATATCTGGGAGGCAATTCCCAAAATAAAACGCAAAAGCGCTGCTCCCGGCCCGCCGCGCTCTCCCGATACCAATTTACGATAAGAATCCTGGTTCAACGATAAAATCCTTCACCAAATCGTTTATTTTCGCCATCCCTGCGAAATAGGCGTTATATTAGTGGCTTTAGCTCGAACAGATTACACGGGATTCCACTTTTTTACCACAAAAAAGATAATCAACATGAGAGCATAAGAGAGAAAATAATGAACTGCGGTTTTGCTCGGAAAAGCTTTATCCTTAGCCAATAACAGCTAATTCAAAGAATCAAAAAACCTCTTGAATCGCGGCTGATACTTATCGGTAATATCAAACGATACAATCACTCCCCTCGCCTTGCCGACGATTGCTCCTCTTTTTACAAATCCGAAATATCTTGAGTCCCTGCTGTTGTCCCTGTTATCACCCATAACGAAATAATGGTCCGGCGGTACAGTGACCGGCCCAAAATCCCGCATCGCCCGGACCGAAGGAATGCTCATTACGGCATGACTAACACCATCCAGACTTTCCGTTGCCAATACGCTACGTCTTTTCAAACTGGATGACAGATATTCCATATTTTGAGGATCGAGTTTAGTATAGGTAGCTGGTTGGTCATTCAAATATAGAATATTGCCTTTGCTTTCGATTGTATCGCCGGGCACCGCTATTATCCTCTTGACCAATCGTGTCTGGTCCTCAGGTGAAAAACAAACCACGATATCCCCTCGCTCCGGCTCTGACCATTCGGCAAGACGATAAAAAGTAAGAGGAAATCTCAAATCGTATGCCAATTTATCTACATAGATCAAGTCGCCTTCCAGTATAGTAGGATTCATCGAGCCTGTAGGCACCCAGTTCCAGTCCGCCAGACTTGATTTGACAGGGATTATCACAAAAACTATGAAAAAAATGATACCTCGCCACTGTTTCCACGTCCTGGAAATAAACTTTCTTATTTGCTGTCTTTTCATTTCATTCCTCAACAAATTATAAACGGCCGGAAAGTACACTAATATACGTCAAAAAACAGCCCAATGTTCATTAATTCGGATTTCACCAGGGGGGCGTGGTAGTGGTCACCAGGAACAGTCCGAGCCCTAAAAAAGCAAGGCCCAGCATACAGTAGAAAACCCGGGCCCCCGATTGCCCGAACTTATTCACAAAAACCTGTGCCTTTGGATGGTCCATGAACCAATCCCAATTAAAAAGCCCGCCCGCGATAGCGATCAGTCCACCTATCAGGCATAATATCCCGAACCACCATGGGGTAAATATCACTATAGCAAACATCCCTTCATTTAGCTCCTAATTATTTATCAAGTATTATCTCAAGTTTACTACAGAAATGTATGTGTATTTAGACCTTAATATTTTCGATAATAGCATCCGCCATCTCGCTCGTACCGACGGCGGTTGGGTCATTACGGTCCGGCTTCATATCGTACGTCACATTTTTACCCTCGGCAATCACCGCCGCAACAGCAGCCTCTAACTTGTCCCCTTCAGCCATTTTGCCTATGTGCCTTAGCATCATCACGCCGCTGAGTATCAACGCCGTGGGATTGACCTTGTTTTGCCCTTTATATTTCGGAGCGCTGCCGTGTGTCGCCTCGAAGATGGCCCCTTTTTCGCCAATATTTGCTCCAGGCGCGACCCCAAGGCCGCCAACCAGACCAGCGCATAAATCGCTGATAATATCCCCATAAAGGTTCGGCAGCACAATCACATCATAAAGCTCAGGCTTTTGAATCAGCTGCATACACATATTATCCACGATGCGGTCTTCAAATTCGACATCAGGATACTTTTTCGCAACCTCTCGGCTTACATCCAGCCATAATCCATCGCTGTATTTCATAATATTGGCCTTATGGACCGACGTTACCTTTTTCCGCCCCATCTTGCGGGCATATTCAAAGGCAAACCTCACTATCCGCTCCGTCGCCTTCACCGAAATGGGCTTTATGCTTATACCGGCATCATTGCCAATCTGTCGCTTGCTGTGCTTATTTATCCAGTCGATAATTTCCGTGGTGTCGTCTTTTCCCTTTTCATATTCGATACCTGCATAAAGGTCTTCAGTATTCTCACGCACTACCACAAGGTCAATACCGGAATATCTGCTCCGTACACCTTCATAGCTTTTACTGGGCCTCAGGCACGCGTACAAATCCAGCGTCTGGCGAAGATGTACGTTGATACTTCGATAACCTGTTCCCACCGGCGTGGTAATCGGCGCTTTTAATGCGACGCCGTTTTTCTTAATCGATTCGACAGTCGCATCCGGCAGGGGGGTGCCTACCCGCTCCATAACCTCCACACCCGCCTCCATTATGTCCCAATTTATGCCGGCACCGGTCGCATCGATGCACCTGCGCGCAGCATCCGCAATTTCCGGCCCGATACCATCACCTGTTACTAACGTTACATTAACCATATCTGAATTCACCTAATTATTGTAAATTTGCTATCCTAATCTTTAATGAAACATCTGTCAACGCTTCGCCTTCAGATTTGCTCATATTCAATTGTTAAACGAAGCGATTACGCTATAATAATCCCATATAATTTTTGATAAAGGGAGGTCGAAATGAAGCTATACCTTGTCCAACATGCAAAAGCCGCCTCAAAAGACGTAGACCCTGAACGCTCACTTACAGAAGAGGGTCGCCGCGATATACAGAAAGTTGCCGCATTCATCAAACCTTTGAACCTATCCGTTGATTATTTATGGCACAGTACAAAAACAAGAGCAATCCAGACCGCGGAAGTTTTAGCCGAAGCTGTGAAGATAAACAAAGAAAAAGTCGAACGCGACGGCCTTGCCCCCAACGACGATGTTACATCGATACAAGATGAGCTTATAGCTTCTCGGCAGGATACAATGATTGTAAGCCACATGCCTTTCGTCAGCAAGCTCGCATCGCTGCTTTTGGCCGGCCGGGAATTCCCCGACACAGTGGCCTTTAAGCAGGGCGGTATCGTGGCCTTAAGCTCTTCCGAAGAAAATCAGTGGCAAATCGAGTGGACGATAATACCGGAACTCCTTATCTAAAAAGTACTTCATATTTTTAGCTGCTCCAATTTACTGGGGATTATTTAGCCGATTATGGCCTCATCGCCTGATAATACAAAATCTAATGAAACCATACAAAAGCTATGGGATTTAATGAATCCCTGCATTCTCTGTCCGCGCCAATGCAAGGTCGACCGCAGCAAAGGACAAACCGGCTTTTGTGGCATCGCCGATATGCCCGTCGTCAGCTCGGCGGGCCCGCACTTCGGCGAGGAATCCGTCCTCGTCGGCAGGGGGGGCTCCGGCACCATTTTTTTTGCCGGCTGCAACCTCGGCTGTATATTTTGCCAGAATTCTGATATCAGCCATCAGCGGCACGGCAGCAAAGTCACAATTGAAGAATTAGCTGAAGCAATGCTCGGCCTGCAAAAATTCGGCTGCTGTAACATAAATTTCGTTACTCCAACGCACGTCGTACCGGCAATAGCGGCGGCAATCGAACTGGCCCGCAAAAACGGCCTGATTCTGCCAACTGTTTATAATACCGGCGGCTATGATTCGGTCGAAACGCTGAAGCCGCTCGACGGCTTCATCGATATCTATATGCCGGACATGAAGTATGCGGATTCCGGCGTTGCCGAGGAACTTTCCAATGCCCCGGATTATCCGCAAATAAACCAAATGGCCGTAAAGGAGATGCACCGACAGGTGGGCGACCTTACAACTAAAAACGGCATCGCCACACGCGGCCTATTAATTCGGCACCTTGTTCTGCCGGAGAACCTGGCAGGCACTTCGAAAATTATTGACTTTTTATATGAGCAAATCAGTCCAAAAACCACAATAAATGTAATGGACCAGTATCGACCGTGTTTTAAGGCCTTCGAGCACGCCGGAATAAACCGCCGGCCAACCCGCGAGGAATTCCAAACCGCCCAACAATACGCAATCAATAATGGGCTTAACGTGCTTTTGTGATTGCCTTTTTGACTCTGAAATAGGCTTTGTTCCGGCTTCGCCAGAGGCTACGCCGCGACAAGTTGGGTTTGAATTGGGTTTGAATTGGGTTTGTATTGGGTTTGAATTGGGTTTGTATTGGCTTTGTTTTGGCTTTGTATTGGGTTTGAATTGGCTTTGTTTTGGCTTTGTTTTTCCTGCCTGACCAAGTGTCCATTTTGCCATAATTCATTGTTACTAAATCGGTTACGTTGACTTGACTTTTTCTGAAATTGGCTTTGTTTGTTAAAAAAAGGTGAATTTGTAGTGCGCGCTCTACAAGTGTAGAGATAACAGGGGTCAGGGGCCAGGGATCAGTTGTCAGTGATTTGAAGGAAAATGCAAAAATCAAAGTGAAAAATGCAAAACCATAACTCAAAATGTAAAATTTGTATCTTCCCATACTATTGCTTGCAGGTTCCACAAGGTTACTGATTATTGGTAAATGGTTACTGATTAAAGACTTAAGACTCCTGATTGCTCAATTTACATTCTACACTCTCAATTGTCGTTTATATTATACCAAACATAATTATAAAGTTCAATATATTTCCAACATTTTTTTGATAAATTTTATCAGAATCCTAGATGTGAGTGGCTTTAAACAATTAAAAGTTGAAAGTGAAAAGCGTAAAACCACAACTCAAAATGCAAAACTGTGGCAATAAATGACAAGAAAGAGGCAAAAAATGCGTAAAAGATGACAAAAAATGAACAAAAAAGTGCTTTATTGGTCGCTACACGCTGAGAGTCGAGGCGTGGCTGGCAAGGGACTTATCAAAATCAGGATATACGTAACTTTGAACTGCAAAAATTTTTAAATTTTTTCTATGCGAGGGAAGTATTTGATACAATAAACTTATAAAGGTAGAAAGATGAGTGAAGAAGAGACAAGAGAGAAACTCGAACCAAGAACTTTATCAATTATCGCTTTTATAGTAGGCATTGCCTCGTTCTTGTGTATGCTTATGATAACTACTTGGTTCGTATGGACTAACACCGTTTCCCCTGACGGTATGTATGACGTATTTGATGCCATTAAGGTTTTCCGATTTATTTTGATGTTCATTTTATTTATATCTTACGTGCTCCTCGTTGCTATTGGTCTGGTTCTATCCATAATTACGTTGTTCATCGAGAGGAACTTATATTTCCAATTGCTGCCGTTTGTGTATGTAGTGGCTGGAATTGGACTATGTTTAGTGTGCTACTTCTTTTCTTGAGTGCCATTCTAACTACCAAAACGAACTTTCATAAACTTCAAGCCACCTTAATATCCTCGTCCTGTACTCTCTGTAAAACTCGGTAAACAGACGGCCTTTTCCGTTAAGTAAGCAGCAACAGAAGCCGGTACATTAGCAACCAACCTGCCCGCCGGTGCAGCTAAATCAATATGGTCTTCTGGAGGTGTGTAAGAAAGTTAGAGATTATGGCCGGGAGGCAGGATATAGTAAGTTAAGAAGTATATTTGAGTGGCAAGTGATTATAGCAATAACGAGAGGGTAGCTGGTGGGAGTGGATGAGTGTAACACGTTGAAAATCTATCGATAATTTCGCTATTATACGACAATTTTGGATTATACGGGCTATTTGGCCAGAAAAAATTTATTTTTTCTTGACACTTACTATTGCAGGTATACAATTTTCACTGTTTTTTAAGGAGCAAAGCACCAAATGGAAATAAGGTGAGAAATTTTGCATACCTCACAAGCACAAAATAGCGGTACGTCTCGTGATGTGCTGCGCTAAGGCAAAAAGAGATAATTTTGAAAGGAGATTGTCATGGAGAAAAAAATTATTGTTATTTTGTTGGTGTTTGCTTTTTGTGTGCCCTCATTCGGCTTGAGCCCGATGGGGCCGCCGAAGGCTGGTCTCAAACAAGGTCAATTCGGTTTGGGATTAAATTACACCATCGGTGAAATGGACCTTGAATTTAGTGCGAGTGGTGTTTCTTCTGAGACTGGGGAAGTTGAATCAGATATGCTTTTTGTTGACCTTGGTTATGGAATTATGGACCAATGGGAAGGTTATGTCCGTCTTGGAATTGCTAAGTACGAAATTGAGGAATGGGATGGAGGTAACGAATTTGCTTACGGATTCGGTACAAAGGTAACTATTAGTGAGCAAGATGCTATTACTTGGGGTGGCCTCTTTCAGATGACTTGGGTTGAAGGCGATGATAACATTTTTGGATTTGACGTAGATGTTGATGCCTATGAGATACAACTCGCCATTGGCCCAACCTATGAAGCCGATGGTATGCGTATCTATGGTGGGCCGTTTTTGCACTTGCTTGATGGAGATGGTAAGGCAAGTGGGATAGTACCCGGCTGGGGTCCAGCGAGTGCTACTTTTGATATGGAGCAGGAATCGGTATTTGGTGGATACGTCGGGGCACAGTTTGATGTTGCTGAAAATTCTTGTGTCAAAGTTGAAGCTCAATTTACAGGCGATGCTTGGGCTATTATGGGCGGTATAGGTTGGGGATTTTAGCCATACTCAGCGTTTAGTGATTTACCTCCGTAGACAAAGTTAGGATAAATGGGCAGAAGGGCTCTTAGGTACAGACATGCTCTGTCTCCTTAAAAAACGAATTTTTGTAAGCCCTTCTGCTTTTTTTATGTATGATAATAATTAGTAAGATTTATTATCCGCTCATTTCATCCCGTCATTTTAACGATTGCATCTGGGTGTCGATTTACTTACGACAAATAAGACCTTCCTTTTGTAAAGAAGTTACAGTCTCCCTTGCCAGTGAGTCAACAATCGTCTTTATATCTGCAAATGCGTTTCCATGTGAAAAAGTTGATGCCATCCACGCGACATTTTCTGAATCTACATCGACAAGACGTACTTCGAATTTTGCTCGGGGTAGAATATAAGTGGTTCCTGGGTCATATGTAGTTCGTTCCCTATAACTTATCATACCGCCGGATATGAAACCACTACCCCTTGTAGATGATGATGGAGGAGTCGTGTATATATCTGTCCAAAAATCTTCCAAAGCAATAAAAAGAACAGCATCAAAACCATTTTCTCTTATTATTTTTACACATTCATTGGGATCCCTTTCCCGTGTCGGTGGAAAGAGTTGTTTTGCACAAATCACATTGACATCCTGATTTGACAAGCAATCTCCAAACTTTTCTTCGGCGTAACTTTCATACCTGAGTTCACTAAGACGAGCCATTATCAAAATCTTATGATATGTTGCATCTTTGAAAGCGGGGTCTTTGAATGCTGTTATTTCGGTCCAAGCACAACCTGAAACTAAAAGTGATGATACAAGTAAGAGCAGTTTTTTCATTTTGTTTCTCCTTTCATTAGAGCAATACGCCCATTTCATACCAGCATTATACCGAGTGGCTGTGTTTACAACAATATTTTATTCGGCCCCGCCTCCCGACTTGGATTTTCCGCGTGTGCAACTGCCTTATAGGCAGGTAAGTATTTTTGCACACCCTACAGCTTGGCCATCCAGCTTGGGAGATCAAGGAATAACGAATGATGAAGTTGAGATTGCCGCGTCGGCCTTCTGCCTCCTCGCAATGACATAGCTTCACCGGAATGAAAACCCCAAATAAATTTGGAGGCTAAACAAAACGGCGTGTGCAAAAACGAATTTTGCACACACTACCGTTGCTTTCACTCGTTTGTTTGCTTTTTTGGACTACGGCCTTGTTGTGAGCCACTGGCCGCAAAGGATTGCGAGGTCCTTGAAATCGACAATGCCGTCCCGATTCAGGTCTGCATCTGGCAGGCAGTCACAGCAGATATCTATTGTTCCATCGGGATTTATTGTTACAGTTTCTCTACACCAGCCGCAAGTGCAAGGCCCCGAACAGGTCGGCTGTTTGCGGCTGCCTGTCTCCATGCGGATAGTGGCGGTGGTCGTACCCATAAAATTTTTCAGAATACTATCGGGACAGCCTTCGAACTCAATCTGATAAGTGATGTCGAAGAAGCTGTCTACGCCAAAGTCGCCGCCAGGCAGCTCGTAAAGGGTGGTATGGCCGGGACTGGGCAGGCCGTAATCGGTCCCGCCGGTAATACGAAACGTACAGAAGTCCGGGTCGCCAAAGAGCTCACCTTTAAGACGATAGAAATCAGTATCAAAATCCTGTACAGGAGCGCCCGGATTTCGCGGCCCGGTGTGGACCTCGCAGTAGACAGCCACCGCAAGACGGCGGTTGAAGCCCTCAAGGCTTCCTGTGCCCCTGACGGTCAAATCCAGGGTGGCCCCAAAGCAATGGCCGTGACCGCCGAGGGTGCCGCCGACCATCTCGCACTGGCCTGGAGCCAGACCAAGCGTACATATGAGACAGTCCGGTTGGCAGCAGAAGAAGTCCATGAGGATACCGTCCATCTCGATGGTGGTTCCCGCCGGGAGGCCGTCGATGATCATGAAGACCTCATCGGGGCTGTAATACTGGCAGCCGATAGGCGGCAGCGTAGCAGTGCCGGTGCCGTTATCGGGGACGATACAATTGAAAGCCGGGCCTCTGGGCATGCCAACGTAACAATCTTCGAGGCCGCGACAATCACAGTCAAGTACAGTTACTTCTCTGGTGTTGAGATCGTAGTTTACACACCTCGGCAGACATTGGTCATTCGAATCTTCACAAGGCGATGTTCTGCAGGCGCTTCCATCCGGCAGAGGCTCGCAAACCGGTGGTTCACACTCGCAGGAGATGTTGATAGTGCCATCGGGATTGTTGGTTATAGTCTCTATACACGGCATTAAGCCCGGGCAACTGCCTATACAAGTCGGCAGAACGGGCTCTGCTTCGGTCTGTATCCTGATTGTTGCAGTGGTTGTACCGGAGAGGTCTTGAAGTGGACTGCCGGGACAGCCTTCAAACTCAATCTGATAAGTGATATCAAAAAAGCTTTCCACTACATAATCACCGCTGCCAAGCTCGGTAAGGGTGGTCTGGCCCGGGCAGGGCAGGCTCAGGCCGGTACCGGCCCTGAATCTAAGCGTGCAGAAATCAGGATCGCCGAAAAGCTGGCCCTGCAACAGATACATATCTGTGACGATGACCTGGCATGGGTCGCCTGCGTTACGCGGACCGGTGTGGACTTCTCCACTAACCGGAACTGCGAGATGGCGTTTAAAACCGTCAAGGTCACCGGTGCCCTTTACTTCCCAATCCAACGTGGCGTCAAAGGTTACTTTTTCACCACCCAAATTGCCGCCTGCTGTTCTTACAATATTGATGAAATCATAGAGCGGTCCATCGAGTTCGATAGTCGTTCCCGCCGGCAGACCGTCAATGATCTCATACACTTCGAAAAGGCTCACATATTCACAGTCTTTAGGCGGAATAACCGTAGTGCCATTGCCGTCATCGGGACCCACGCATCCGTAGGGTTGGGCCAGGGACCAATCCACATGGCAGTCGCCCGCGGAGTGGCACTCGCAGCCAACTACCGTCACCTCGCCGGTGCCCGGATCGAAGTCCACGCTGCTGGGCTCACATTCGTGGCCCGGGCCCGGACATGTG
>Ga0209427_10005974_pt1 | contig 13927 bp, 24 predicted proteins | sample DeeMarSWOR136_30_FD_187465 | JGI IMG/M metagenome (GOLD analysis project Ga0209427, IMG submission 187465) | Marine sediment microbial communities from White Oak River estuary, North Carolina - WOR-1-36_30 (SPAdes) (version 2) | ecosystem: Environmental > Aquatic > Marine > Intertidal zone >... | reverse complement strand
GAGGCTCAGCTTAGGGCCATACTGCGGGCCAGTGCCTTCGGCCTGGTCAAGCTTCTTTTTCCCCTGGTATCCAATATGGAAGAGATCCGAAAAGTCAAGGCCATCTTGGAGAAGGTGAAGCATGACCTGAGGAGAGGAGGCAAGGCCTTCAATGATACAATCGCCGTGGGGGTAATGATTGAGGTTCCATCGGCCGCCATCATAATCGACAGGATACTGAGCGAGGTCGATTTCCTGAGCATTGGAACGAACGACCTAGTCCAGTACACCCTTGCCGTGGACCGGGACAATGAGCTTGTTAGCCAGTATTATCAGAGCCTACATCCCGCAGTAAGTTGGCTGATCCAACATGTAGTCGATACGGCCACGCGGGCCCGAAAACCCGTCGCTGTTTGTGGAGAGATTGCCGGCGATCCGCTATATACGCCTCTGCTGGTGGGTCTGGGAGTTCGCGAATTCAGCATGAACCCGATTTCCATTCCTGATGTCAAAAATGCCGTTCGCAGTCTCTCTTTGAAGGAGGCACAGGCCATTGCCGAAACTGCACTGACGCTGTCTACAGCTGAAGAGGTCGAGAAAGTTCTTCGGTCCAAGAAATCCCTTGATTACTGGAGGAGCGGGCATATGGAGAATGCATCATGAACTCAAATGTGGAACGAAAGGCCCAAGGCAAACAGTTTTATGAGGTTGTCTTTTTGCCCGATAAGGAGAAGGCGATGGTGGAACAGCGAACAACAATTCTCGAGGCTACGGCCCTTGCCGGGGTATATATCAACAGCCTTTGTGGGGGAGAAGGGCTTTGTGGCAAGTGTAAGCTCAAGGTGAGGAAGGGAGAGGTCGGGACCGATCTAGGTATCTTTCAATACTCAGCAGGGGGGAGTTTCAGGAGGGATATGTTCTGGCCTGTGAGACCCCGGTGGAAGATGATCTGGAGGTCGAGGTGTCTTCCGAAGGGCGTCTAGAAGGAGAGCAGATTCTTGCCCAAGGCCCCACGGTCAGCTACGGCGGGCCTGGTTTTATGGAGAGACATCCCCGGGAGGAGACCGAGGTTCCTTTTTACAGTCTTCTGGCATCCAAGGTCGACCTGGAACTGTCTCCTCCCACCCTGGAGGGCAATTTGCTAGATCTTGATCGGATGTATCGGGAATTGAGAAGGAAATGGGACATTTCGGCTCTGGACATTGAGTATGGTCACCGATGGTGAAGGGGGGCAGAGGAAGGTGGCAAACCTAGTGTCGATTCAACTGTGAATAGGCATAGAAGCTTCGTATGGAACCGCTTGTGATCAACACACTATTTTATGTTGAAAAATACGGTAATCTCTGGAAAGTAATTTGTAGGGAAGACAAAATATCTACAATCTGTGGGGCCTTCTACATTTTGTATCTACGAAACATCCATAGGTCTCTGCTCATCGATGCGGGATTCATAAGGCATGAAAAAGAAATGAGACAGGTGTTTGAACGATTTCAAGAAGAATTTGGTGTAGGCCCGGGAGGGGTTATTGCTGTGCTTTGTACTCACGTACATGCGGACCATCTTGGTAATCCAGAAATATTTCCCAGAGCAACCTACTACGCCCATAAAGAGGCAATAGACCGTTTGCACGAAAATCCTGCGGTAGCTCTCTACAAGGATTTTCAGTATCAGAATGCTCATTCCTTACTCACAATGAGCAATGAAGTCGAAGATTTGGCCAAAATAATAAAGCGCCTTGGAAAACTGAGGGAGAGCTGGATGCAACCTTTGGAGAAATGCCCCTACGCGGATAGAGGTTTGTTAGTCCATCTTATTAAGCGCTATCCGGGGCTTGGATGGGGGGAAACGCCTGGGCATGCTGCTGGCCATTGTTCTTTTGTTCTGCATTTGCCATATGGCTGCAATGTGCCAAATGGAACTGACCTATCATATTACAGGCACGTATTTTTGGGCGACTGCCTTGCAGAAGATCAATCTCCAGATGCACAGCAGATAAATCCGGGGCGACGCTGGGCCAGGTTACTTGGGCTTAACCAGCTCAAGAAATCCTATTCGGTTCATCCATCCCACAGCCTCCAAACCTCTTTGCGAGGACAAAGGGCTGATTGATTGATGGCAAGAAAACCGTGTCAGTGCTTTGATGTCTGATATGGATCAACCTCCCGAAGAGCTTGGGATGAAGGAATTCTGGAGGGAGTAAGATGGAGCTTAACCAAACTGGTTTAGGCGTGGGGTTTGGGTGTGGTCTGTTAGGGATTGGGGGAGGTTTGACCATGACCCCGCTCCCCGGGGCGAAGCGAGCGATTGTGGCCGTTGCTCGGATGCTGTTATTGAGCCTGAGGCGGATCCTGCTTGATGGTCGCCCTCATGTTGTTGGATACGTGGGGTGTATGTGAGAGCCTGGGATCGAAGGAAGCCAGGTTTGGGCTACGGTGTGACTTCATCTGAGTGCACGGAGTCTTTGGCAACCGCGTTTTCAAGAATGCCAGCTCCGGGTTGAACATCTCGGATTGATTGGGTGCGGTTTCATAGTAGCAGATGAAGTAGACAGCTCCTCCCAATGGCCAGAAATAATCAGAAATCATGGGATCAAGATGTCCGCAATCCGGGGCGGGAGGTTTGTCCGACCATACTTGAATACTGCTTAGCCCGGTGTTAGTTCAAATCCTGGTCAGTAAACTTTAGTTATTGCCTATAAATGGGGGGCTGGCCAATGAAAACGAAGGAGAAGATTTTTGACTTTGTGAGCGAAAAGCCCATGTGTACGGTCGGGGAGATTTCTGGCGAATTACATATGCATCATGAAACCGTGATAGCCCTGTTGAATACGCTGAAGCGGAAGGGAAAGGTCAAGGCAACGGATACGTGGCCGAAGAGATATGCGGTTCCTCCGAATAAACCCATGAAATGGAACAATGGGCAGGGCTTTATGGAGTACGTTGGGGAGCTCAATCGGAAATATGAGGGGGTAAAAACCGAAAACAACCGTTTGCGTGGCGAGCTGCAAGAATGCCGAAGGAAACTGATGAGGTTGGCCCAGAGAATCGTCAGAGAAGATATCTATGGGAAGGATTAGTCTGGTGACCCAGGAGTTCGGGATGACACCAAGGGATCAAACAGATAACCAAACAATAGGAGACTTTGCATGGGAAGCTTGGTGGCATTTCAGGAAATCGTACCCCATTACAAGCGAGAGGAAAACCCGCCAATGAAATCTGCTACAGCCCTGACTGAATCAGCTCGTTTTCACGAATTTCCCGTATGCTTGCATACCTTTGGAGTTTGCCCTGCCGTTGTTTCCTTACCTCGCGCCAAATTTTTCATGAAACTCCAGAATGCTGAGACTTAGACAATTTGTTTTCGACGGACCGAAGCTGCTCTTTTTTCTGTTTGATTTTCTCCTCTAGTTCTTCGATGGCCAGAATCTGATGAGGGCGGATCGAATGCGCCGGCAGCTGCCCCTCGCGCTGTTTTAGTTCATCTTTCAATCTATCGATCTCGTTGACCAACTGATTCCTTTTACTCTCCAGTGTTTTCTGATTTTCTCTCTGTGTCATGGATTCGTTATTGTGTTAGTCAGGAAGGAATTTCATAGGGCCATGATAATCAAATTCATATATCCCCTTACATGGCCCCGACCGAACATTAACTGCAACTTCATTCTTGTGTCTTTCTTGGGCCTGTTGCCAGCCGCTATTGAAATCGGATCTCTGTTCCCGTTCCTCCATCCATAGCAGCGCTTTACTGTTAGTTAACAGGGATACCAAAGATTTCGGGTGATAGCAAGAGAACCCATATTCCATTATTCAAAGAGGTGATCCAAATACTCACTTTGCCTCATATTTCAACTTCCGTTCAACAATGGGAATTGTATAAAAATTTCCTTCCATTTTTGAGTCTGCATGAAGCAGTTTTAATGACCGGCCATTGCGTTAATCGACCCGATGGATTTATAATGTAACGTCAGGCTTTATTTTGAGGGGATGACGCGCATGAAGAAGAGTGGACGGGATCATTTCTTTAACGTGATCCTCGACAGTGTAGCCGATGGCGTATTCACCATCGACCAGAAAAGCGAGATTACCTTTTTCAACAGGGCTGCGCAAGAGATTACCGGCTTTACCAAGGAAGAGGCCTTGGGGCACAACTGTTTCGATATCTTCAGGGCCAATATTTGTCAGACGAGCTGCGCCCTCAAGGAAACGATAAAGACGGGGAGGGAGATTATAAATCTGCCCATAAATATTATCAATAAGGATGGAAAGGAACTCCCTATCAGCGTCAGCACCGCAGTTTTACGGGACGAAAAGGGAAAGATAATAGGAGGGGTTGAGACGTTCAGAGACCTCTCGGCTATCGAAGAACTGAAAAAGGAATTGCAGCAGCAGTATACCTTTCAGGATATCGTGAGCAAGAATCACACGATCCAGGAGATCTTTCAAATCGTGCCGGATATCGCCGAAAGCGATAGCACGGTGCTCCTTCAGGGACCCAGCGGTTCGGGAAAGGAACTTTTTGCCAAGGCCATTCATAACCTGAGCCTCAGGAAGGATAAGCCCTTTGTCAAGGTGAACTGCGGGGCTTTACCCGATAATCTTTTGGAATCCGAGTTATTCGGATACGTCAAAGGAGCCTTTACGGATGCCAAGAAGGATAAGCCCGGAAGGTTTGCCCTAGCCGATGGGGGAACGATCTTTTTAGATGAAATCGGTGATATGTCTTCCGCCCTCCAAGTCAAACTGCTCCGAGTGCTTCAGGACAGGGAATACGAACCCCTCGGGGGAACCAGCACGGTAAAGGTCGATGTACGGGTAGTTGCTGCTACCAATAAGGATCTCTCCACGTTAGTCCGATCTCGGCAATTCAGGGATGACCTCTACTATCGCCTCAACGTGATGAAGATCGACCTCCCACCGCTTTCGCGCCGGAGGGAGGATATTCCCCTATTGGTCGAGCACTTCGTGGAAAAGTTCAACCTCAAGAAGGGAAAGAACCTTTCCGGTGTCTCCCACGAGGTAATGGCCTTCTTAATGAGATATGATTTCCCCGGAAATGTCAGGGAACTGGAGAACATTATCGAACACGCCTTTGTCATGTGTAAGGGTGACATGATTGAGCTTCGACACCTTCCCCCGGAACTCATCGAGCGGTCGAAGAAGGCCCTCTTGGAGGAAAAAGAGATCGATAGACCACTTCAACGGGCGGAGGCAGAGAGCATCCGCAAGGCGCTGGAAAGAAACCGGGGAAATCGTCTCCGAACCGCACGAGAGTTGGGAATCGATCGGAGCACCCTGTGGAGGAAGATAAAGAGGTATGGGTTAGTTTCATAAATACAACATCTTTCATGCAACTGTTGCAATCGTAATACAATTCTCTTGTACGTTCTTCTCCGTCCATAATCAAATAACCATTTGAAATTATTATAATTTTCATTTTTTCAAGAGGAAAAATGGCATTGGCATACCCTTTGCTCTTGTAGTAGATGATGAAAGTGGCTATATCCCTTTTCGGACCGTTGGTTTCACCTCGATTTGGCTACTCCCCCGAGATGGTTTTGGTCACCATCGATGGAGGAAAGATCGTGTCTCAGGAGAGGGTATATACCGGAGGGTTAACCATCCCCCGTCTCATCGATCACCTATCGGCATCCAAAGTGGATGCCCTCATATGTGGAGGGATCGATGGGTTCTGTCACCGACATGTCGTCAGCCGTGGCATATCGGTTGTTCCCGATGTTGTGGGTGATGCGGAAACGGCCTTACAGTTCTTCTTGAGGGGAAGGCTTCGCCCTCGTACCGATTGCCGACGGAAGGGGAAACGGTTTTGTGGAGGCCGCGGTTTCTGGTTTGATGAATCAAATTGGGTCGGCCCCGGCGAAAAATTCATTGGGGAAAGGAAGGATGATCATGGCTCAGGAAAAGGAAAGCCCTGAAGAAAGACAGGCTCATGAAAGGGAGAGGTTGGACAAGAGGCTGGGAGGAATTCGGCACAAGCTCATGGTTATGAGCGGAAAAGGAGGGGTTGGAAAGACTACCGTGGCCATAAATCTCGGCGTTATCCTGGCGATGGAAGGCTTGAGGGTGGGGCTTCTCGATGCCGATATCCATGGACCCAATGTCCCCAAGATGTTGGGAGTGGAATTGCAGCCCCTCGGTGGAGCTCGAGGAGGTTTGAGGCCCATTGAGGTATTGCCGAATTTGCATATCATCTCCATGGCCTATTTAATACAGAACAGGGATAACCCCGTGGTATGGAGAGGACCATTGAAGCACAGCGCTATATCACAGTTTATCAGTGAAGTGGAATGGGGTCCGTTGGATTTTTTCATCATTGATCTTCCCCCGGGAACTGGGGATGAGCCGTTAAGCGTTGCACATCTGATCAAGAACGTGGATGGGTCTATTGTGGTGACTACTCCCCAGGATGTAGCACTGCTTGATTCCAGGAAGTCCGTCAACTTCAGCAGGGTTCTGAAAATTCCAGTGACTGGAATCGTGGAAAACATGAGCGGGATGAAGTGCCCACACTGTGGAAAGGATATTCCCCTCTTTAAGATCGGGGGAGGGGAGCGGGCTGCAAGGGAGCTCAATGTCCCCTTCTTAGGGAGGATTCCGATCGATCCGGAGATGGTCCAGAAATGTGACAGCGGAATGCCGTATGTGATGTCATATCCGAATTCAGAAGTTACAAAGGCCTTTCGAAAGATCACCCAGCAGTGCAAGGAGTATGTGGAGAATAATGCAGCCCACAGCTTGAGAATGCAAAGTGCTCGAAGTCAATTTTGAAGAGAAGAGGAGGATTGTGTATGAAGAGGATCGCCTTAGCCTGCGAAAATCATTTGGGTCTTGAGGGACAGATGAGCGCCCATTTCGGGAGATGCCCTTACTACACTATAGTGGATGTAGAGGATGGTGACATCATCAAGACCGAGGTTGTAGCCAATCCGTACTACAACCAGCATCAACCCGGAGTAATTCCCCATTTCGTCAATACCAAGGGGGTTCATGTCATGATCGCAGGGGGGATGGGGCCCAGGGCCATTGAAATGTTCAATCAGTTCGGAATCGAGGTTGCTACCGGGGCCATGGGAAAGGTGGAAAACGTGGTAATGGCTTATCTCAGGGGTGAAATTAGCGGGGTTTACCCCTGCGAGGAGCACAGTGGACACTGAGGGAAAGAAATGAGGGTCGGGATTTCAGCCACGGGGGGGAGCTTAAACGCCCACGTGGATGACCGTTTTGGGCGTTGTCCCTGGTTTTTGGTCGTGGATAGCGACTCCTTGGAATTCAATGCATTCCAAAACGGGCACGCACAGGAGGGAATGGGGGCAGGGATGGCTGCGGCAAAGGATCTCATTGATGCACATGTCGATGCCGTTATCTCGGGCCAGGTAGGCCCGAAGGCCTATGAGATTTTGAAGGCCCTGGACGTTGATATCTACTTGGCATCGGGGGGCATTACGGTTACGGATGCCTTGGAAAAGCTTGGGAGGGGAGAACTGAGGACGATGGAAATGAGGGTTTTTTAACCCGTTTGATCTTAGACATCATTTCTAGGAGGTATAACGATGCCAAGGGGAAGACACTTTTTCGGCCGAGGATTCTGGTGGAGGGGATTCTTTCCCTACCCATATCCCTTCTGGGGGTTTCATGGATCCTATTTCGGTTTCCCCCCAAGCTGGTGGGCATATGGTGGGATGCCTTATCGGGCATATGGCCCTCCACCGTATTATCCTTACGGGATAGGCGGCCCGTATTTCTATTGAAATCTTAACCGAATAGAAAGGAGAGACGAAAATGCCAGGACTTGATGGTACAGGACCGATGGGAATGGGCCCGATGACCGGCGGAAGAAGGGGTTGGTGCAACCCCCTCTGGGCTGGATACGGGGCTTCAGCGGGTTTTGGATATCCCTCTTATGGGGGATATCCCTGGTGGCCACGGGTGGGGTATGGCTCTTATCCTTGGGCTTATGGAATGGGTTACCCTTACTACAGCCCAATATACTCTTATGGAAATACCCCGGGGTATCCGTACGTGCCTAGCCCATGGGGGAGCCCTTATGGATCTCCAACGGCTCCGGAAGGGGAAAAGGAGTGGTTAAAGAGCCAGGCCGATTCGATACAGCAGCAGATCGACGAGATCAATAGTCGCATTGCCCAACTGGAAAAGGAGTAAATCCAGAAAGGAGGACGCTATGAAGGTCGTTGTAACATCCTCGGGCCCGGATTTGGATTCACCGGTAGACCCCAGATTCGGCCGATGCCAGTACTTTGTCTTTGTCGACCCCGATACGCTGCAATTCGAGGCCATTGAAAACGAAAACGTGATGGCGGGAGGTGGGGCAGGGATTCAGTCGGCCCAGTTTGTGGTCAATAAGGGTGCGGAAGCGGTGATCACGGGAAATGTGGGGCCCAATGCATCGACCACACTGGGGGCAACAGGGATGAAAATCTTCCTGGGTGCCATGGGAACCGTTCGGGAAGCCGTTCAGATGTTTAAGAACGGACAGCTTCAAGAGGCCTTCGGACCTTCTGTGCAGGCCCATTTCGGCATGGGAGGGCAGCAGGGACCCGGGCCTTCCACACCCGGTTTTGGGCCCGGGATGGGTTCAGGCATGGGCATGGGTGGCGGCGGTGGAAGAGGTATGGGAATGGGGCGTGGCATGGGCATGGGTGGCGGCGGTGGAAGAGGTATGGGAATGGGGCGTGGCATGGGCATGGGAGGCGGTATGGGAATGATGGGCCCAGCTCCGGCTCCACCTCAGCCGATGAACAAGGAGCAGGAGATTCAGATGTTGAAGGATCAAACCAAGCTCCTACACGACCAATTGAAACAGATCGAGCAGCGGGTCAAGGAATTAAGCAAAAAAGAGGGCGAAGAAAAAAAGTAAGCCGAAATGAGGCGCAAATTAAAGAGAGAAAGGGGTGGTTTTCATGCCATACGGGATGGGACCTTGGGGTTGGTTTTGGGGAATTCCTTATAGGTATCCCCCCTTCTGGAATCCCCTTTGGTACGGGGGAATGTTCCCCTATGGGTACCCATATGGGTATGGATATCCAGGGGGCCCGATGACGAAGGAGGATGAAATAAGGATGCTCGAGGATCAAGCCAAGCTATTGCAGGATCAACTCGAGGAGGTAAATAAAAGGCTTGGGGAACTCAAGAAATAGGAGGTTCAAAATGGGAAATCGCCACAGGCATATGTATTACGCAACGGGGCTTCCCGGATGGATGAGGTTCGGGTATAGCCCTGGGTGGCTCGGGGTGAGTCCAACTGGTATGGGGCCGGCAGCCAGTTACCTGATGACAGGGCAGTGGCCGACTCCCCAGATGGCTGCCGCATGGCAGGGCAGACAGTTTCCGATGAGCCCTGGGGGTGCCGCAATGGGCCAATATCCAATGGGAGCAGGGTCCACACCTCCGGGTCCAATGGGTTATCCGATGAGCCCGGACCAGGAGCTCCAATTCTTAAAGGATCAGGCCCAGATGCTGGCCGAGCAGCTGGAACAGATCAGCAGCAGGATCGACGAGATCGAAAAAACCGAAAAGAAGGAGAAGAAGGCCGGGAAGTAAACACTTTGAATGAAGGAATCATTTTAGGAAGGAGGCGATCGACATGCCAGGATTCAACGGAACGGGACCAATGGGAATGGGACCGATGACCGGTGGGGGCAGGGGATTTTGTGCCATGCCCATGGGGCCTTATGGTTCCTATGGCTACGGTATGGGCTCCTTTCCGTACTCAATGCCATACGGCCCTTCTTACACTGGCGCGTATGCTCCCCCTCTCTATGGCCGTCCATTTTACGGACCTATGTTCGGGGTTGGACGCGGCGGTATACCGTATGGCGGAGGCCGTGGACGCGCCTTTGGAGGCGGACGCGGCCGAGGTTTCGGCTTCAGGAGATGGTGGTAGATTTCATCGGTGCTGGGGAGGGAATCCGTCCCTCCCTTTGCCGATGGGGATTGAAAAATAAATCAGGAGGAGGTGATCCGTATGCCAAGGGGAGATGGAACCGGTCCTCCCGGGGGAAGTGGTCCGGGTACAGGCAGAGGCCTTGGGAGGGGAGCAGGCACGGGAGTGGGCAGAGGAGCAGGCAGAATGGGAGGCACGAGGCCCGGCGCGGGCCCCGGGGGAGAATGTATGTGTCCAAGCTGTGGAGCTACTGTTGCCCATCAGGCGGGATTACCGTGCAACCAGCGGAGCTGTCCTAAGTGTGGTACACTGATGGTCAGGGGGTAGAGCGAACTGGAATTTCCTGATCTTTATAGCGAGTATTTTTGTACCCTGTTGATTCTATAATAAATGATATTTTTCGTGGGGGAATACCATTGTAGCTCCCCCGGGGTGCTTTGCGGTCTGTTGCCCAAGTTCCCTTTCGCTCACTGAAAAGAATTTTTGACCATTCTAGAGTTCGCTTCACTGCAAACTCAAAACTCGCCTTCCGGGCTTAAACATTGAGTTTGCGGCCGTTTTGCTTCACTAAGAATGGTTACCAAAAATTTTTTAATGTTCGTTCCAGGAAACGCGGGCAACGACCTGTACCGAAGCGACTCTTCTTCAGCACAGTGCGCTCAGGGACAATGGTTTTTTCCAGAAATTAAGGAAACTAGAGCGAACCCTTGAATGGTTTTTTATCGTGTTATAATAGGGAGGCGTGTTTAATCCAATGGCCAAAGATCTCGACCAGGTTGCCCAAGAGATCCAGAAGGCGGTTCTGGATGATGCCAGAAGGATCTACTCGGAAAAGGTAATTGACCATTTTCTCCACCCCAGAAATGCGGGAGGCATAAAGGACGCCGATGGTTTCGGAAAGATCAAAGGGCCGTGTGGAGATACCATGTACATCTATCTCAGGATAGATGGGACGAGGATTGCTGACGCCAAATTCATGACGGACGGGTGCGGAACGACCATCGCCTGCGGAAGCATGGTGACGGATATGGCCAGGGGCAAGGAGATCAAGGAGGCTTCCAAGATTAGACAGATCCACGTATTAGAGGCGCTTGGCGGGTTGCCCGATGAGCATATTCACTGTTCCGTTTTAGCTGCTGGTACACTCCGTGCGGCCATTAAGAATTACCTATTGACACAAAAATTAAAGAGGAAAGGTGGGAGAGAGCTCCAGAAGAGAGAATGATTTGACCAAGGAAGGATGGATGAGGCGGTTCGTCGCCAACGAGCCTCGCTTAAGTGAAATGGTGGAGCTTTACCGATCTATGGGCCATGAGGTTCACCTGGAACCGATACCCCTTGTGGATTGCGATTCGGCGGACGAAGAATCCCAGGAATGCAGGGCATGTTTTAAGGGCTTCGAGGACCAATACAAGGTCATCTACACACGTCCTCGGAAAGGCGAGAGCGAAGAGGGTGATCTCTGGTAAGGCTGGATTCGGAAGCTTGGCTCCATCAGACAGGTAGGACCCATGATTCTTTCTATTGCAAGCGGAAAGGGAGGAACCGGGAAGACGACAGTGGCCACGAATTTGGCCATCTCCCTCGAAAACGTGCAACTGCTGGATTGCGATGTGGAGGAGCCCGACGCCCACATTTTCCTGAAGCCGAGAATTGAGAGGGAAATTCCCGCGATTATCCCCGTGCCTCGGGTCGATAAGACCAAATGTACCTACTGCGGCAGGTGCGGTGAGATCTGTGAATTCCACGCCATTGTGGTGGTAAAGGACATGGTTTTGAACTTCGATGAGCTTTGCCATGGCTGTGGGGCTTGCTCTTACGTGTGTCCCGAGGATGCCATCACCGAGGTTGAAAGACAGATCGGGACGATACAGTTGGGCAGAGCAGGAGAGATCGGATTTGTACAGGGAATCCTCAATATCGGAGAACCCATGGCTTCCCCTATCATAAAGAAGGAGAAGACGTTCATACGGAACCCGGGTACCGTCATCCTGGATGCCCCTCCGGGTACTTCTTGCCCCGTCATAGAGACGGTAAAGGGAAGCGATTTTTGTCTCTTGGTTACGGAACCGACCCCTTTTGGGTTGAATGATCTTGAGTTGGCGGTGGGGATGGCGGAGAAACTGGGCGTTCCCATAGGTGTAGTGGTCAATAGGGCTGATGTTGGGAACCGGGCAGTTTGGGATTTTTGCCGGGAAAAGGATATCCCCATCCTGATGGAAATCCCCTTAGACCAACGTATCGCCGAGCTCTATTCCAGGGGGATTCCCCTCGTTGAAGAGATCGAGGAATATAGGGCGGCATTTCGAGAATTGTTTGAAAAAATCGAGGCATTGGCGAATTAGGGGCGGTTGATGGCAGGGAAGAGCGACGATTGGAGGGATCTCTATCGACGAGAGGAACCCGACTCCGATATCGGCTATCTCTCTTATAACGAAAAGGTCCTCGAACATTTCATGAATCCCCATAATGTCGGCCTCATCGAAGACCCTGACGGTCAAGCGGTAGTCGGGGATCCGACCTGCGGGGATTATATTGAGGTGTACATAAAAGTTAAAGGGGAAAGGGTCGTCGATTTTAAATTCCTCATATCCGGTTGTCCGGCAGCCATTGCTACATCGAGCATTGCTGCTGAGCTCGTTACAGGAAAAACCATCGAAGAGGCGATGGCCTTGACGGATAACGACGTGATAGTAGCAGTAGGAGGCATCCCGGCGAGAAAGGCCCACTGTTCCCTGTTGGCAATTAGAGGGCTTCAACAGGCCGTTCGAGACTATTTGAGCAAGAACTAACGGAACAGGGTGGAAGATTCATGAGGCAATTGACTGTCATTAGTGGGAAGGGGGGGACGGGGAAGACGACCCTCACGGCCGCGTTTGCCTCCTTGGCCAAGGGGAAGGTCCTGGCCGATTGTGATGTGGATGCTGCTGACCTGCACCTCATCCTCAATCCAACCATCAAGAGGAGAGAGCCCTTTTCCGGTGGGCGATCGCCCGTTGTCAACACGGAAGGGTGTACCAAATGCGGGATATGCACCGAGGTATGTCGGTTTGATGCCATTAAGGATGGAGAAGTGGATCTCATTGCATGTGATCATTGCGGACTGTGTGTTTATGCCTGTCCTGAGAATGCCATAACCATGGAAGAGGACTTCAACGGCGAATGGTTTGTTTCGGAGACGGATTATGGTCCCATGGTCCACGCGCGTCTTGGGATGGGCGAGGAAAATTCGGGTAAATTGGTGTCGGTGGTGAGAAAAGAGGCATCGGAGATTGCAAAGGGGAGGAATCTGGATTTGGTTATCATCGATGGCCCGCCGGGCATCGGATGTCCCGTTATTGCATCGGTTGCGGGGGTGGATTCGGTCTTGTTGGTGGTTGAGCCGACCCTTTCGGGTATTCACGACATGGAGAGGATCTTGGGTTTGGCAAGACATTTCAAGATTACAGCTCTCGCCTGTATTAACAAATACGATATCAACCTCGTCAATACGAAACGGATACGGGAGTATTGTGACGGGGATGGGGTGGAGATAATGGGGATGATTCCCTTCGATTCAAAGGTGATCGACGCCCTCGTCCATCGAAAATCGGTCATTGAATATCCCTGTGGGACTGTGACAGAACAGGTGGCAAGGATTTGGGAGAAGGTTTCGGACCATTTGGATCACGGCGATTCACATGGATGAAAGGAAGTCTTTCCGGCATCAAGAGTGCATAAGTGGTTTAAGGCTTGTGCGGGGAGTGTGTTCTGAACGAGGAAGGAGGGGAACATGAAGCTGACGGAAAACAGGAAGCTGACGGAAAACAGGAAGGTATGGGTAGTCGGTTTCGTATTGGTCGGTTTTTTTGTCTTTGGCTCGTTGATGGTGTATGCAGGGAAGGAGTCGTTCTTTGAGAAGAGCCTCCACTTTACCGGAGAGGGGATGCGTTACTGTTACGAGAGGGAAGACGGTCTTATGAGTATAACGGGGATCCCCTATAAGGACCTCGATTGCAAGAATTGCCACGTGCAATCATGCGATCCCTGC
>Ga0209427_10005972_pt1 | contig 13930 bp, 12 predicted proteins | sample DeeMarSWOR136_30_FD_187465 | JGI IMG/M metagenome (GOLD analysis project Ga0209427, IMG submission 187465) | Marine sediment microbial communities from White Oak River estuary, North Carolina - WOR-1-36_30 (SPAdes) (version 2) | ecosystem: Environmental > Aquatic > Marine > Intertidal zone >... | reverse complement strand
AGCGGGGCTCCCGTGCACAATAAACCTTTCAGCTCTACGGGCACTATGTCCTGAACTCTGAACTTAGTCCCATAACAGTAAAAATACTCAGACAGGACACTGTATTATGCCTGCAAAACACTCAGAAGCAAAACTGAAGCTATTCCTCCTCGGGATGAACAGCGGCAACCGGACAAACATTGGCGCAGCTGCCGCACTCTACACATTTGTCCGGATCGACCTCAAAATGAGTATCACCCAAATAAATTGCATCCTCCTGGCACTCAGCCTCACAAGCGCCACAACGGATGCAATTACTGCCAATTTTATAAGCCGCTTCGCTACCCTCCCCTTTGCTAACTTCACTGCCCCTTTGGTCGCAATAACATAAGTCAGCAAAGACCTGCCTTTCTTTGGATGACCCCTCAACTCATCGCCTCTACATTTTATTAGTTTCCCTAACTCTCATGAGAATATTTTAGACTAGCTCAGAGTGAGAGAGCAGCTGTTACGTATTGGTTATGATTGCACCCTAGCTCCATGGCTGTTCGTTAACCGCATGCTTAGCAGCGATTAGGGCTGAAGTGAGCATATGCGTTCCACCCCAAAAACCATACATATAAGCGTTAAGTGAGCCGCAATCCCCTATAGCATACAGCCGTGGGATAGGATCATTATAGGCGTCCAAGACTCTCTGCTTCCCATCATGCTTTGGGCCACCGAATGTAGAAGTGAAGGTCGGAAACATTGGTCCCATCGCATAGTATGGAGGAGTGTCTATGGGTAATAAACCTGCATCCCTCCCAAAATCCGGGTCCTCACCAGCCTGGCAATTTGCGTTCCACCTGTCTACGGTCTCCCTGAGTACATCTGAAGGTATGTTACCAGCTCTTGTGACACCGTCAATGGCGTTAAACTTGCACTTCTTGGCAAGCTCTTCTATAGTATCTCCTTTCAAGATCCAACCTTTTTTGATTTCCTCTACCCCCCCTTCGCTCCAAGGTGGTGTCGCTGGATTCAGGATTCTCACGAGCGCCCCTCCTGCCGTTCTAGCCTTTTCATCAAATATCTGGAAAGCAGGGATATTCTTCATTTCGGCGGTTCCCTTAGGATCGAAGGCGAAGTATTTCTCGCGAAGACGCATCCTGTGAAAATCGTTTTCTTCGATCGTTTTCGAAGCTTCACTATCAAATCTTTTACCATATTTATTTACCCATATGAACGAACCCTGTTTATAGAATGCCGCATCTGGAATAAAAACCTCCCAAGTGGCATAAACCAACTGATTATCGACTTCAATGCCCCAGTACATTGGACCGCACTTTCCATCCATATGCCATAACTGAGCACCCACCGCTTGGGCCATTATGATCCCATCACCGGTACAGGCTTTCGCACCCATCCAAAGAGTCGGAGCCGGGCTGATGTATTGCTTTAGCATCTCTTTGTTAAATGCAAAACCACCGGTCGCTATGATTGTAGCCTTTTTGGCTTTAACGGCTATGTCTTCCCTATTGTTTCTTTTTGCATATACACCAATTACGGCATTCGTATCCGGGTCCTGGATAAGTCGTGTGGCAGGAGTGCTATACATTACCTCTACTCCCATTTCTTTGGCAAGTGCGGCCTGGGCATTGAAGAAAGCTGGGCCTCCTGGTACATTGTGAAACATCATCATTTGTCCCAGACCTCCATAACCCGGGGCATTCACGTATTCACCATAAGGGAAGATTTTGAAGGGTTCCTCCCTTAATGGGAGCTTCATTTTTCGGATGTAATCAGGGACTTCTTGCAGGGCTTCCATATTCGCAAGCAACACTTCATCCTCGGTCCGTCCCGCTGTGCACCACCTCAAGTATTCCAATGCTTTCGCTTCATCCGACACGGTAAAAATCAACGGGGCAAATGCTAAAGTGTTAGCATCGCCACCGCCGAAGCTTTCCTTTTCCAAAACTAGCACCTTAGCGCCTTTTTCAACCAAGCTGGTGGCGACTGTTACACCAGCGCCGCCGAAACCAAGAACAGCTACATCTACTTCGTAATCCCATTTACTTGGAATTTTCATTTCTTACTCCTTTTCTTATTTATTTCGCTGGACTTTTAACTGTACTAAAGATGCATGCGGGTAGGCCGGAACATCTTCTGATAGCAGGGAGTAGGTCCAAAAGGCCCTGGACCTGTCGTCAGGCACCGGTTACAGTTCAGACATTCAGCTTTCTTCTGGCCCCATTTCTTGACTTTGTTGGGGAAATCAGGCTCGCGAATCAAGGGGCGGCACAGACCAATGAAATCGGCATCCCCTGACTTCAGGATATCCTCCATGTTGGAAACAGTCCTATTTCCTCCCGGCAGTACAACAGGGATTTTGACAACCTTTTTAACCTCTTTGGCAAATGGCCTGAAATAGGCTTCCTCGAACTTGATATCATCTTCAAATCCCTTGACATTTTTGAATGCCTCTCGTGTTTGCTCTTTACTCTTCCCAAATATGCAAGCGTTCGCTGGAAGGTCACCCTTCGCCATGTAAAAATAGGGCCTATCCGTATTGACGCCGGCACTAGTTTCAATAGCGTTAAACCCCACCTCGCTAATCTTCTCAGCGTAACGTAAGCCCAGATCAAGGGTAATGCCACCCTCAATATAATCCTGAACACTGACCTTGATCATAATAGGATAATCGTCCCCCACAGCCTTACGGGATTGCTCATAGCATTCGAGAAGGAACCGCATATTGTTATCAAAGCTTCCACCCCATTTGTCTTTTCTCAAATTGTCATGGGGGGAGAGAAAGGAATGTATCAAATAGCCATGAGCTGCATGGAACTGGATACCATCAAAGCCCGCCTCTTTGCATCTGCGGGCGGCCTGACCGAAGGCAGTAATGAACTCTTGGATCTCCTCTTCCGTCAGCTCCCGAACAGGGCTGCCGCCCCCGGCAGGGTCAACCGGTACCGGCGAAGGGCCGAACGCATCCCCGAAATTTGCTCGACCATTGATATGTAACTGACAAACAATCTTGGCATCATAATCATGTACCGCTCTGGTAAGCTTCTTATAACCGTCAATCAATTCATCACTGTACATCCCTACAAAACGGCCTACCTTGTATTTTTCGAGAATATCGCTTGCGCCGGTGGTAAGCAGGCCCGTACCACCATCTGCCAGTTGACTGTAAAAATTTACCGTCTCATCCGTGCATTCCCCTTTCAAGGTCGGCCAGCCATCTCCCTGTGCGGTGCGCACAAAGCGGTTCTTCACCGTCATATTTGCGATGCGTCCTGATTCGAATAGCAAAGACATAATTTTCCTCCTTTAGTAGACGAAGACAAGTGGCTGTTCTGAAGGCTGTGTCCCATAACTGGTAGAAATTTAATTTAGCTATATCCTACACTCATCTGCCATCTTAGTCAACCTTTTTTAGCAACCGGGGTTATCTTGAAAAGTTGGTAATTTTTCGGCCCACCCAAAAAATTTCTCAACCAACTTCAAAATAGTAGTCCGCTTAGTGTCTCTTGTCAAGTGCCCGAATTTGCCGGCAACGAATCTCTACCGCCTCCGCTATCGCTTCGGTTCCTCGTTCATTGATGCAATCTACATTTCATCTCCACCGGTTATACAATATTATAGCCCGTGTTCTGTTCGAGCTATACTCTTATCCTGAATAGCACGCGGCAAGTCCACCAGATAGGCACTGTGCCCAGCTCCCTCGTGGCAGTTTAATGCCATATCCCACCCATATCCTCTGAATTTATATTATAGCCGGCAATGATTTGACAAGGATTGAGGAGGGTAGTATCATTTTGCCAGCATCGTTCTATCTGAAAGTGTAATTGAGTTTTAGACAGCGTACCCTACCGTGAGATGATTTCAAAATACGCGGAAAGGGGGTGAAAAAAGAGAGGATAAATGTAGATAGGAGAATAAAGGCCGAACATGGTCAAAGGAAGTGGTAATTGGTGAGGTGATGCTTAGAGAGAAGCTTTAAAAAGGAGGAAAGAGTGGTCAGGAAAAACAAGAAGGTTTTTAAGGGATGTTTGGTATCATTGCTGCTGTTGACTTTGTTAGTAGGGAGCTTAGCATGTGCTGAAGAAGAACCAGCTCCTACGATAACACTAGTCTATACGCAGCATGATCCCCCTGGGGGTTTCGTTGACATATTTAGTAAGGCAATGTTCGACGAGGTTGAGAGGCGCACGAACGGCCAGGTAATAATAGAAGGCCACTACGCGGGAGAACTAGCGGCAGATTTCATCCAAGCTTACCAGGCAGTATTGGAAGGGACTGTCGACATAGCATTTACCAGTCCAGCAGAAATAGGTGGAACCTTCCGATTAAACAATTTGATGCAATTCAGTAACTGGAGTGTTCGTAGCCAACGTAGCCAGGTATGGACAGAACTATACAAGAAGTTTCCGGAGGTTCGGGCCGAATGGAGCAAAGTGAAGGTTCTTTGTTTAGCAGCTTTCTACGAAGGACCTATGGCATCAAGCGTACCGTACCGAAAGCTGGAGGACCTTAAGGGACGCAAGTATACCGGAGCAGGAGAAATGAATTCTAAGAAGGTACAGGCGCTAGGGCTCACGCCAGTAAGTGTGGCTCCTCCTGACATGTTCATGTCGATACAAACCGGGTTGGTGGATGGTGTTACCGTAGGGTGGTTTTATTACCGCGATTTCGGGCTATTCCAGGTTATGCCGTATGTGACAAGAGTACCGTTAAGCCAGTTCCCTTTTTCTTGGGTGATGAACCTTGACAAATGGAATGAGCTCCCGTCAGACGTTCAGGAAGTATTTGAAGACATGTTTGAAAGTAGGTACGTTGCCAAATTGTACGATGATATGCTCTGGGAGGAGGAAACAAAGATAAGGAACGAGGCAGCCAGCGCATATGGTTCAACGATCATCGAACTTCCGCCAGATGAGCTAGCCAGATGGGCACAAATAGACGGTGAAGTCGCGAAAAAATACGCGCAAGACCTAGAGGCCGAAGGGCTGCCAGGAATGAAAGTATTGGAAGAGATCTTTAGTCTCGAAGAAAAATACGCAAAAGAAGAGTTATACTAAACGGTTTACTTCCAGACGAAAGCTGGACGCCTGGTAACCATTGTTATGGTTTTATCAGACGTCCAGCGCTATTTTGGGGCTTTACTAGATGGTCAAAGCAAAACTGCGAAACGGGATGACATGAAGATATGTATTGGGCAAATTATGGGAGGAAAATCCAGTGAACTACTGGGAGCGCGTGGAGACCTTTCTCGACAAAATTAATGTATTTGCTCGTTGGTGCAGTATTGTTGGGATAGCGATCCTTGTTCCGCTAATCTTTGGGACTTTTGTTGATGTGGTATTACGGTATTGTTTCAACCGACCAATTATTGGTTTGGTAGAAATTGCCGAACCTGCTGTGGTTGCTGTGGTTTTCCTGATCGTAGCTTGGACAACTGTCGAAAAGGGCCATATCAAAGTCGATATCGTCACGCGGTATTTGAGCTATGAAAATCTCCTAACCCTGGAGTTATTTACGACTGCATTAAGCGCAGGTCTGGTGGCTGTTATGGCTTGGCAGGCCGTTGAAGGAGTGCGTACTTGTTTGCAGCTTAACTTTATGCACGGAGCTGTGATCAGCCTTCCCATTGCCCCGTTTCAGGGAATCGCAGCTCTGGGCTTAACGACGACATTCTTAGTTCTTGTTAGAGATACTTTAAAGAAATTGTCAGAGGCTTTCAGGTGCAATTTTACATGGCATCGCTGGTTAGGTGGTTCGGCTCTTTTGGTCGCTTTTATAGTTGTGGCGACGTGGGCAATAATGACGCACTGGCAATTAAGCCCAGCCATTGTGGGTAGCATTGGCATCGTGATTTTTGTGCTGCTGCTACTCACAGGTATGCCTGTTTCGTTCGTGCTCATTTTGACAAGCCTCGTCTTTTTAAGCAATATACGGGGCCTAGATGTCGGACTTGCGACCGTGCGTTCACAGATGTTCGATTCACTGGCGCAATACTCCTGGACTGCGGCTATGTCCTTCGTAGTTGCGGGGTTTCTGTGTTTCGTTGCTCGGTTTGGCGAAGACCTTTTTACCTCAGCCTACCGATGGGTCGGGCGAATACCAGGGGGCTTAGCCACTAGTACAATTTTAGGCTCAGCTGGTTTTGCGGCAATCGTTGGCGAACCTATGTCACCAACTGCAACTATGTCATCAGTGGCTGTGCCCCAAATGCGAAGGAGGGGATATAGCGAAGCCCTCATTGCGGGTGCCATCGTTACAGGAGCTTCCCTAGGCCCGGTCATTCCCCCGAGTATACCGTTTATCATTTACGGTACGCTTGCTGGGGTTCCAGTAGGTAGCCTGTTCCTGGGTGGACTTATTATAGGTTTGATTATGGTTGTCACTTTAAATCTTTCGATTTATTTCTGGTGCCTTCTCCGTCCCGAGGCGGGCCCTCGAGGCGAACAGTTCACCTTGAGAGAGAAGCTTGGCTCCCTTCCTACAGCTGGACCAATTGCATTTATGTTCTTAGCCATCATCTTAGGTATCTATCAGGGTGTATTGACACCATCTGAGGGTGGGGCAATAGCCAGTGTAATAGCTTTGTTATTTGGGGTGAGTTTGAGACGCTTTAGTCAGCGGAGCATCATTCAAGCTTTCCAGATGGCGGGACGGGTGATAGGCATGGTATTCTTTGTAGTACTTGGGGCAAGCATTTTCACGCGCTTCTTAGCGTGGTCTAATTTCTCTGACATGGCAGCCGGGTTCTTCACTGGTCTTAATGTATCGCCGACAATCCTATGCGGGATCATTCTAGTCATCTTTCTCTTCTTGGGTTGTTTTCTAGATACGCTCACTCTGCTTCTAATCGGGGTCCCGATCTTCCACCCCATAGCAGTTGCTTCAGGTGTAAACCCCGTATGGTTTGCTGTATTATTCTCGCTGGTCATAAATATCGGTGTGATTACACCTCCTGTAGGACTTAACCTATTTATACTGCAAGCATCAACAGATATAGACCTTGTTGATATTTATCGGGGCGCACTGGTGTTGGTTCCACCTTTGGTTGCTTCTGTGGTCCTAGTGTTTGGTGTGCCAGCGATTTTGGCGTGGGTCATGTAGCGTTTATTGGTTATGGAGGTGCTGAGGCCCAGGCATCTCCGTAGAAAGCAAAGGCGAGCCATGGTGCGTCACCGATGCCAAAGCTAAGGTTACGATACTATGAGGGTAAGGTAAACGGGACTTGGCAAAACTGAGAAGGTGGCCGTGATTGGCAGTGTGAGGTGATTAGAGGATCAATTGATGATGACGAAGCGCAGTGGACGAAGGAGTAATAGATGGGAGAAAACAAAAATGGAGGAAATTAATAAGAGCTATCGCTTTAATATTGGTCATTTCGAATGCCTAGTTATTAGAGATACCATATCTCCAATGGAGTTAGACTTCCTTTTCCCTAATATACCAGCAAAACAGCTCCAAGAATTATTTAATCAATATAATATCCAGCCGGGTGAGACAATGGACGTAATGTGTTTGTTCATCAGAACCGCAGACCATGCGATCCTTATAGATACAGGCTGGGGCGTTGGGCCGCAACCAAACGTAGGGAAGTTAGTTCAGAACCTGCAGCTTGAGGGGATACCATGCGGAGAAATTGACACAATTATTCTTTCACACGCACATCCAGATCACATAGGCGGAATAACTGATGCTGAAAACAGGCTGTCTTTTCCAAATGCACGCTACATTATGTGTAAGAAGGGGTGGGGATTCTGGACATCCGAGCCGGACCTGACACGATTCGATGAAAACATACAACAGGAGATGCTGGCATCTGTTCAAAAGAACCTTATACCCATTAAAGACCGTCTCAATCTAGTTGACGGTGACACTGAAATCATGCCCGATATTGAGTTTATTAGTGCCCCAGGACATAGCCCAGATCATGAGGTGCTGGTTATATCATCAGGCACGGAACAACTTCTTTATTCTTGTGATCTTTTTCAACACCCGTTACAGATGGCGCGTCCCGATTGGTGTACGGCTTTCGATTTGGAGCCTGAACAGGCAATTGAAACGAGGACTCAAATTATACACCGAATTACGGCAGCCAATATGCTAGTTTTTGCCTGTCACTTCCCCTTCCCAGGTCTAGGACATATTGTGCCCAAAGGCGATATATATCTCTGGCAACCGATAGATATAAATGTCTCCAGCGCGAATCTTGAGTTAGCCTGAAAATCCCATTATTATGTGACCCAGTATTAAACCGTTAAGTAGAGTTCATTCCTAGCTGCTTGTAGCAACGCCCTCTAACTGAAGAATTCAAGCATCCCAAAATGGAGGCTTTTCGTTTTATTCAATATGCTATCCGTCCTTAGAGTGAATTAATAATATTTCTCCAGATTCATCAAATGACTTATTGTAGGAGGCAGGTTGCCTGAAAGTCAGGATTGTTGGGTAACAAACCGTCAGTTTGTTGTCTGTCTTAAATTAGCAGATCCCTAGCCTATTTTCACCTGACTCCCAATTTAGCGGTTAGATACTGGACCATCCGCGATGTGGAGTCCCATCATACCTCATACGGGTTTGGCCAGGAGGGCAGGGGCACCATGTTGTGTACACGAGTTTGCTCAATTGAGCTCCCAAAGAGCCAAGCGGCGTCTCCCTGCCCCCCTGATGCAATTATAAGACCTCCGATATTTTATACTGCTACCAACGTTAATTCTGCCTTTGAAACCTGGTCATTAAGCATTGCAGGCCCTTTTGGAACAAATCGGTAGGCTCGGTGGTTTTCATTCAGCCAGCGCCATTTCGACTGCTGCTTCGGCATGGAGTTGGGTCGTGTCGAATACCGGAACGGCTACATTGGTGGGTCTGATAAGAAGGGGCAGTTCAGTACATCCCAGAATGATTCCCTCAGCGCCCCGCCCTACAAGCGCATCAATGATTTTAAGGCAGGCTCGACGCGAAGCGTCCTCTATTCTGCCATTGCACAGCTCCTGGTAGATTATATCATGTACTGTAGCTTGCTCGTCTTCAGTTGGCACAACCACATCAATGTCGAAATGCTTTCGGAGCCTTTCTTGATAGAAACCCTGTTTCATCACAAATCTCGTCCCAAGTAAGCCTACCCTGCTTAAACCACGCTCCATTATGGTGTTGCCAGCTACGTCAACGATATGAAGTAATGGCAATCCGGTTCTTTCGACTACGATATCAGCAAGTTTGTGCATGGTATTGGTGCATATTACCAGAAAATCGGCGCCTGCCTGCTTCAATCCTGTGCCTGCCTTAACCAGTATATCTGCAGCCTCTTCCCAGCGCTCCTCACGCTGATCTAACTCTATCTCTTCAAAATCCAAGCTGTATAGAACCAAGCAAGCCGAATGAAAGCCACCGAGTTTGTGAGAAACACCCTCGTTGATAAGCCGGTAGTATTCGAGGGTCGAGTTCCAGCTCATACCCCCAATTAGTCCAATTATCTTCACGTGATACCTCCCACATATCCTTTGGACTAAGGTAAGGTTATTATTTTACCTGCTCCACTATCGATATAGTTATCTCCATATTCTTCCCTAAACAGTTCTCGCGTCTCGTCTCCACTACAGTGGCATGGAGCTACCTTTCTCACACCTAATTGGCGGAACCCTACGATAACGGATTGAATCTGGTGGGTAGATGCGCCAGACATGTGAAAACCGCCAATTACCAAGTATACGGGTTCCCCGGCCAGCATATCCGTTGCTTTACGTGTGATATTCACGACACCGGGATGAGCACAGCCGGTTATTACCACCAGACCCTGGCTGGTAGTTACTATTAGTGACTGCTCCTTTATCCCATTACCCATCTCGCCAGTAGTATACACACTGGTGAATAACTCTTCAGCTTCAGATACCTCTACCACCTCTGCTCCAGATGACCTTGCCGTGTCCTTGAAGCTGCCAGGAAATGACGTTGGTACGTGAACGATAACATCGCTGTTTTCTTCTAGAAAGCCGCTGAGTCCTCCGACATGGTCACCGTGGATATGTGACAGAACAATATCATCAATCTCCTTTGGATCAATCCTTAGCTTTTTCATGTTGCTTAGCAGTGTACCACTATCACCGCCGGTATCAAACAAGATGGCCTTTTCAAATCCTTCCACCAAACAGGAAAAACCCCACTTTGTTTCCAGACGTGAGTCATACTCATTGTTGTCGTACACGATGGCAAGTTTCAATTCGAGTTCAGCCTCAGCGGCGGGCTCAGGCAAAGAGGTGTCAGTTGGGGGTAGTGCCGACGGCGAACTGGGAGTAGTCTCTGGTTGGGCGCATGCAGCGAAAAGGAAAATCGCTACCGTCAGCAGAATCGTATATCCCTTCTTCATCACCGATCTCTCAAATAGGCCACCTTTTAAAGAGACCCTCTTGTCTCCATGCAAGCAACCTATTCTATACCCCGAAGCACACTTTCGGCTTCTTTGTAATTTTACATACAGGATAGTTTGTCCTCAATGTGTCTATCGTCGCCAATTCCCGAAAGATATAAGGTATAATAGATAGTCCCAAGTGTTACCCACTAGATTGCCAAGACGAATCATGTGGAGCATTAGATGAATGGCTTCCACCTTCTCGGGACCGTACGTCTCTTTTAACCTATCAACAGCTTCTTGGTCAGGGCAAGCGTTAGATTCAGCCCAGTGCTGTGCATAGAGGACGGCCAAGGCTTCCTCGTCGGGACAACCCTCAACATCTCCTGATAGGAGCTTCCCAATTTCCTCTTGACTGATACCACCTTTCAATGCCAATTTTGAATGAAAATAGGAACAATAACGGCAACCCTCGACTGAAGTTACAGCCAGCATGAGCCTCTCTTGGAAAGCTGGTGATAGCAACCCCTTGTTTTTAACTTCCCTTAGTTGTTTTCTATTTCTGATTGGGAAGCACAGGTCCGTAAATAATTCCTTTAGGCTTCTATATGTTCTCTTGTTGAATTTCATGACTAATACTTTCAGCTCAGGTAGTTTATAAGGCAAAGGATATGAGTGTTTAACCATAGTATAGGCTTAACAAGTGGAAAAATCATCTAGGTGGAGACGAGATACTATCTTAGCATGTGTCACATTTCATCTAAATGTTGCTCCAAAGGAAGAAGTAATCCTGGTTGCAAGCTCTTGGTTTTAATACTACAATCACCCTGACAGTGGCGGTTTGATTAGACAGCTAGATTAAAAACTAATTTAAAGGTTCTACCTATCGTACAGTACCGCCCACCATAGCCTCGATTCTTGACCTTGCCCGGCAAATCGATGTCAAAAAGGGTACCTGCTTTACCAGATTCTGCTACCACTGCCAGCCTTAAGACGCTCCCAGTCAAAGCTGGCCGCATCTTCACAGGAGTCCCTGCTTTACACACTGAAAAGCCCATTAGACATTCGATAACAATTTGCTGAATGTGACCTTGCTATTGACTATAGCCGAAGTATAATCTAATGGGCCAGACCTAATGGTAGAGACCATCCGGCCCTACTACTAGCTTCCATACTACAAGCTTTAGGTCTTTTGCGGATGGTTGTACACTATAAGGGCGCTCCAATGGACGATCCAAACCCTCTGTTTCTACGGCTTCTCGTAGCTTACGAATAGCTTTTGTTGTTGTGGCTGTATCAGAATTCGACTTCAGTCGATTGATAGTTGGAACGGGATACGTCATAGAACATCGCCTTAAAGCATCAAACGGTAAGGTCTGGCGAGTCCAGTTATAGAACTATTTCTATAGCTCGTGGTCTGCCTCTAGAATGTCGTCACGTTGAAGTACGCGGCACAATTCTGTTATGAATTTATCAGTCGTATTAGATGCTACTACCTGTAAATATGTTTCGCCTACTTGATTGACAGCCGCTTCAAGAGGTTCGTGTAAGAAGCTGAAAGGATTGATGTTTTCGGCAACCTCAAGCCACATCTCTTCCTGGTTAGTCTGTATTAACTTTAGCACTTCGTTTGGCGAAGTCACTGGCCTGGTTACATCTAATAGAGAATAAAAACCTCCAGTGGACTTCCCTGCTTAGCTCCTCCAGCATCTGAAGCATTATATAGATCCCTGAATCAAGGCCACGTTTTGGTCTGTATACACCGTCCGGGATTTGCTCTACATCCCCGGTGGTATAGCGCTTCATGATTTCCAGGTATTGTTTGAGAGCAGTGCCAGCAGAATCTAAGGTTGACAATTCGAGAAATGTGGAATATATTAGACTCAACAAAATGAATGTTATATACATGATTAACGCACTTCAGACAAGGTTGAACTTGCCTGTGTTCATGGAGTACTGACGGAAAGCCCAAATCTGAAATAATAAGGAGGTATTGATAATAAGCAAAAGCAGAATAAAAATAATGACCCAATAGTTAAGAGGAGGGAAAAATGAAAAAGTTATTCCTAATCTCGGTAATCCTTCTACTTGCCACCAGCCTGATTCTTGGTAGCTGCGCCGAGCCAGAGCCGGAACCGGCCCCGACACCAGCACCGGAACCAAAGCCGACACCAGCACCGGAACCAAAGCCGACACCAGCACCGGAACCAAAGCCGACACCAAAGCCGGAACCAAAGCCGGAACCAAAGCCGGAACCAAAGCCAGAACCGGAACCGGCAGTTCCGACCGGTACATTGCGCGCTACTATTTCTGCCTGGATAGAAACCCTTGACCCGAACCTCCTGACGGATTTTGAGTTCCTGTTGTGGGAACACCTGGTAGGTATTGATGAGGATGGCAACTTCATCGGAGAACTGGCCACAGACTGGTCGGTAAGCGATGATGGATTGACCTGGACGTTTAATATCCGGAAAGGTATAACATTCCACAACGGCGACCCGCTGACTTCAGCCGATGTCAAATTCAGTATCGAGCGCATCCAGGTAGAAGGCTCGAGTTCACCGTGGAAAGGCGAATATAGCGAAACCATCGACCATATCGAGTGCCCGGACGACTACACCGTAGTAATCTACTGTAAAAAGGTCAACTATATGTTCTATAACTCTATCTGGGGTTGCACTATCCTTCCCAAGAACTATATCGAGGAAGTTGGGGAGGATTATTTCAGAGAGCATCCCATCGGATCAGCTCCCTGGAAGTTTGTCAAACTCACCCCGGGTGTGAGTATCGAATGTGAGGCAGTGGAGAACCACTGGCGCATCACCCCGGAATGGAAAAATCTGATTATTGAGCTGGTGCCCGAGTCCAGTACCGCTTTAGCCATGCTCCGGAAAGGTGAAACCGATATTGTTGCGGTTAACATGGATGAAGCTCTTGAAGTGCGGGACGAAGGTTACGAACTGCGAATACTGGGACGCCCTACCTCGCCGGTAATACCTATATTAGGTACATGGGCTACTGACGGACCAACGTCAGATATACGCGTCCGCCAGGCCCTATCGCTGGCCATAAACCGCCAGGAGATTGCGGATGAATTCTTCAACGGCTTAGCCGAACCAGGAGGCGTGCTCTGGACGGCCCCATCCAGCTGGGGATTTGACCCGGCCTGGGAAGATACTTACTTCGAGTACGACCCCGTTGCCGCCGAAGCGTTGCTGGAAGAAGCCGGGTACCCTGATGCCTTCGAGAACCCGTTGATTACCATATTCTCTCACACAATGGGCGGTCCCTGGCTTCCCGATTTAAATATGATCATCTCGAGTTACTGGAATGAAGTAGGCGTCCAGACCGAAGTGGTGAACATAGAGGGAGGAGAACTGAGGACGGGGATGTACGGGGCGAGTGACACTACATTATACGGTGGTGCCTGTATCTGGAATATGCCGACCATGCAGGTCAGTATCCCGTTCATTTTCAGCGCCATGCATTCACAAGGCAACTGGCAACTGATGCATGATCCAGACTTTGATGCCCTCTGGGCGAGCATCACTCAGGCGCCGAACCAGGACACGCAGATTTCACTTTTCCGTCAGACCGTAGAATATTTCC
>Ga0209427_10005971_pt1 | contig 13932 bp, 14 predicted proteins | sample DeeMarSWOR136_30_FD_187465 | JGI IMG/M metagenome (GOLD analysis project Ga0209427, IMG submission 187465) | Marine sediment microbial communities from White Oak River estuary, North Carolina - WOR-1-36_30 (SPAdes) (version 2) | ecosystem: Environmental > Aquatic > Marine > Intertidal zone >... | reverse complement strand
CAAAGCCTCACGTCTCTAGATGTTTCTCTTACTTCAAGCTCTTACTCGGTTGGCTCTGAAGAACAAGTTTTAATTACAGTTCATGCGACAGATGGAGCCAGTGCAGTAGAAAATGCAAGTATTAAATTATTCTCAATAGAAACCGGAAGTTTCACACCTTCATCTGGATTAACAAATTCAGCAGGTGACTTCACTGCAACATTTACTGTACCAGATGTAACCAAAATAACTAACATAAGAATGACGGTAACAGCTTCAAAGAGTGGTTACGCAGACGGTTCTGACTACAAGTATTTAGAAGTCCTCCCCGTTCTGTTAGTCCAAGTTACTGCTGATCCTAATACTGTGATGTCTGAAGCAACCTCAAATGTGACAGTTCACGTGACATCTGTTGGACAACCTGTTACAGGCGTAGCAATTACAATATTGTCTGATGGTGGCGGAGACTTCTCTGCGGCAACTGGAACCACTGATTCAAACGGCGACGTTACGTGCGTTTTTTATGCTCCTCAAACAACAACGCAACTAGAAATCACTCTAATAGCAACAGCTACAAAAACTGGATATGCCAATGGCGAGGGACAAATAAAATTAACGATAGAGCCCAAAATACTTGTTATCCAATTTACCAGTAGTCCTACAACAGTTAATTCTGAAGTAATATCGCAACTGGCTGTCCAGGTAACATGCAACGCAACTCCAATCTCGGATGTAGCAGTCACCTTCTCCTCTGATGGTGGCGGAGACTTCTCTGCGACTAATGGAACCACCAATTCAAATGGTTACTTCACATTGACTTTTGCTGCTCCTCAGACAACTACGCAACTTAATGTCACTATAACAGCGACAGCGACAAAAGATGGTTATGTTGCCGGCGAAGATCAATTAACAATGACTGTTATTCCTAGGACCGTTGTGGGTCCCGATGTGGGCGGTTTGCCGTTGACAACTCTGATACTTGTGATCGCAGTTCCGATTATAGTGGCTGCTGTAGTGGTGGTTTTGATTAAGTTTAAGATCATAGGCATAACTTGGAAGGAGGAATAGGTTGCTAATCATTGACTTCGTGGATGTGTATTCAGTCGTCGTGGTAGTGTTTAGTAAGACGCAATATTTAATAGATTATCCATATCAACCTATAATGGAAGAGAAGCACAATGGTACAGCTTAAAAAGAAAATTGCCAAACTAAAGAACCTAAGAATCACAATCAATCCCGGAAAACGTAAAGGAGAACCCATGCCTCCTGCACCTCCAATCCCTATTCCGAGAGGTTACGTCACGGTCGAGAGAACCGCCTTATATGAGCCATTTGCTCACGCTGTAGTTGTACAAAATCCCTCAACTGGCGAGTATAAGTACATCCTAGACGAACTTCCACTCGATGAGTTTGAGCGAGACATATACAACCGAATTTTGGAAATTTTGCTTGCGGAAATTCGTTCACCAAGGGAGGAAATTAAAGACCCTAGAACTTTCTTCGACAGGGAAGCAAAAAAAGTAATTGAGAAATACCGTATAAGTCTAGGCTGGTTAGCTGACGTTTCTTGGTCCAAAATTCTGTACCATGCAGAACGTGATCTCGTAGGCTTCGGTCAAATTGATGCATTGATGCGGGACCCCAATATTGAAGATATTTCCTGCGATGGTGTCAATAAACCAGTTTACATTTGGCACAGAAAATTCGAGAGCATCGAGACAAACCTTCTCTTCAAAGACGACGAGGAACTGAATAACTTAATGGTTAAACTGGTTCACATGGCTGGAAAACACGTTAGCTCTGCATTCCCGATTGTTGACGCATCTCTGCCTGGTAAGCACAGGCTTGCTGTTTGTTACAGGCGCGAAGTAACTCCGTTCGGAACAACTTTCACAATCAGAAAATTCCGAAAGGATCCTTACTCTATCATTGACTTGATTAACATTGGAACTTTATCTGAAGAGCTAGCAGCCTATTTCTGGTTGGGTCTAGAAAACAGAGCATCCATCATGGTACTCGGCGGAACAGCAGCGGGCAAAACTACCGCTCTAAACGCTTTGGCTTGTCTCATTAAACCTGGAAGCAAACTCCTCACGATCGAAGAAACAGCTGAACTTAATCTCTCTCATGAAAACTGGGTTTCATTCATTTCGAGGCGAAGCTACGGTCTCGGGGAGAATCAAAGCGGTGAAGTCTCACTGTTTGACCTAGTTAAAGCCTCACTGAGACACCGTCCAGACTACTTAATCGTTGGTGAGGTACGAGGCAGCGAAGCATACGTTCTGTTTCAGGCATTAGCAACAGGCCACGGTGGCATGTGCACAATGCACGCGGAAAGCCTTGATTCAGCTGTCAAACGTTTAACTCAGAAACCCATGGACATAGCTCCAGCCTACATACCCCTCATGAATGTTGTTGCAATCGCTCAGAGAGTACACTTGACAAAAGACGGCGAAATTAAGGCCTTTAGGCGGATGACCTCTATAGATGAAATCGCTGATTATGAAAACTATCACAAGGTATTTGAGTGGGATCCCGCCCAAGACATTTTCAACTCCTCTTTAGGCAACAGTGCGCTAATTTCCAAGTTATCAAAGCACCTTGGCGTCAGCCAACTGGACTTGATGGAAGAAATGGCACGTCGCAGAAACGTGTTAGCTTGGATGCGAACACGCAAAATACGAAGTTATAACGACGTTGCAGCGATCATAGCTGAGTACTATTCAAGACCAGAGGAATTTTATAAAAGGAGAGTGGAACCAACTGTCTCTGTTCAACACTCTTGAGGGCTGGTCTTATCGTCTATTCGGCAGCTTCGCAGTCAGATTCTTAGGTAACGTGTTTGAATTCAAAGACTATCTGCAAAAGGCAGGAATGAGAATTTATCCTGACACCTATATTTCCCTAATGTTTTTCCTAGCTTTTTTAACAACACCAGTCACTATCACGGCAATCGTTCTCCTGTATTTTCTTAAGTTCCTTCCCCTAATTTTTCTCATTCCCACACCAGTATATGTAATGATAATGTTTATGATTACCCCAATGATGAAGGCTGGTGAGAGAGCCCACGCCTTAGAGAGGGAGATGCCTTTTGTCTCGGCATACGTTACCGTCATGGCTACGGGCGGCATATCGCCTTACATGAGTATTAAGAGGCTTTCTGATGTTGATTTGATGCCTGCAATGCGCAAAGAAGCAAGAGAACTGATGAGAGCTGTAGAAGTCTTTGGTATGGATCCATTATCAGCCCTACAAAAAGCGGCTAAAGAGCATCCGTTAAACGTTTACCAAGATTTCTTTTCAGGATATGCTTCAACAGTCATAACTGGTGGCGATATTACACATTATTTGGAAACAAAAACACAAGACATCTTTAAGGGCCGAGCCACAAGAGTTAAAGCTGCCGCTGAACGTCTCGGCATGCTTTTGGAGTCATTCATCATTGTAATGGTTCTCATGTCTCTCTGTTTCTACATTCTGTTTAGCGTTGAATCAATTTATAGCATCGGCATAGATTCTACTTCCGGCATAATATTGTACACATACATTTTTGCGCCTATGCTCTCGTTTGTCTTCATCTACCTTGCTCATGACATGCAACCTAAAACTCCGATCACCGACTGGGAACCATACAAAATATACGGCGTTTGCATAGTGGTCGGCATTTTGGTTTTCCTTCTGCTTACTAGCTTCGTAGGTATGGTTCAAATTCCGTTTCTTAATGCTATACAAAACGTTGTTGATTTACCTGTTGCATTAGCCATCTTGCTGGTGATTTCCACTGCACCTCCAGCCATTGTCCAAATTCGAAATTCAAAGAAAAAGTTAAGTGTTGAGCAAGGGATAGCAAGCTTTCTTCGGGATCTAACTGAGATTAGAAAAACTGGATTATCACCTGAAAAGTGTATTGAAAGCCTTTCAAAGCGCAACTACGGTGAATTCAGCCAGCAGCTGCAGCAGATCTCATCTGAACTTTCTTGGGGCGTTTCATTGAGACAGGTTTTCGAAGGTTTCCTTAGACGAACCAAAAGTTGGTTGTCGCAGGTAGTCATATTCCTACTTGTGGAAACGATTGACGTAGGAGGTGGGACTATCTCAACTATTGAAGCCCTTGCAAGATTCAATCATATGACTCAAGATGTGGAGAAAGAGAAAAGAGCCAGCACTCGTCCCTACATAATAGTGCCCTATTTCGCTGCGATTCTGCTCATGTCAACAACGCTCATGATGTTGGTGCTCGTTTCTACAACGGTGAATATGGCCGCACCAGCAGGCGAGACAACCGATTTAAGCTCTATCTCTACTCTTTTCAGTGTTTCAGTTATATTTCACGTGTACATGATTGGGTTAGTGGCTGGTAAGATCGCTGGAGAATCCGTAGCCGCTGGATTTAAGCATTCTGCCTTGCTCGTCGTCATCACCTTGTTAGCATCCATTTTTGTTCCACAGCTTGTGAGCTTATGAGGAGAATACAATTACCGTTTTTACGCCAAAACAAAGCCGTGTCAACCGCTATTTCAGCTCTAATAATTACTGCCGTTACTGCAACCCTCGTCATGGCAGTAGCCATGTACGCTTACCATGTTTTGGAACAGCAGAGAGGTGCAGCTGAGTTCGAGGTTGCTAAAAAGTCGATTCTAGCCTTTGACGACGCGTTACAAGATGCCGCTTGGAAGCTTGGTGCGTCTCGTGCAGCTAGGTTTAACGTAGACTTTGGCAGTCTTGTTTTGATACCAGATGCCATGAATCTAACAGTGATTGCAACAATAGGTGGCTCTAATTACACTTTGGGGTCTGTTTTAACTGGATCCGTAAGATATTCAACTAGCAATCGCTATATTAGTTTCGGCGAAAACTATAAATCGTATGTGTTGGGGGATTCCGATCTAGTAGTGACTGATAGCACGGAAAGTCTTGGTAGAGCACTTGTTGAGCAAAATCCGGCTTTGGTCGATATTACTTTGAGCTATCGAGTACGAGCCATGAGAACAGTCTATCTAAATGTGAATGGAACCTGGGTAAATTATGTAAGCATTTGGTTAATCAGAGTTGTGACGAGCTCAAGCACTCATCTTCATGATTTTGATCTTAAAGCGAAATCTCTCAGTATCCAAACAAACACTATTGACCCTGGAGTAAGTGTCACGAGCAACTGCATAATCAGCGTTGAGTCAAGTAGCGAATCAGGCTCAGCCACAGTTTCGTTAGATTCTGGAAAGGTTATTTTTAACGTAAGAGTTGCTGAAGTAAAAGTTAGCGTGTGAAGGTGAAAGAAATTGCCAGCTTACACGATAAGTCATGTTATCTTCGCCTCAGCCTTAATCACCTTGATCTTTGTGATGCAGTTTTCCTTCATACCCATTGTAGACAACATGAAAACGGAGATGATTAAGAGAGAACTGAAAGAAATCACTGACTACGTTTCTGATACTTTGGCGAACTTGTACTTTCTAGTTAACTCTACAAATTATAGCGATGTGACGTTGGAGAAAACTCTTAATCTACCTTCATATGTAGAGAACTCAATTTTCGTCATAAACATAACGTTGGACGAGGGGATCGCTCAATCTATATACGCTTATTTTAAAGACAATTCACGGATTGACGTGTCTTCTTGGATTCTTCCTGGTTTGAAGGTGGAGAATCAAACTGCTATCGAAAGCGGCGGAAAGACTGTTGTTGCTGGATGTAGGCGGGCCGTAGACTTGGACGTCTATGTTTGGTTGGCCTATGCTTAGGAAAGTAGTCCCTAAATATGAATCGGCAATAGTAAGACTTAATATAGAGTATTGATACTTATTTATTGGTATTAAGGGATCAACATGGTAGCTCCAGTTTTTGAACACATAACAGCCATAATCTTTGTAAGTATGCTTTTTTTTTCAGCAGTGATCGCTGTTCCAGCTATAAGTTATGTGAATTTGCTTTACGTTGATCAACAGCAGTTTAGAAATGTAGCTTTGGAAGCGTTGGATTCTATGCTTTTGAGTGCGGGATACCCTGCAAAATGGGGAACAAGCGCTTCATTTGACGAAAGTGAAATTGCCAAATTTGGGTTAGCGCTTTCAGACAGTTTTTCTTTTTATGTACTCGATCCAGATAAGGTTCAAAGATTGGACGTCAATAGTCCCTCAGGAAGTTTAGACTATGAGACGGTGCGCGCGTTATTGGGGCTACAGGATTACGGCTTTAACATCAAGATTACTCCTCCGTTTGATGTGACAGCGATCAAAAAATCTGGGATCCCCAGTCTACTTTACGAAGTCAATGTCACATTTAATGATGGAAGGCCAATTCCAAACGCCCGTGTAGAAGCCTCGATACTCTACGTGGAAAACCAACAGGATTATTCTAGTACTGAAACAGAAAACAGTACCAACTTGTTGGGACGATGCACTGTAGAGAAAGTGCTTCCTTCAAGCGTCACAGATTATGTCGTTGTCTTAAAGGCAACTGTTGCAGATTTGGCAACAGTGACTTCTACTTATATGGAAGGTTTTGGTCATCAACATACCACGAACGCTAGCATAATTGGCGATAACATCTCATTGTCAATACCTGAAGGGCCAGGCTGGTTAAAAGGATCCAGTGGTAAAAGATGGATTGAAAGCATAGTGGTTGTGAGTTTGGACGGAACTTGGCACCTATACAATGGAAGCAAGCTGGATGACCCGATCATATGGAGTGACAGTCAAGACGGCTGGGCTTGGAGTAAGATCTTCACAGGTCTAAGCTATTACAATCCACTCTTCATCATCTTCAACCTCAGCATTCCCAACCCCAGACAGTTAGCTCTTTTCGTTGGTCCCTTTGCGACTGCCAGTGGGTACAGAATATTTGATTTTGGCAGTTCTTCTGCGCAATCCCCTAGTGGTGCAGTATTAAAACTTACGAGATCTGTGGAAATTTCGGGTATGACTTATATTTTTGAGTTGTTGATATGGAAAGAGGTTTAGCTAGTATAAATATCGTAAGACAATAGACTTAATATACGAGTTATTTCTCACCACTATAGTGTAGCGAATTAACTAGCCAACAAATGACATGGAAAGAACCTCAATGAAAAAAACAAAAAAAACTAAAGGACAAATGCGTCTGGTGGAAGCCCTGCTAGCTTCCTTCATCCTTCTGTTCGCTATAACTTTTCTCAACGTTATCGCTGTTACTCCTACAAGTCCTACATATGAATCCAGCAACCTAGAAAAAATTGGAAACAATGTCCTACACGATTTAGATGAAAAAGATCTTCTCGCTCGCTTTGTATACACTGAGGATTGGGGGACTCTTACCATGGCTTTGATGGTTTCTCTGCCACATGAAATCTATTTCGATCTAACTGTTTACTATTTAAACTGGACAGTCGCCAATAATGAAACAATGCGTTATGGAACTAGTGATGTCTTCGAAAACTCAAGTTACATCGCTTCAGTGACATACATCGTTCCCGGTTACCAAACAAATTATGATCCTCGAATCCTAGTCCTCCAAATGGTGAGGCGATAACATCATGAAAATTGTAAAACACAAGAAAGGACAATTCATTATCTTTGCAACTTTAATAATAGCTCTTATGATAATTTCCGTCGGTACAATAATGTACAGCACCGTTACGTATTTTAAACATGAAAGATGGCAAGAGTATCTAATGGTAATCGACAACGTAGAGTTGGGATCACGTCAAGTTGTTGAGCTGAGCCTCGCCGACTACACGATGCTCAACGGGACTAACAACCAGACTTTGGTTAGCAATCTAAACAACTGGCAAACCAACGTTACAAAGGCTTATCCAAGCTTTGGAGTTGCCCTACCATACTCTGCCGCTAATGGTTCATATCACGCTTACGGCATGAACATTAATTATTCATCTGGACTAGCATATCTCTGGAATAACGCAACATCCTTTTCAGCGGCTAATGCCACTTTCAATCTCAACATGACCTCTGTTGGACTTACAGGATACAAGTTTCTCATATCAACACTTCTAGAAGTGAGAATCTTCAACGCCACATGGTCTAGCAATGCCTTGGAAATTTATTTAGCAGTGTATGAAGAAGGCCTAACAACAGTAACCAGTCTTGACGCAAGTGATTTTTCAATTAAAGATGCAAACAACAACACTATATCTATTTCGTCATCAAATCGGATACACCACATGACCTACGGGCCCATTTACCGGATACACTGTACAAATGTTACCACAAACCCCGTATCCGCACAAGTTACTGTTATTGACGCTCGAAACATTAAGGTTGTCGCTAGTTCAGCTGTAACCTAAAGCTGAACGAACAATAACCCACACGATATCTCCATAGAAGAGAGCAACAATTAAGCCAATCGTTACAAAAATGAGCATTGGTAACCCTGGAGTCGCCCACACACCATTTTGAAGCTTTCGTTCCAGGTTGGCTTTACGAAGCCTACCAACAACCTCTTCTCTACCTTCATCTTTTGGAACAACAAGTAGCTTTCTCTCATTTTCAACAAAGTCTTCAAGCGGATACAAATACTCCTTCTTTTCTAACTCAACAATATCCATCTTATAACCGCAAAGAAACACCAAGATTTTTCGCCATTTCGACTCCTTTTCAATGCCTTCAAAAAGATTTTTTTTAGTTCTTTGTCTCCACGAGAGATTGCGCGCCATTATATATAGTACGCTAAGGGCTGCTAAAAGAACTGCGTTGCTGAATATGGTGATTGTGAAAAAGCTTTGCGAAAGCGGAGAAACGACGTTGGAATAAGGTTGAAGTATATCGGCGGGATAGAATGGTAGGGCGATAGCTAGACACATGAAAGCTTTGGCATCGGCTCCACCGAATGCTCCGGCGTAAAAAAGAGTTATGGATAGCGCTGAGGTTACTGTAAAGGACAAAACATAACTCTGCAGTATCTGAACAAGCGGTAATTCTGGGGAAAACAAAAAGAATTGCAAAGCTGCTAAAATGAAGGCTAAGGGCGCAAGAATCGCCCACACCCAATTGCTTGCTTCTCGTGTCTTAAAATCACTCCAAGAAGCATAAATTAGAAAAACAAGACAGAGAAGAACGCGAGCGCCTTCCAATGCTTCTTTCACTTCAAATCACGTCGATTGTCGCTATTATTGCAAACTGTGTATTAAAGAATAGTTGGTTAAAAAATTGGATGATGTGAATCCAAACTAGGGTGCTTTTCCTATGAACTCAAGGTACTGCCCGGCTTCAGTGACGACTTTGAAGTAGTACGTGTTTCCTGATGTCCACGCGCTGGGAGTGACAACTGTGCCGCCCCATGTAATGATCATATTGATGGAAGACAGTGCATCAACCACTCCTGTGGCAGGAGCCATGGCAAATTCGCTGGTTCCTACATTAGCGAGAGCTGAGAACGATGAACTTGACCAATACACAGACGCGATCTTTGCGCTGGATGTTCCCGAGTTTCTTAGAACGATTTCAGTGTAATATGTTGTACTGACGTTGTAGAATCTTATGTTTTCAAGTGTTATGATTGCTCCGGATTGTTGGGTTTGTGTGCTTGTGAAAGTTATAACCCACGCGTAGGTGATGAGGATGGCGCCAACAGCGATAGCGATCAACAATAACGTTGCGAGGATCGGCGAGATTCCCTTCTTTGATCTTGACATTCTAGACAACTCACCTCTTTTGCTAATAAATGACCTTGCATTTATCATATTTAACATGTATGAACCAAAGGTATGTATTCTCTCTCCAATTTTCTGTATTCAGAATCTGAATGGCAAAAAAGTAAAAAATGAGTTGAATTAAACTTTTAAATTGGTTACAAGGGGATGCGCTTGGTTGGCTGGAGTTCGTTAAGCTTCTTTCCATGGGCATCTGGAGCAGAATGAGGAAATAATATGTTCGAAATAAGCCGACGAGCGAACGATGTCTGTTAAGGTAAGTAAACCGAGAAGATGAGTGTTTTCAACAACAGGGAGTTTCTTGATTCTCCGTTCAACCATCAGCGTTACAGCTTCACGGAGTTCAGTTTGAGGCTTTCCAACCATAAGGGGCTTGGACATTATGCTGCTTACTCTAGTTTTACTTGGGTCTTTACGCTGAAGTAGAACCCTGTTAAGCATGTCTCTTTCAGTTACTATTCCAACAGGCTTCTTCTTATTCACTACAATTACACATCCTATTTCATGTTTATTCATGAGTTCCACTGCTTTTTTCACTGACGTCTTAGCTCCTATTGTCACTATGTTTTTGATCATAACATCTTCAACTTTTAGCGACATACATAAAACACCTAACTTTGCATGAAACACTCCATTATTCTGGTGCAGCCGAAACATTCATCGGGGATGGGTGCGTTTTTTGGCAGTGTTCTCAAATATCCGAAGTAGTGGGCACATTCTGGAGAACCTTTTGGAAGGCCCATATCAACGCTCATTGGATGGCCTGTTGAAGTTTGAATTGGAGGTGGCGTTGGAGGCTGTCTTTCTTCAGTTTTCGAGGCTTCTATCTTTTCAGAAGTCTTAGAAACCTCTTGGTTATGCTCTATGTTTTTGTGGTTTTCTATGTATACTATTGGCGATTTCGGTGTCTTCGCGGTTTCGTGCACTTCAGGTTCTTTTGCGGTTTCAATGGTTGCGGTGGATGTTTGGCGCATTTGAATGGCTTCAGCGATTGTTATGGGTTTTGAGGCTTGAATAGATGGTTTGTGATCTTCAAAGGTTTTCAACGGAGTTTGTGGGGATGTTGCCTGTATTTCTTGTTGGTTTTTGTCGTATTCGCCTATGGTGGTTTTGGTTGATGGTTTTAGTCTAATGAGAAGCGTAACGTAAAGGGCTACGAGAATAGTAATAGCTACCATTAAAAGGATGTCGATGAACGTGATTTCGAAGGAAACCATTGTTTTCACTGCTTGTTGAAAACTGGGGGGTTTCTGGAATATAGATTTGATGAATTTGTGGTAAGTAGTGGGAATATGTAGTAAATGAACATAAGAAAAACTGTGTTGCACGCGCGCCCTCACGTGCGTTCATTGATCTCTTTGAGTGTATAGAAACCTTCTCGAGGTCGATAGGCTTGAACAATAAACGGTTGATTGATCGTAAAATTCTGCTGGAATTCAACCCGACCTCGGACTACGAGAAGGTTGTTGACAGCTTAGCGAAGGAGAGCATGGCTAACGTTGAGCCTCTCTTCGTTCTCGCGTCTACCACAAGCCCTATTCACACGTATTTGGCTAAACAGCCAGCAATCAATTTTTTGCTAACGTCACTTTCAACATTCATTCCAAAATCAACCTCTGAAAACACGTTGCTCCTACCTGCAAAAAGTATACCCATAATTCTCGACGCTGTAAACAAGGTGTTGGAAACCTATGCTGATGCAAATGTCTGTTTTGTCTTCGACATCCTCACAGAATTATAACAACGATGGGACGCGAAAAACCTTCACCTTTATGCGTCAGGCATTGGATCTGCTATCTTCAGAAAAAACAACCAGCCTCTTTCTACTCAACACCAGCGCCCATGAAACTGAAGTGGTTTATCATCTAAGGAATCTTTTCAGCAACCAACTAGTCTACGACAAAAACGGTTTGGAAATCGTGAAAATTTCTTAATTTTGAAAAATCTTACTGCGCGCGTAAGTTACGCCCTAGATGATGAGCGTACTAAAAAGAGCGTAATTTGGGTTCTGGTACGGCTTAAGAAAATGAACTTGCTGCTCAACTCGATTCAGAAATGTAAAAATCTGACACCTACAAAAAAGCCTTATTCACTTAAGATGTGGATACTGATTTTGCGTTCACATGACTAATTAATTTCAAATGTGATTATGTAACGTGCGTAGACTGTTTTGTTTGGCACTCGAATTTCCAGATACACATAAACTGTAGAAGTCCCAGCGCCGGATGTTTCGACGTGCATCCAGATGTATTCGGTGTCTGAGGCGTTGAGATCGTACCATGGACCGGTTTGTTGGTTGTAAGCGCCGTTTAAAATGATGATTTGGGTGGAGTTGGAGCCGTCGTAAATGTAGATGTAGCAGTTGTCTATGCGACTGAGACTGGAGTTGTCGTAGGCTTTGAGTCTAACCTTCCAGTTGGAGTTGTGTTTTTCGGTCATATTTAGTACATAATTGAAGTCTCCTGAACCACTTTCAGCTTCGGTCCACACATGTAGGAGAGTAGTGTCTATGTCCCAAGTATGTTGCGTTGTGTCGCCAGTCTCGTCGCCTCCTTTAAATCTGATTGTGAAGTTTGATGCGGTTAAGTAGGAGGTAACTGAAACGTTGTTCCATCCGGAGTTCAGATCACTACGGACATTCTCCCAAGCAGAACCATTCCAAACGTCAACTGTAATGTTTTCTGCACCCATTGTTCCTCCATATATACAAAGAAACTCATTGCTTTCGTCGTAGTCAACAGATGTCCATTGAACTTCTAAATCAAGCTCGTAGTTTTGGCGGGTGTAATCAACTTGGAGCCTTGCACAGTCAACTTCATATATACCTGCGGCAGCTTTTGATTGAATGTACATTTTGGCTCCATCAATTTTCGTCCAAGTATCAAGTTCTGTAGTTGCTGTAAAATTATGCCAATCCCAAGAAGTAGATATCGCTTGAATTCCTAAGGAAGTCCATGAGGAACCATCCCAAACAAAAATCTCAATATTTTTACTGGCTAATGACTGTTGAGCGTAAAGTTGAACCTCAACACTGTTTATTGTTTCCGTGGATTTCCCTGAATCTGTGAAATTAAAGTCGCCTACCTGCAAGTTCATTCCAGTAACATTTACAAAATTCGTGGGATAGTCGGTAGCGTTAAGGTATGGATTAGTTCCAACCCTCGTCCAGCCAGTCCTCGTCTCATCGTCAGCATTGACATACAACCACAATGTATTATTAGTTTCAATGTTCTCCTCCGTCAAAGTGTCATTAACCAAATCCGGACCGTACTGCTGAGCTGTAAAATTGCTATGCGTACCTACATCGGTGCTATTATCCACATCGCTCGCGTTGTTGTCAACATAGTCTATTACGTCGTTTCCAAGACTGACCAAAGCGCTGGTACCGTTAGTATAAATCGTACTCATTCCAGCCATACCAGCCTGAAGCTCCACTGGTGCAGACGAGACCGTTGTAATAGGTTCTATCACCAATGAATAATAGAAGCTTCCCGCCACGTTCTGCAGCAAGAAGCCTAAAAGAATTAGGAGAGCTACCGCTCCCCAAAACGACCTATGAACCCTTCTAAGTTCTCTACGATACTTTATCATATTCTCCTTTTCCTCTTGAAATTAAAAAAAAGGAGGGGGAAATTACAGTTCGACATCAATAGCTATCTCAATAGTCGCAGACTGACCAGTCGTCGCAGTTGCATTTGCCTTTGTCTCAATAACAATTGCATACTCTGTGCTCGCGCTTAACGATACGAAACTAGTTGTTGAAGGCGTAGTCCAGCTAGATCCGTCCGACGTATAATTCAATGATACTTTAGTTGAAGTCTGCAACGTGAAGTTAATGTAGATGAAGTTCGCTGCATTACCAGTCAACGAGACAGATCTTAACCTAACGTTGTGGCTCGAACCTGTGTTGTTGTTCCTCACTCTGATTGCATCATCGTAAGTCATGGTTATGTTCTTATAGGCCGAAAGACCAAGAGTCGCACTCTTGTTATCATTAAAGATACTCACACTCGCAGTCGCATTGTCAGGACCCAATGTAAAGTAAATATCGTTTGCTGCAACAGTGATAGTTGACGTCATGTCCAGCGAATAGTAAACAGCAGCGCTAACAGACGCTATTAGAAGCGACGTCAATAACAGAGCCAAGAACTTCATTGATTTCTTTGCCGGTAGAACTTTCAAATTCACTTTCTCACCTCCTTTTCCTCCCTGATCTATTCCTCAAAACCTCAGGGCTGAGGAATATGGCAACACTCGTGCCCATGATGATCGCCGACAAAACCAAGGCGATCTGTAAAAACAGAGGAAAAGAC
>Ga0209427_10005967_pt1 | contig 13939 bp, 7 predicted proteins | sample DeeMarSWOR136_30_FD_187465 | JGI IMG/M metagenome (GOLD analysis project Ga0209427, IMG submission 187465) | Marine sediment microbial communities from White Oak River estuary, North Carolina - WOR-1-36_30 (SPAdes) (version 2) | ecosystem: Environmental > Aquatic > Marine > Intertidal zone >... | reverse complement strand
TATGTCTCCATTTCCTTTTTTAATTCCCTTGTCATTAGTTCCCTGACTGCTGATATTGGTTCTTTTCCCTGGTAAAGGATCTCGTAGACCTGATTGATGATCGGCATATCAACCCCTATCTTTTTTCCCAACTGATAAGCGGCGACGGAGGTCTTTATGCCTTCCGCCACCATGTTCATGTCCCTTGTTATCTCCTTCAGGCGCATCCCCTGCCCGATCTTTAGGCCTACCATCCTGTTCCTGCTAAGATCACCTGTACATGTCAAGACAAGGTCTCCTATGCCTGATAAACCTGCAAAGGTCATGGGATTAGCCCCCATTGCTACACCCAGTCTCGTGATCTCTGCCAAACCCCTGGTAATCAATGCGGCCCTGGCATTAAGACCAAACCCGAGTCCGTCTGCGGCACCTGAGGCGATGGCTATCACATTTTTAAGAGCTCCGCAGAGCTGAACCCCCACAAGATCATCACTTGTATAAACCCTGAAGAATTCCGTTGAAAAGATTGTCTGAAGCCTTTCAGCGTGACTCATGTCCCGACATGAGATAGTCACGGCTGTGGGCTGTTTTGCCATCACTTCCCTGGCAAAGCTCGGTCCTGCCAGGCATGCGAAAGGCCTAGAATATGTCTCCGGTAGTATCTCTTCAACCACCTGAGACATAATCTTAAGGCTGTCATTCTCTATTCCCTTGGTTGCAGTCATAAGCCTCATACCCGGTTGAAGATAAGGTTTAAGGCCCAGCAATACCTCCCTGAAGACATGGGACGGGACAACCATAAGGACAAGATTCTTATAAGCGAGAGCCTGCTCAAAGGTCTTTACAGGATTGAACATGGAACCAAGCCTTATTCCTGGCAAAAAGGTCTCGTTGATTCTATTTTCCTTTATCTGGTTATATACCTCTTCCTCCCTGACCCACAGATCCACATGATATCCCTTATCCGCCAAAAGATCGGCCAGGGTTGTGCCCCAGCTGCCGGCTCCTATTACCCCTATCTTAGTGATATCATTCTCATACATAAAGCTAATCTTCCATGAATTTTGCTACGCCAACCACTGTCTCTCCTTCACCCAGATTGATCAATTTCACACCCTGGGTGTTACGGCCAATAACTGAGATGTCGGCCACCCTTAACCTTATAATCTTACCCTGTTCAGTTATTATCATCACATCCTCTGTATCGCTCACCTGATAGGAGTAAACAACCGGTCCGTTCCTCTGTGAGGTCTTAATAGTCAAAATACCCTTCCCTCCCCTTGACTGCCTCCTGTATTCTTCAGTCTTGGTCCTTTTCCCATAACCATTCTCTGTAACGGTCAGAATGGTTTCACCTTCAAGTATCGCCTCCATTCCAACCACCTCATCTCCCGGTTCCATCCTGATCCCGATGTTGCCAACCGCAACACGGCCCATGCCCCTCAGGTCTGTTTCAGCGAATCTGATGGACTTTCCATTGCGAGTTGCGAGGAAAATATCATGTTTTCCGCTTGTCAACCTGGCGCATATCAGCTCGTCGCCCTCCATTATCTTTAGCGCTATGATTCCCGCTGTCCTCGGATGTGCGTAGGCCTTGAGTTCCGTCTTCTTTACAAGACCATTCTTTGTGGCCATCACTACATATGAGCCCTCATCAAATTCTCTGACCGGTAATATGGTAGCAACCTTTTCATCCTTCTGTATTTCAAGGAAATTTACTATGGCCTTTCCCCTGGACATCCTTCCTGCCTCAGGTATCTCATGGACCTTTTTCCAATAGACGCGGCCCTGGTTTGTGAAAAAGAGTAGGTAATTATGTGAGGAGGCAACGAAAAGATGTTCTACGAAGTCCTCTTCCTTGGGCACTACGCCTGTCAGCCCTTTACCTCCCCGCCTCTGGGCCCTATAAAGGCTTATAGGATTCCTCTTGATATATCCCCTATGACTTATGGTAACAACCATATCTTCGTCAGCTATTAGATCCTCAATGCCAATCTCCCCGATCTCCTGCAGTATCTCTGTCCTTCGACTGTCTCCGTATTTCGTGCTGATATCTTTCATCTCGTCCCTTATAATCTGAGATACCATGGCCGGACTTTCAATTATAGCCTTATATCTGGATATGTCTTTTATGAGGTCCCTGTATTCCGAGTCTATCTTTTCCCTCTCAAGCCCTGTAAGCCTCTGCAACCTCATATCCAGTATTGCCTGTGCCTGGATATCTGTCAGATCGAATGTGGACATCAACCGTTGCTTAGCCTCTTTTGCATCAGAGGACGCCCTTATTAATGAGATCACATCGTCAAGAAATTCCAAGGCCTTTTTTAATCCCTCGAGTATATGCGCCCTTTCCTCAGCCTTTCTGAGGTCAAACTTGGTCCTTCTGATTATTATATCCCGCCGGTGGTTGATAAAATGATTAAGTATCTCCCTAAGATTCAGTATTTCGGGCCTCCCATTCACAAGGGCCAGGAAGATAACTCCAAAGGATATCTCCATCTGCGTAAACTTAAACAGACGATTCATTATCACCATGGAATTGCCTTCCCTTTTCACATCTATAACAATCCTCATTCCCTCCCTATCGGATTCGTCCCTGATATCGGCCACCTCCTCTATCTTTTTCTCCTTTACCAGTTCGGCTATGCTTTCTATAAGTTTTGACTTGTTTACCTGATAAGGTATCTCTGATATGATAATTCTTTCCTTATTCTTGCTTATCGTCTCTATGAATGCCCTGGCCCTTATCTTCAAAATGCCCCTCCCGGTCTTATATGCATCCATGATGCCCTGCCGGCCAAGAATAAATCCCGCGGTTGGAAAATCAGGGGCCTTAATCACTTCCATTAGTTCTTCTAAGCTTATCTCTGGATTATCCAGAACCCTTATTATGGCCTCACATACCTCTGTGAGGTTATGAGGAGGTATATTGGTCGCCATACCCACAGCTATGCCTGAAGAACCATTTACCAGCAGATTCGGGATATTTGTGGGCAGTATATTCGGCTCCAGTAGAGAACCGTCGTAATTGGGAGAAAATTCCACTGTCTCCTTTTCTATATCGGATAGAAAATCCTGTGCCAGACTTGTCATCCGCACCTCAGTGTATCTCATAGCAGCTGGCGGATCACCGTCAATAGATCCAAAATTGCCCTGTCCATCAATCAAGGTATATCTCATTGAAAAATCCTGTGCCATGCGTACAATGGTGTCATATACGGCCACGTCTCCATGAGGATGATATTTGCCTATAACGTCTCCAACGACCCTGGCAGATTTTTTAAAGGGTCTATTAAAGAAGTTCTTCAGATCATACATCCCGTATAACACGCGTCTGTGGACCGGTTTGAGTCCGTCCCTGATATCCGGAAGTGCCCTTCCCACTATGACGCTCATGGAATATTCGAGATAGGATTTTTTCATCTCGTCTTCAATTTTCACGGCTGCATAATTCTTATCCGACATTATTCTTATTCTCCAAAAATCAAATTATTGTGAACGACATAAATAAGTAACCATATTTATTTAAAAAGGTATACAGATGTCCGGCATGTGGCTCTTTTTGATGGGGCGTATAGCAGAGCTGTTTGGCACACTCACGGCCTCGAGCAAATCAGTTGGCGCATGGTGCAAAAGACAAAATCGGACATTCCTGACCAAGATCGAGAATATTGGTCTTTTGCCTGTCTCCGATTATATATCCAGTTCCGTAACCTCTAGGGCGTTGTTCTGTATAAATTCCCGCCTGGGTTCCACCTTATCACCCATCAAGACCGTGAATATATCATCCGCATCAACCACATCCTCCACCCTGATCTGAAGCAGGCTTCTCTTTTCCGGGTCCATAGTAGTCGTCCACAGTTGTTCAGGATTCATCTCACCGAGGCCTTTATACCTTTGAATGGTCAGGCCTTTCTTTGCCCTTTCCATAAGCTCTATCATAAGCAGGTAGGGGTCAGCGATCTTTTTTACTTCTCCTTCATCGTCAATCGAGTATACACATTTTAACATATTACCGAATTTTTCATGGATCCCGATCATGTTCCTTAATTCCTGAGAGGCCAGGAATTCCCAGTTAATAAAAGATGTCTGGCCCCCGTTCTGCGTCTCCGTCACTGTAAATTCATATTCTCCATCCTCTTCGGTTACATTCACATCACTGATACTGAAGCCTTCCTTTTGTAACTTCTTGAAGATCCTGTCCATAAATCCCTGGTCTTTAAACATTGTCTTATCACTGGATCCCTTTGCAGCCAAAGACAGTATCAGCCTTTCACTATATCCGCGTCTTGTGAGTTTATGGAGATTTTTATAATATTTAATAATCCCTTTAAGAAAGATAACCAACTTTTGTCCTTTGATTGCCTCACCTGTTTCTAGTGTTACTTTTTCGTTCTCAGCTATGCGACCCAGAATAAAATCGTTAAACTCATCCTCATCCTTGATATATATCTCCTTTTTATTGGAAGCCACGCGGTAAAGAGGAGGTTGCGCAACGTAAAGATGACCGTTTTCTATCAGATCCGGCATTTGTCTGAAAAAGAATGTTAGAAGCAGTGTCCTGATATGAGATCCATCCACATCAGCGTCCGTCATAATTATTACTTTATGATATCTTAATGATTTAATATCATACTCATTATCTCCTATTCCTGTGCCAAGGGCGGTAATCATGACCCGTATCTCTTCACTTGAGATCATCTTATCGAATCGGGCCTTTTCAACATTCAGGATTTTTCCCTTTAACGGCAGGATCGCCTGGTTTCTCCTGTCTCTCCCCTGTTTTGCAGAACCGCCGGCCGAATCTCCCTCGACAATAAATATCTCGCAACGACTCGGGTCTGTCTCCTGGCAGTCAGCCAGCTTTCCTGGTAATGAGTTATCAGAAAGGATCCCTTTCCGTCTCGCTAGATCTCTTGCCTTCCTTGCCGCCTCTCTGGCCCTAGCCGCCTCCATGACCTTTTCAAGAATCGATTTTATAACCCGAGGGTTCTCCTCGAAATATGCACTTAATCCCTCGTTTACCAGATTCTCAACCAGTCCTTTTACCTCGCTGTTCCCGAGTTTTGTCTTGGTCTGACCTTCAAATTGCGGGTTAGGAAGTTTAACGCTTATTATTGCTACCAGCCCCTCCCTTACATCATCTCCTGTTAACTTTTCCTGGATGGTCTTATTTTTTGTAGAGCGCTGAAGGTATTGATTGATACTCCTGGTGATGGCAGATTTAAAACCAACTAAATGTGTACCCCCCTCACTTGTGTTTATGTTGTTGGCAAACGTAAAGATACTATCCTTGTAGGTATTGTTATATTGCAATGCAACCTCTACAATTACGTTGTTCTTCTCACCGGTTATATAAATAGGATTTTTATGAAGCACCTCTTTATTTTTATTAAGGTATTCAACAAAGGATATTATTCCTCCCTCATCGATATAATCCTTTTTCCTTCCCGTGCTCTCATCAGATATCTTGATCCTTACTCCTTTTGTAAGAAATGAGAGTTCCCTCATCCTTTTTGCGAGATAATCAAAATCGAATTCAATATTTTCAAATACCTCGGAATCTGGTTTGAATAATATATGTGTCCCCCTTTTTTTAGTTTCTCCTGTTATCTTCAGTTTGGACTTTACAATACCTCTTTCATATCTCTGAAAATAGATCTTTCCATCCAAGTAGATCTCCGCCTCGAGAAATTCGGAGAGCGCATTCACCACAGAGACACCAACTCCATGAAGCCCTCCCGAGACCTTGTAGCTCTTATTATCAAACTTACCTCCTGCATGAAGTTTTGTCATCACTACCTCTAAAGCCGGTATCTTTTCTGTCTTATGGATGCCAACCGGAATGCCTCTTCCATTATCCTCTACGCTGACAAGTCCTTCTGATAAAATTTTTATATTTATAAAATCACAGAATCCTGCCATAGCCTCATCAATGCTGTTATCTACCACCTCATACACAAGATGATGTAGTCCTTCAAATCCGATATTGCCAACATACATCGCAGGCCTTTTTCTTACCGCCTCCAGCCCTTCCAGAACCTTTATATCTTCCGCTCCGTAATTAATATCCGTATTCAACATAATTAAATCCTCATTGGCATAATCAAACCTAAAAAACCCTCGTCATCATCACCTTTAATCAGACACGGGCTTGAATTATCAATAAAACCAAGTACAACCTCTTCGCTATGCATAGACTGAAGCGCCTCAATAAAATATCTGGAGTTAAAACCCATCTCCAGATGTTTATCTTTATATTCAATCTCTATATTATCTTTAACATCACCCAGATCAGGATTGACCGAAACCATTTCCATATTGTTTTTTTCCAAGGTTATCTTCACACCCCTGTAAGTCTCACTGCTTAATATCATCATCTTTTTCATACTATCTATAATATCGTCTTTTTTAACCCTTATCTTGTGCTTAACCTCTTTTGGAATGACGGAATTATAATCAGGGAATTTGGTTTCCAATAATCTAATAACTATAATGGAATTATCCTTTTTCGCTAAAAAATTATTCTGTTTAAAACCTATATTTATTTTATCGCCCTCGGTTGCTAGTTTATTTAATTCCAGCATCCCCTTCTTTGGTATCATTACCCCTTTATCAATCTTTATATCTTTAATATTTTCAATATATTTATCTATCATTGATAAACGATGGCCATCAGTGGAAACCATCCTAAGAAATGTCTTATTATCTTTAGATACCTTCTCAGCAAATATACCTGATAATTTAAACCCTGCTTCCTCCATTGTAACGGAATATATAGTCTTGTTAATCATCTCGCTCAGGGTCTCACTTTCCATCTCAATGGTAACCACACCTTCTGGTTCAAAGAAGAGCGGGTACTCATCAGCGGGAAGACAGGCAAGATTGTACTGGGTTTTATTATCAGATATAAAGACCCAGTTATTTTCCTTTTCTTTTATATAAAAATTATCATTCTTGCTCTCTTTTAATATCTCAAATAATTTCCTTCCCGAGATCGTTATGCTGCCTGATTTAATGACTTCTGCTTGAATTGACTGTTGCATACTTATTTCAAGGTCAGTTGCCGATATGTTAATACCCGAATCATTTGTTGATAAAAGTATCATTGAAAGGATAGGCATATTACTCCTCTTTTCAATAATACTTTGAACCCTTGAAATAGCTTTAAAAAGTGTATCTCTATTCACTCTTATCTCCATGTCTATTAACCTCCATGATTAAGAAAATATATATAATAAATTAGTTATATTATTAAGAACTATCATTTTGTTGAAAAATGAATTAACTTATTTAAAAAAAAGAAAATATTTTATTTAATTAATAGGGTATTATTATATAGTCTTTGTTTTAATAGATATAATTCCTTTTTATTTTTTAATACCCTGGAAAAGTATTATCTCATTGTTTAAAGATTGTGTATATATCAAAACATCAAATTAATAATATTGAAATTAACTTTAGTTTAAGAGATTTTCGATATTGTTTATATCGTTCTTTATATCTTTATCTATATTTCTCATCCTTTCTATCTTTTTTAAGGCGTAGATAACAGTTGTATGATCTCTATCTCCAAAGAGAAAACCAATCTCCTGAAATGATAGATTAGTGTATTTTCTAGAGAGATACATTGCTAATTGCCTTGGGTATGAATATACCTTCTTTTTTTTATCAGAAACAATATCAGGGATTGAGATATTAAAATACTTAGCTATTATAGATTGAATATCTTTAACTTCAATTTTATTATCTTCTCTTTCTTTAATAAGAGATTTTACCAATGATATATTTATATTATTATTTAAAGACAAATAAGTTTCAATTCGTATCATGTTTTTTAATATTATTTTTATATTATTATTAGATTTAACTAATAATGAAATTATATCATTTGGTATATTAATATTGTTTTCTTTTATTTTAGATTTTATTATATTATATTTAGATTTATAATCAAATTCTTTAATCTCTGCCAATAAACCCCAACCTAACCTTGACCTTAATTGTGAACTTATATCCTTTAATCTGTTTGGTTCTCTATCCCCAGTGATAACAATCTGTTTTTCTTCACTATAAAAATCATTAAATATATAAAGAAATATCTCTTGCAGTTTAATATTATTTTCTAAATCCTGTATGTCATCGAATAATAATATATCTGTGTTACGGTATTTTTTTTTAAATTCATTTAAATTTTTATTTCGTAGGTAATCATTATAATCAGAGATAAATCTCTTTGAATGAACATAACACACCTTTACTGTTGGATCTGTTTTAATAATATTATTACCTATAGCATTTAAAAGGTGTGTCTTTCCAATACCTAATTTTGAGTATATGTAAAAAGGATTAAATGAACTACCTGGTTTGTTTGATATTTCAATAGCAGATGAATATGCAAAGATGTTAAAATCACCTGTAATGAAATTATCAAAATTCATTGCCCTATTTATATTATTCTCAAAATGTGTATTATTTTCTTTCTGTTTTTGTGATACTTGAGACATATGGACAGACTTTTTTATATTATATTTAAAATGTATCTCGGGCGTCTCTTTTAGTATTTTTTTAAAAGATATGTTGATATCTTTGAGGTAATTATCCCTTAACCAGTTTGCCACGAATTTATTAGGGACCTCGATAACAGCAATATTATTATCAAGCCTGTTACAGGTTGTATGTGAAAACCAGGTCTTTATTTCCGAACTGGTCAATCTTGAGGTTAAACTCTCAACAACCTGGTTCCATATAGCTTTTTCTAATGTCATAACAATATGTTAGCCGATATAGTTTTTTAAAAAATATTAGACGGATTTTAGAAAATTTTTAGTTGAATATCAACTAAAATATATCAAAAAAGTGGATGCATTTTAAAGTCCTATTGAGGTCCGTTTTTAGAGACAAAATAGTACAGTGCCCGGTATTTTGCATAACTCAAAACAAAGGCGGGCGGAGTCATTCGATCTTGCTTATGGCTGTAAGTCCCTCGACGTCGCTCACAGGATCATGAGATTGTCGAACGGGGCTTACAGCGATCTAACGACAAAGGAGGAGTAGATATCTGCCCGGAGCTTCGCCGCCCACCTGACAACATCATTATGATTGATGATTCATTGAACATTATTGTTTCGCCTCTGAAAAGAGACCTCAGATAGGGTATACATGAAATTTATTCTTTAAAATACTAAGTATAAATAATTTACCGGAAGGAGAAGATAATGTCATATTCAATAGGCATTGCCGGCAAAGGGGGAACTGGAAAAACAACCATAGCCGGGATGTTGATAAGATACCTAATTGACAGAGAAAAGACACCCGTGCTTGCTGTAGATGCGGATGCAAATGCAAATCTAAATGAGGTCCTTGGTTTAACTGTGACAGAGACCCTTGGCAATGCAAGGGAAGAGATGAAGAAGGGAGTGGCAACAGGTATGACTAAGGATGTGTTTATGGAGATGAAACTCAGCCATTCAATTATAGAATCAAAGGGTTTTGATCTCATCGTAATGGGCAGGCCTGAAGGGACAGGCTGTTATTGCGCCGCGAACACATTGTTAACACAATACCTTGACAGGTTGATAGAGAATTACAGGTATGTGGTGATTGATAATGAAGCAGGTATGGAACATATAAGTAGAATGACAACCAACAATATAGATATGCTTCTTATAATCTCCGATTCAACGCGCAGGGGCATTTTATCTGCAGCGAGGATATCGTCCTTGACAGATGAATTGGGGCTACATATTGGAAAAAGGCTACTGATAATCAACCAGATGCAGGAGACCGGGCAGGATGAGATGATGCGGCTGGCTGATGAGTATCAATTAGCGTTGGCAGGGACAATACCAGAGGACGGCAATATACGTGGTCTTGATCTCCAAGGCATACCTACAGTTGAACTCGATAAAGATAGTCCGGCCTTTATAAGCGCCTATCGAATTTTTGATAATATAATAGATGCTAATAAAACCCTGTGACTCTTGGTTTTAAAAAAGACATATAAATTCTATATTAATAAGATTTTTTTAATAAGAATTGTTTGACAAAAAAAATATTTTAAATAAACTGTGTAGGCCGCAAAAATTTTTTATAAGTTTTTCTTCGGTTTTATCATGGATTTTATAATATAAGACTTCAATACAGTTGATATATACTTTGCGGGACGAATAATTCTTCTTAACTTCTCCTTGGAGGAGGTCAATAACATTAATTTTTTTTTAGAAGGGGGAGATAAATTGTCCTTTGAAATTCCTAAACAAAAATATTCAGGAAAGATAGGCGAGACCATTATAGGGACCGGTGAAGGGGCTCTAAGGCTAGGAGGGGAGGAGTCATATCCATTTCATTTGTTTGAAGGAAAGATGCCGAACAAACAAAAGATTGCGATGGAGGTATGGGACTATGATCCTTCCAAGGAATGGCCGGCCGCGGCAGTTGAACCATTTAAGGACGTTGTCAATTCGCCCGAGGCATGGGCAAAAAAGTGTGTTAACGAATATGGGGCAGATATAATCGTTCTGCAATTGAAGAGCATAGATCCCAATGGCATGAACCGGAATACTGATGAGGCGGCTGAACTGGCTAAAAGGATCTCGGATGCAATTAAAGTCCCCATGGTTTGCTGGGGGACTGCCAATAACCAGAAGGATGAAGAGGTCTTAAAGAAGATCTCAGAACTATGTGTAGGGAAGAATATATCTCTGTCGCCTGTTGAGGAAGGAAACCATAAAGGCATTGGAGCAAGCGCGCTTGGTTATGATCAAACAATTGTCGCTTCAACACCGATTGATGTTAATCTGGCCAAGCAGTTGAATATCCTTTTGGGGAACCTTGGGGTAATCAAAAACAAGATCATTATCGATCCAACCACCGGCGGGCTTGGTTATGGAATGGAATACAGTTATTCTGTCATTGAAAGGATTCGCATGGCAGCCCTGACCCAGGAAGACGATAAACTACAGATACCCATGATCAATAATATCGGCAATGAGATCTGGAAATGCAAAGAGGCAGGGCTGAGCATTGATGAGGCACCCACCCATGGTGATCCTGAAAAGAGGGCCATTCTTATGGAAGCTGTTGCATCCGTATGTTATCTGTTGGCTGGTTCTGATGTTGTCATTTTAAGGCACCCTGAAAGTGTGCGCATTATAAGGTCTTTTATTGATCTGATGATCAACGGCGGAATGGCTTCTGATATCAATGGAATATCCAATAAATTAGATATTAAGCAACCGGACCTCATCTCACTCTCTCCAGCGCCTAACCTAGATTGGGGGGGGGCTGAAATATCATCCAAGGCAGAAAAAGAAAAACCTAAAAAGAAGGTAGCAGCAAAAACAAAGGAAGAAGATAAGAAAAAGGCACCTGAGAAGGAAAAGGCATCGGAAAAGAGGCAGGAGGAAAGGCCTAAGCCAAAGGCAGATAAAGTGACCAAGGCCAAGGAAGAGGCGGAGGCAAAGGTTAAGGCAGAGGCGGAGGCAAAGGCCAAGGAGGAGGCGGAGGCAAAGGCTAAGGCAGAGGCGGAGGCAAAGGCCAAGGAGGAGGCGGAGGCAAAGGCTAAGGCAGAGGCAGAAGCCAAGGCCAAGGAGGAAGCGGAGGCAAAGGCTAAGGCAGAGGCAAAGGTTAAGGCAGAGCAGGAGGCAAGGGCTAAAGAAAGTGAGGATCTGCAGTCATTAAGATACAAAAGGGCTCAGGAGCGTGAGAAACGTGAGGCTGAAAAGGAGGTTTTAAAAGGAAAGGGTTTACCAAAGACACAGGCAAAGGATCAGTTGGATCTGGTTGATCGTCTGATAATGAATCTAAATCGTATACATAGACGTAACTAAAATCTATTATCCATTGCTATAAAATTGAACCATAAATAATAAATGTACAATGAGAGGAGGTACTTCATAATGACAAAAGAAGAAGTCAAATCCAAGACTTCTGAGGAGAAGGAAAAAGTTAAGACGATCATCAAAGCTCAAGATCTTTCAATCGATCCTGCTACGACAAAGATGATCGATCGGGCAAGAGAGATGGAGATAGAGACTATCTTTGACAGGGCCCAGAGCATGAAGGCATGTAATATTGGTGTGCAGGGGACATGTTGTAAGAATTGCTCCCAGGGTCCATGCAGGCTCCCCCTCACAAAAGCCGTGACAGAAGGAGAAGACACCCGCAAGGGATTGTGCGGCGCTACACCAGAGACAATCGCCGCCAGGAATTTTGCAAGAATGGTAGCAGGAGGAGCTGCCGCCCATTCGGATCATGGCCGTGGTGTTGCTGAGACATTCCTTGCAGCAGCAAGGAAAGAGACAGAGGATTATAAGATAAAGGACACAAAAAAGCTTTTAGAGATAGCGCCTGATTTCGGAGTTGATATCACCGTGAAAGGAAAAGACGGTGAGGTCCTTGATCGTGATATTGATGAGATAGCAGTTGAAGTCGCTGAAAATGCATTGGCGCAGTGGGGCCAGCAGACAGGCGAGATATGTACGGTTAAGAGGGCGCCTAAGCCTCGTTATGAGCTCTGGAAAAAGTCAGGTGTCGTTCCAAGGGGAATCGATCGCGAGATCGTGGAAATAATGCACAGGACCCATATGGGCGTAGATCAACATTACGAGAATATAGTTGAACAGTGCACGAGGGCTGCTATTGCTGATGGATGGGGCGGATCAATGATAGCTACGGATCTTCAGGATGTGCTTTTTGGGTGCCCATATCCATTAAAAAGCTCGGCAAACCTGGGAGTGTTAAAAAAAGATCATGTAAATATCATAATCCACGGGCATGAGCCATTACTTAGCGAGATGATTGTTCAGGCTGCGGAACTACCTGAGATGGTGGCATTAGCTAAAGAGAAGGGCGCAAATGGGATTCAACTTGGCGGTATCTGCTGCACAGCCAATGAGATCCTTATGAGACACGGCGTTCCCCTGGCCGGCAACTACCTTCAGCAAGAACTTGCCATTATAACAGGTGCTGTTGAGGCGATGGTAGTTGATGTCCAGTGCATTATGGAGAATGTGGCAAACGTTGCGGAATGTTTTCATACAAAGATAATTACTACCAACCCCAGGGCAAGGATTGCGTCAGGCAAAACAATACATATCGAGTTTGATGAACATACGGCCTTCGAAGATGCCAAGAAGATAGTAAAGACCGCAATCGAAAACTTCCCTAATAGAGAAAAGGAGGTTATGATTCCCCAAAATTCATCCGACTTGATTGCGGGATTCAGCTATGAGGCGATCAATTATCACCTTGGAGGGACCTTTCGCGGTTCATATACTCCATTAAACGATAATATCATAAACGGTAGAATTAGGGGTATCGGAGGGGTTGTGGGATGCAATAACGCAAGGACTACCCATAACCAAGGGCATATTACTGTAGTTAAGGAACTTATTAAGAATGACGTTATTGTCCTAACTACAGGATGCAATGCCATCGCATGCGCCACCGCAGGTCTTCTTACTCCGGAATCAGCAAAGGTATATTGCGGGCCGGGGCTTGCAGAGGTATGCGAGACAGTAGGGATACCACCGGTGCTGCATATGGGGTCATGCGTGGATAACAGCAGGATCCTTATGGCTGCCACTGAAGTGGTTAAGGCAGGGGGTCTGGGAAATGACATCAGTGACCTGCCGGCAGCCGGTTCAGCGCCCGAGTGGATGAGCGAGAAGGCTATAAGCATTGGGCACTACTTTGTAACATCCGGTGTATATACAGTATTCGGGATAACCCTCCCTGTTAGCGGGGCTCCAGTATTTGAGAATTATCTGTACAAGGAACTGGAAGGTATATACGGCGGGATGTGGGACCTGGAGGCTGATCCCTATGAACATGCCCGTAAGATGATAGCCCATATCGATAAAAAGCGTAAAGCACTGGGTATCGATAAGGCGCGTGAAAGGGTGCTCATGGATATGGCAGACCGGCAGAGGCTTGAGGCGGCATAAGCCTTAAGGAC
>Ga0209427_10005964_pt1 | contig 13940 bp, 5 predicted proteins | sample DeeMarSWOR136_30_FD_187465 | JGI IMG/M metagenome (GOLD analysis project Ga0209427, IMG submission 187465) | Marine sediment microbial communities from White Oak River estuary, North Carolina - WOR-1-36_30 (SPAdes) (version 2) | ecosystem: Environmental > Aquatic > Marine > Intertidal zone >... | reverse complement strand
AAGGACACGGCGACCCAGCTTAGTGACGGTCTCGCGGACCTAGACACGATCGGCCTGCCGTGTCCGCCTATAATATACTAGACACGAAGGCACACAACCACAAAGGCACGACGGCAGAAAACCACAAAGGCACAGTGACACGAAGGAATGGTCTCTTAGTGTCTTTGTGTCTTCGTGGTTGCATTGCAGCGGTGCTTGCCGCCGTTTGTCAACTCGCAGGCTGGGCAGCGACACAGACAAACCACAAAGGCACCAAGGCACAAAGAGATATGATTGTCTTCGTGTCCTTGTGGTTTCCCCAGCCCCATACAGGTAGGTGTCTCGACCCGTGGCGACCATCACTCGATACCCGGTACTCGCTACCCGCTACTCGCCACCCATTACTCCTGACCCGCCCACTTTGCGGAAGCCCCAGGATGCGCTATACTGTGCCCAGTTATACGTAACACGGAGCGCGCCATGAAAGTGCCCTCCCTGCACCGTTGGGATTTGCCTCCCAAGGAAGCGATGGAGGTACAGCAGAGCCTGCTGGCCAAGCTCGTGCAACACAACGAGCTCAGCCAGGTGCGCACCGTGGCCGGCGTGGACATGGGCATCGCCGGCGACCAGGCGCACGCTGCCATCGTGGTGCTCAGCTTCCCGGACTTGAAGCCGGTGGAGGCTGCGCAGGCGGAGGCGCCGCTCGATTTCCCGTACATCCCTGGCCTGCTGGCCTTCCGCGAGGGCCCGGCCATCCTGGCGGCCGCCGAGCGCCTCCAAATCGAACCGGACCTCTTCATCTTCGATGGCCAGGGGCTGGCCCACCCCAGGCGCATGGGCATCGCCAGCCACATCGGCGTGATCCTGGACAAGCCGAGCATCGGCTGCGCCAAGTCGCGGCTGTGCGGTGAGCACGGCCAGGTCGGTCCCAACGTTGGGGATTATGCTGAGCTCCACCACCAGGGCCAGGTGATCGGCGCAGTGCTGCGTACGAGGGAAGGAGTCAAGCCCGTCTTTATATCCATAGGCCACAAAGTGGCCCTGCCCACGGCCATTGACTATGTCCTGCGCTGCGGCGCGGGCTACCGCCTGCCCGAGCCGACGCGCTGGGCGCACCGCGTCGCCAGCGGAGGAGAGCTGCCTGGCATCCAGGCGCAACAAGGCACGTTATTCTGAGTAACCACAAAGGCACAAGGACGCAGGGATACAAGGGACTCCCAATGCATTCCCGCGCTCGTGTCTCTGTGATCGACTCCCGTCAAGCGGCCTTCAGGGGACAGTGGGAGACAAAGGGAAAGGGATGAGTTTCTTCGTGCCTAGTGTCTTTGCGGTATGTCCACAGTAGGTATGCATGATGTCCAACGAAGCTGAGATCGAACGCGCGGCGGAGATCCTGGCGGCCAGCAAGCATGCGGTCGTCCTGACCGGGGCCGGCCACAGCACGCCCTCCGGCATCCCTGACTTTCGCAGCCCGGGTTCCGGTCTTTGGGAGCAGGTCGACCCGATGCAGGTCGCGTCCATCTACGGCTTTCGCCGCGACGCACAGGCCTTCTACGACTGGATCCGGCCGCTGGCCAAGCAGATGATGGAAGCGGAGCCCAACCCCGCGCACCTTGCGTTGGCCGATCTGGAGCGAGCGGACGTCATCAAAGCGGTCATCACCCAGAACATCGATGAGCTGCACCGCAAGGCAGGCTCGCAGCGCGTGCTGGAATTGCACGGCAGCGTGCGCACCGCCACCTGCGTCTTGTGCCGGCGGAAGGTGGCCAGCCCCGAGCTGTGGCCGGCCTTTGTCGAAAGCGGCGAGGTGCCTCACTGCCCGGCATGCGACGGCCTGCTCAAGCCCGATGTGGTGCTCTTCGGCGAGCTGCTGCCGCTGGGCGTGCTCCTCGAAGCCCAGGGCGAGGCAGATCGCTGCGACGTCATGTGGGTCGTAGGCTCTTCCCTGGAGGTCTACCCCGCGGCGGAGCTGCCCATGCGCGCCTGGCAGCACGGCGCCAAAGTGATCGTCATCAACTACCAGCCCACGCAAATGGATACGCGCGCTGCGGTCGTCATACGCGACGATCTGGCGATGGTTGTGCCGCACATTGCCGCCAGGGTTGAGGCACTGCGGGGGGAGCCATGAGGGCCCCACAGCTCCTGCGCAATGCCCTGTTGTGGATGATGATCCTCGCAGTGGCCATCTCCGCATCACTGTGGAGCGGGCTCCAGCTGCCGGTCGGCGAACAGACCGCTCTTGCGCAGAGCGGTGGCTTCACGGGCCAGGTCACGGATCTGCTCACCGGACAGCCGATATCCGCTGCGCTGGTCAGCGCCGGCAATGCCTGGGCCGCCACCGACGCGAATGGACGCTACATACTGCGCCTTCCCCCTGCCATGTACGAGGTCGGCGTGCGCGCGGAGGGCTACATCGGCATGTCCAAGACCCGGCAGATGGCGCACCAGGTCTCGATCCAGCCCCTCGATTTCGAGATGGTTGTCGAGTCACCGTCGGCTGAGCAGCGTCGCGAGCTCGATAAGCTGTTCGTGCCAAGCGGTGGGCCGGAGCTGAGCGCCGACGAGCTGGATAGTCTGCGCATGGCGAGCCTGACAGCGGCCGCGGTGTCTCACCTGCCGTCCACCATTCGCGTGCTGATGCCAGATGGCATCGTCGTGGTCATGCCCATAGACGAGTACGTCAAAGGAGTGGTGCCCAGGGAGATGCCTCCGTACTGGCCGGCCGAGGCGCTCAAGGCCCAGGCTGTGGCCGCGCGCTCCTACGCCGCAACCTCACAGCGACATCTGCATGAGGGCGCAGACGTGTGCACCACGCAGCACTGTCAGGTATGGGGTCCCGTTCATTACGAGACCACCGACCGCGCCGTGGATCAGACGCACAATGTGGCTGCCACTTACGCAGGCAACATCATCAGTGCTTTCTACTTTGGCCATTGCGACGGGCGGACCAGGAACTCGGAGGATGTCTGGACGGTACCTCTTCCCTACCTGCGCAGTGTGGAATGCCCCATTGCCTACCCAGGCTTGTTCGGGCACGGCGTGGGCATGTGCCAGGAGGGGGCGCGTGTACTGGCTGAACAGGGAAGCGGCTATGCCGATATCCTGATGCACTACTACACTGACGTGCAGGTCACCAGGCTCCCGGTTCACACCCTGACCGGAGGCCGGGTTCTTCCACAGGAGGGTGACACGGTCACCCGGTTCACGTTCGAAGTGGCGTACGCCAGCCACGATCCGCCCATCGCCGCTCACCTGTACATCGATGGCCAGACCTACAACATGACCGCAGCTGGCCCGGCGGGGCAGGGCGGCACGCTCTACCGCTACAGGACGGCCCTGCCGGCTGGCACTCACGACTACGCGTTTCACTTTGAAAATGGCTACGATCCGCCGCTGGACTGGCCTGCAGCCGGGACGCAGACTGGGCCCACAGTGCAGCAGCGCGACATAAACCAGCCAACGCCGACGCCTGAGCCCACGGCCGAGGGCACCTACTCGTGGCAGTGGACGCAAAGCACGCTGGCAGACTTTGCGGAGGGCACACGCGACAACACGGTGCTGACCAGCGAGGGAGATGGGGAGGTCGCACTGGCGCCTGACAGCACCTCTGGCGTGTACACGTCGACCGTCAAACTGGCCCCCATTGACTTTGTGGCGGCGGGGTCTGAGTGGCAGGCCATCACGCCGGCAGGTACTGCGATCACCATTGCCCTGCGCAGCAGTGCCGATGGCGAAAGCTGGTCCGACTGGGCGACGATCCCACCCATGGATGCCGAGCGAGAGGAAACGATCCTGTCGTATGGTGAGCTGCTCTACGGCAAAGGACCCTACGTGCAGTATCGAGTCAGCTTTGCCAGCTACCAGGCAGGGATCAGCCCCGTCCTGCACTTTCTCACCGTGACTTTGATCGACTCCCGAACCGGCCCCACGGCACAGCAGGCGCAATCTGCGGCCATCAGCATAGCCGTCCCCGGCGCACCGGTGGTCATCCCCCGCTCGGCGTGGGGCGCCGACGAAAGCCTCTTTAACTGGCCGCCCGAGTATCGCACGGTGCGCAAGTTTGTGATCCATCATACAGCGACGCCCAATGGCGATCTGGACCCCGCTGCCACGGTGCGGGCGGTCTACTACTACCATGCCGTCACGCGCGGCTGGGGAGACATCGGCTACAACTACCTGATCGACGCGCAGGGTCGCATCTACGAGGGACGGCGCGGCGGGGAAGGTGTGGTCGGCGGACACGCCAAGCAGTACAACTGGGGATCGATCGGCATCTCCTTCATCGGCAACTATGAAGAGGTGGACCTGTCGGTCGCGGCGCGGGATGCCGTCGTCGAGATGATCGCCTGGAAGGGCAACCTGCACTTTGTCGATCCAGCCGGCCACGGGTTCTTCATCGATCAGCACCTGCCCAACGTGATGGGCCACCGTGATGGGGCGCAGACCGCCTGCCCCGGTCGATTCGTCTATGCACGGCTGCCAGCTCTGCGCGATGCAGCGGCGAGGCGCATGGCTGAACTGCCCCCCAACGTGCGCTTGGACGCGCCGGAAGAGGGTGAGCGGCTGAGCGGTGTGGTCGATCTGCTGGCCACGGCCAGCCCTGCCGTGACGCAAGTGGACTTTTACGTCGATGGCGCATGGCAGAGTGGCGATACTTCGTCGCCCTTCTCGTGGAAGTGGAACACGGCCACCGCAGCTGATGGTCTGCACGAGCTTCGCGCGGTGGCGCGCACCGCCATCGCTCAGCAGGCACAGGATACAGCCAGCGTCACGGTCGACAACACGCCCCCGAGCGGAAGCCTGAGCGGCCCTGCCTTCACCAACGTTGCCACCGTCGCTCTGGCCGGCCAGGCGGGCGATGCACGGTGGATGCTGTTCAGCAACGGTTGGCACTGGGAGGGAGAGGAGCTGCGCCATCAGACCGGACGGCTGGTCGATGATGCAGCGGCGTGGAACGGCAAGGCCTGGATGGGTCTTGCGGCCAGTGACCAGCAGGGCTGGTGGTATGGGCCGTACGTCGAGGGCCTGCCTACCGGCCGCAGCTACCGCGTCTACTTCCGGCTCAAGACGGCGGATAGGAGCACCAGCGCCGCTGTGGCCAGCATCGACGTGACCGATGATTTCGGTCGCAACACCTACATCAGTCGTGACCTGACAGGACAGGACTTTCGCGGGGAGCTCATCTATCAGGAGCCCGGTCTCGATTTCACCTACTACCATCAGGACGACTACGGTCTGGAGTTCCGCACCTTCTATGCCGCCGAGAGCGACGTGTACCTGGACCGCGTGTACCTTTTCCGTGCTCCGATGGACTATGCCGGCAGCGCCCAGTGGATCTTGCCGGAGGGCGATGGCCCGAAGGAAGTGGCGGTGCGTTACGTGGACGCCGCTGGCAACGTCTCTCCGGTCTATGCCATCACCATCGTGTTGGATACGCAGCCACCGCAGTGGCTGGGCTGGGATGGCTCCGGTGCTCAAGTCCGCGACGAGCTGTCGGGCCTGCAGGTGGGCAGTGCCGAGTACGCTGCCTCTAGTGACGGCGGCACTACCTGGGGCGTGTGGCAGCCTGCCATCATCAACGCCACGGAGGGCACTACAGCGACGGTGTCGGTCAGTGCTCCGGCCGATGGGTTCACCAACCTTCGCTTCCGCATCGCAGATCGTGCTGGCAACCTGGCAGAGAGCGCAGTCTATGAGGCGCCGGCGCCTACTGCCACCGCCACGCCGAGCGCTACAGCAACCGGCCCTGCTACTGCCACGCCGACGCCAACGGCAAGCCCAACAGCTACGCGCACAGGCACAGCAACCCTGACCGCAACGCCAAGCGCAACGTTCTCCCCCCAGCTCGGGCAAATCAGTGGGCGAGTCTCACTGCAGGGCCGCAGCCAACACCAGGATGCAACCGTGAGCATCTCGCAGGCTATTTCGGTTACCACCGCGGAGGACGGCAGCTTCGTGCTCACTGGGCTCTCCGCGGGCGCCTACACAGTGACTGTACGCATGCCGGGCTACCTAGAGGCGCAGAGAGAGGATGTCACCGTCTCTCCCGGCGCACAGATCACCCTACCTCGGGTCACGCTGCGCGGTGGCGACGTGAACGGTGACTGTGACATCAACCTCTTCGACCTGGTCTTGGTGGCCGCCAATCTCGGCAGCCCGCCGCGTGACGAGCGCGCCGACTTGAACCGCGATGGCCGTGTGGATCTGCTCGACCTGGTGCTGGTCAGCATGAACTTGACGCGGCGCTGCCCAAGCGACTGGCCGCAGTAGACACGGCGCCAGCGGGCTCTGGCAGAACGCCGCTTCCATGCGTAGCAGAAGCGTCTCACGCGAAACCGACACGCACGGGCGTTGGGCTGCCAGGGCACCATCGCATTCCATCGGCCACTCCAACCCGAGCTGGGACGCGCGCTGGCGGGAGTCTCTGCGGCAGAGGAGCCAGCTCAAGTTCGAACGCGGCGTCCCGAACAGTCCTGCCTGTCCGGCGAAAAAGCCGTTGACAGGCCGGTAGCCTTCTGCTATACTGACCACAGGCCAGACAGAACAGAACGTCGCCTCCACCATCACTGCCAACTCTGCTGTTCGCGGCCTGCGCAGCGCCTTGGCGTCGATATTCACCCATTGGGCTGCCCGCCCACCGCCACGCTGCGGCGGGTGCTTTCGTGTTGGGTGCCCTGCCCCACGAAACGTGTCTCACGGAGGGAGGTTCCTATGTAGGTTGCTGCTCCGTTCGCCAAACTGGTCCGTCCACCGTTACCGTCGAGGAGACGGAAGCCACGCTTGCTAGAGGATATCTGTGGTCTGATTCGCAGAGCCATGTCACGCTGACGAAAAGGGGGCTAGAATGGAGACAAGATCAAGGGTAATTGGACTGTCGCGACGCTTCGATTGGCGCGTGCTTGTACCGGCGTTGGCTGTCGCGCTGTGGGCAGTGGGCAGCATGGTCGTAGCGGCCCGCGCCGCGCCTCGAGTCGAGATCGATCCACTCCGCAACCGGGCAGCCCGCGACTGGGCGCTGCCGCGCACGGAAACGGACGTGATTCGGAATGACCTGTTCCTGCAGGTTACGGTCAACGAGACCCATGAGTGGGCGGAGGGTGACACGACGCCAGGCAGCACCATCGTGGCCACAGTCTTTCGAGACGGCTTGCCAATCCTCGATGGCACGGCGTTCAACGGGACCGACACCAACTGGCACATCAACTTCGGCGATCAGCTGCGCCCCGGCGACGTGGTAGAGGTGGAGACCTCACAGGGGCTGACGGCGTCTGTTGAGATCATTCCTATGATCGCCCATGTGGACGCCAACGCGGACGCCGTCTCCGGCCAGCTCTTGGGCGTGCCCTTCCCGGCAGACGTCCGCGCCGAGGTCTGGACAGTGGACGGCGTAGCCGTCGATGCCCAGACCGATCCGAGCGGCAACTACACCATCGCTTTCGATGGCTTTGACCTGCTGCCGGGGCACATGGTGTTCGTGGCCTACGTGAGGCCAGACGGGCACCGGGTGGGCATCGTACGCCACGCGTTGCAGCTGGGGGTGGATGTCGGGTCTGACAGGATCTACGGCAACACTGCGCCTGTGGCCCCGGTGACCGTCACAGTCAGCGGCGCTGAGACGGCTACCACGACCAGTGACCCTGAGGGTGGATTCAAGCTCCAACTCGAGGGTGACGTCGTCATCTCCGACACCGTCGAAGCCTGGGCCGGAGCTCACCATGCCAGCCTGGTCGTGGTGCCCGTAACGGCCAACCTGGACGAGGCCGCCGACAAAGTGTGGGGCTACGGGCCTCCGAGTGCGGGTCTCTACGCCAACGTGGTCGTCTGTATACGCGACGACTGCCAGAAGACGTCTACCGACTCCTCGGGCTACTACGAGATAACCTACGAGTGGGACATCGCGCCGAGCGATGGCATCGAAGTATGGTATATATACCCTACCGGCCACGAGACGCGATACGGGTTCGGCCCACCAGACGTGGCGGTCAGCAAGTGGGTACCCATCCACCGGGTCGTGCCGGGCGACGAGTTCAGCTACATCATCGAGTACTCGAACGAAGCGAGCGGCCCGGCGACGGATGTGGTCATCACCGACAGGCTTCCCCAGGGGGGCACGTATCTGTGGGACACCAGTGGGGTATCACCTGACGTTGACCCGGTGGACAATGTGCTCGTGTGGCACCTGGGCTCGCTGGGCGGCTTCCGGTCAAAGCGCTTCGAACTGCGCGCCAAGCTAGACCCATCTGTGCCGCCTGAAGGGCCCGCGCTCCTCAATGAGGTCGAGATCAGCGATCCCCATGACCAGGATCCGGGCAACAACCGCAGCGAGGTAGACATTGCCCCTTCGGGGCCGTGGGCCGATCTGTGGGTGGAAAAGCGGATGCATGCCGGTCTGGCTGTCAGTGGTGAGGTGATCGTCTATCGGCTCCACTACGGTAACAGTGGTGGCCGGGCAATGGGGGATGTCGTCCTGACCGACAACCTTGCGGAAGGGACGACCTTTGAGGCCAGCACTTTCGAAGTGGGTCCCGATGGCCTGGAAGAGAATGTCGGCCCAGGAGTTGTGACGTGGGACATTGGAGTGCTGGACGCCGGCGAGGAGCGTGAGTTTGAGCTGGCGGTGCGAATCAACCCCGACAATACGCCTGGCACGCTGCTGATCAACGAGCTTAGCATCAGCGACGACACCGGTCCACAGGATACCAACCGCGACAACAGGCAGCGGCTCACCACCGTCGTGGGGCAGCCCGTCGCCGACCTGTGGGTGAACAAATGGGTCGAGGGCGATGTTTCCTCCTTGGATGCGGATATCTCCTACCGCATCATCTACAACAACAATGGCGCGATTGCCGCGCAGGATGTCGTCGTGACGGACACGCTGCCCGCCTTGATGACCCATGTGTCGCACAGTGCCGGATCGGCTGCCACGGTGATGGACCAGGCCATCGTCTGGCGGTTGGGCACGGTGCCGCCTGGCAGCGGTGGGCAGCTCTCGCTGACCGCTCGCGTGACCGGACCCGTAGCGGCCGGGACGTTCTTCACCAACACCGTCGAGGCCTCGACGAGCACCACGGAATCGGATGATACGGGCAACCGGGTAGAGGATTACCTGGGGCCGCCGCGGGTGATCTGCGTGCCCTGGATCGGCCCCCAGGCTCATCGCGTGTGGTCCGGACTGGAGACCACCCTCAAGGGCACGGCCAAGGGCTATGGTCTGACGTCCTTCGAGTGGGATCCGGGCGACGGCAGCCCAGTCATCACCGGGCCGGTCGAGGATCCCAACGTTATCGAGACGCGGCACACCTACAACGCGCCTGTCGGCACAGTCTTTGTGGCCAAACTCACCGTGTGGGGTGCTTTCGGCTGGTCGGGTACGGATACCTACACAGTCCAGGTCTTGAATCCGATCCATGGCGTGATGGTGGATGCGGCGATCGACGAAGGGCTGTGGTACCTGCACAAGATGGCCGAGCGCTACCCAAGGCGCGGGCTCAACTTCGCCGAGTGGGCCACCGGGGGCTATCGCGTCGCTGAGACCGCCAGTGCCGTGCAGGCCTTCCAGGTGCAGGGTCATCGGCCGGGCGGCGATCCGTGGCAGGACCCCTACGTGGAGGACGTGCAGGGCGGCTGGAATGCGCTCTTCGCCTTCTCCCAACTGGACGCCGTGACGCCGCAACCCGCTGGCGATCCGGACGGGGACGCAGATGGCGCAGGCATCGGCATGTACGATGCCTATGCCTCGGCGATCTACGAGTCCGGTCTGGCCATGATGGCACTGGCGAGCACAGGCTCTCCCAACCGTGTGGCCGTCACGGGTCCGCCCATCTACGTACGTGGTCAGACCTATGCAGGCATCGCTCAAGACATGGCGGATTGGTTTGCCTGGGGGCAGAACGACCCAGCCAGTGGGACCGCGCGTGGCGGCTGGCGCTATCAGCCGAATTCGGGTGACTCGGACAACTCGAACACGCAGTTCCCGGTCCTGGGCCTCATTGCAGCCGAGGACAACTGGGGCATGACCGTGCCTGCCTGGGTGAAGGGTGAGCTGCGCGACTACTGGCTGGCCTACACGCAGAACAGCAACGGGGGCTTTGGCTACATGGCTCCTGACGACTGGGTCAATGTGGGCAAGACAGGCGCCTGCATCATGAGCCTGGCCTGGACCGGCGTGCCGGTCACCGACAGCCGCATCACGTCCGCCGCCCAATTCATCGCGTCGAACTGGGACGCCGCCCCCGACGGAAGCTGGAACGGCAACGTGGGCGAGATGTATGCCATGTATGCCGTGAAAAAGGGGAGCCAGATCGCCGGCATCGACTCGTACGGTTCTCACTTCTGGGACCACGAGTACTCGTCGCATCTGGTGGGTGTGCAGAACCCTGACGGTAGCTTCGACGATTCCGGCAACTTTGGCGACTGGCAGCCTATGGCCACCTCCTGGGCGCTGATGATCCTATCTCCAGGTCTCTACGAGCCCCTTCCGGTGGCTATCATTTCACCCATCCCATACGGTGCGACCGAGCCCGACTGGTACGAGGGCGAAGTGCAGTTCGACGGCACGGCATCCCATCACACCGATCCGGAACGTCAACTGGTCCTCTTCGAGTGGGACTTTGGCGACGGCGGGACTGCCAGCAGCACGCAGATACCGACCCACGTCTACGCGGACAATGGCACCTACACCGTCACCCTCACCGTCACAGATGACCACGACGGCATGGACCGTGCCTCACTGCTGCTGAACGTCGAGAACGTCGCGCCGGACGTGGAGGCGGGAGCAAACCAGGTCGTGCAGGACGAGACCATCTTGATCAGCCTCGAGCCGGCGACCTTCACCGATCCTGGCCTGGCCGACACGCACACTGCCACCGTCGACTGGGGCGACGACGCTGTGGAAGCCGCTACCGTGGACCAGGTGGCTCATACCGTAGCGGCCAGCCACTTCTATGCTGCGCCAGGTACCTACCGCGTCACCGTCACCGTGACCGACGATGACGGCGGCAGCGGCAGCGACACCTTCATCGTCACCGTCGGCCGCGCCCACCTGTACCTGCCCATTATCACAAAGGGCAGCGGTTAGGCCGTCCGCTCAGTGCCTCAAGCACAAGCCCCCTCCTGTGTTGTGCGAGGGGGCTTGTGCGCTGTGAGGTGGCTAGGGTGAGTGGCAGGTTGTGCCCTTGCGCTCCTTGGAGAAACGCAGCGTATCAGCGTTCCTGCCTACAGGCCACCCTCGAGCTCGCGGAGCGAATCCAGGTCCACCACGAATGGGGCCACCCACTAACCCCCTTCACCGATCCATCCAGAACGCCCGGAATGTGACCCCCGTCTTCTGCTCGCCGCTGCGTGCGATCTCCTGCAGCTTCTGGGGAGTCACGCGGACGAGGTGCGGATCGGGGACTGGCCGATCAATAGAGTAGATGTGCACCTCCCGAGGTTGGATACGGGCGACCTGCTGAAAGTAGGCCTCCAGGTCGGGCGGGCTCACGTTCGAGGGGCTGCCGTCGATCAACAGGGTCTGCAGGTAGATGCCGTCCAGAGAGCAGAGGAGCTCGATCATCTGCCCAAGGTCGACCTCTTCCACGGGGCGGTTGACCTTGCGCAAGGTCCCTGCGCTGCCGGCGTCCAGCTTGAACACGGGGAGATCGATCTTGGAGATGCTCTCCCGCACGTCAGCGCGGACGACACCGGTCGAATTGGAGAGCAGGGCGATGCGCGCCTCGGGACGGTATTGGTTGCGAATCTGGACGATTCCTTCGACCAGTTGCGGGAACTGAGGGTGGAGCGTCGGCTCTCCATTGCCCGAGAAAGTGAGGTACTCGAAATCCAGGCCCGACCGCGCTGCTATTCGAACCTTTTCCAGCACCTCATCCAACGAGGGTAGGTCCTGCGCGCAATCTCGCACGTCCATGGTGTGCACCTTGGTCCAGCCATAATGGCAGTAGACGCAGTTGAAGGAGCACAGCTTGTAATTGCTCGGCATCAGATTGATGCCCAGTGATCTGCCCAGCCGCCTGGAATTCACCGGGCCATACAGGATGTCTACCTTCAGCGGAAGGACCATGGCATACCCCCGAACCGACTCCGATACTTGTAGCTCGGCGCATCGCTGCCGCGCCGCGAACGGCTGGGAGCCGTTGTGCAGCCACTGTGCGGTCAAATGCCGGATCAGACATCCACGCTTCGGTCTGCCGGGCAGGAGACCGGGGACCGCGCGCGACGTCATAGCCTGCCGCGGATTCTAGCACAGCCCGCCAGGTCTGTCAATCGGGCTTTACGCCTTACAGGGCTTGGGCTGTGCTGGCGTTCAGGCGAAGCGCGCGCGCTCTGCCAAAAGGACGAGGCCCCGCTCATGGCGGGGCCTGGTTTCCCGGCTTGCCTGGAAGATGCTCACTGGATGAGCAGGGGCAGGTACACCGGATAGCTGGAGGGCGCGGCGATGAATACCTCTCCGCCGTCAGCCTGGGCGAGCACCGATTCGCCTCTGTACATGAGGTCGGTCTTGCGCGGCAGCTCCTGCACAACGGTCAGCGGCGTGCTTTGGCCATCTGTGCTTGCCAGTGCTCTGAAGCGAATCGTGGCCAGCACATAGGATCCAGTCGGCGGGCTCGTGAAGGTGCCAGCGGCAAAATCAATCTGTCCCACAGCGTTGTCAACATGGTTCTGAATCGCTATGTCCAGCACACCGCTGCTCTTGATTTCGCCGGCCGGGGCATTGCCGCTGTCTACCACCTGCAAGTACAACGGGTGAAAGTCGAGATGCACTTCCGCGCCGTCCACCGGCTGGCCGGCAGCGTCAATCTTGATGTCGACATCAAAGCTCTGGCCCGCTGCAACCATCGAGGACGACGGCTCCAGGTAGACGTGGACACCGGCCTCGCGCGTGCTCGTGGCTGTCGCCGTAGGCATCTGAGTGCCAGTTGCCTCCGGAGTGGCTGCGGGCGGCACTGGCCCCATCCTTGTGTACCGCTCCACCGTCAATGGATCGCTCTGGTCGCTGTCCAGCGTGGCTTCGTTGCGCACCGTCTGATTGGCCAGTGAGGGGCCAGTGCTGACGTTGAACAGAATGCTCAGCTCCTCACCCGGGCCCAGGTCACCCACGCGCCATACGAAAGTGTCCTCGCCGATTCGTTCGCTAAAGGGCGGGAAGGATTCGTGGTAATAGGTGCGCGAGTCCTTGGTGTCGCTCACCACCACGTTTGTGGCCAACTCGGAGGTTGTGTTGTTGATGATGAGCGTGTAGTGAACGTCCCAGGTCGCCGGCACCGGTTCAATCGGCAGGGCCATTTTGGTTAGCAGCAGCGGCGGCGTCGGTGTCTGAGTAGGCGTAGAGGTCTCTTCCGGCTCGACGGTGATCGTCGGGGTCTGTGTCTCACTGGGCGTCGCTGTGACCGTCGAGGTCTGCGTGGGGGTCGGCGACGGACCGACATAGTGGTACCGCACAACCAGCTTGGGCTGACTGTCGCTGTCGCTTTCCTTCGCAGCAAGCCAGAATAGGCCAAGGCCTGACGTCTGCGGCTCTTGCATCAGTAGGAGACCGTGGTTTGGGATCGTCCCATCCACCCAGCCTTGAACTGTACGGGTGAGATCCACCTCGTACCAGCGGGGCGCGCCGCTGGTGGCAAAAGAGGCCTCGGGGACATCACCTCGGTCTTCCACTGTGTCGTCGCAGCCCGGCTGAGCCCAGGGAGTGCCGGTCTTGGCCTCGATCCACGTGGTTTCACAAGCTGCCCAGTCTCTCATCACAGCGTACACGCCAGTAGTGATGGGACCGGAGCCGAACCACTTGCTGGCGAGCAGCTTGAGCGTGGCACTGTCTACGGCTACCTCTTCCGGTATTGAGCTCAGGTCAAACTGCAGGAGCGAACGTACGCCACCTGCCAATCCCACCGCCAGGACAGGATAGTCACAGGCTGCCTGAGTAGGAAAGTGACGGTTGATGTAGGTATCCTGTGCGGGTGCGAGGG
>Ga0209427_10005963_pt1 | contig 13941 bp, 14 predicted proteins | sample DeeMarSWOR136_30_FD_187465 | JGI IMG/M metagenome (GOLD analysis project Ga0209427, IMG submission 187465) | Marine sediment microbial communities from White Oak River estuary, North Carolina - WOR-1-36_30 (SPAdes) (version 2) | ecosystem: Environmental > Aquatic > Marine > Intertidal zone >... | reverse complement strand
AGCTGCTGGCTATCAAAAATTTCGAGAACTGATTAAAAGGAATTGTAAATCCTATCGCGCTAATCGTGATGTCATGGTATCGGCAGCAAAAAAATATTTACCCAAATCGATAAAGTACAACATTCCTGGGGAAGGAATGTTCATCTGGTTTGAATTACCGAAACAATGTTATGCACAGCGTATGATTGATGAACAGTGCGAAAATCTAAAAGTTCTTTTAGTTCCTGGAAATGCCTTCTCCTCTCAGAACGGATGTAAGAACTTTATGCGTGCCAGCTTCAGCATGGTCACTCCAGAGCAGATTGATGAGGGAATGAGGCGATTCAGTGAAATGATTAAAAATGAGTTGCAGCGATAATGCCTGCTGCTATCAAAAGATATATAAGAAACAATGAAAAAATTAAAGATGGGTGGTAATAAATGTATCGAGACACTGAAAATCCGTGGAAACATTTTGCCGAACAAGTTGGCGGTAAATATTGTTTAAGCGAAGAAGGAACATCTGAAGTAATTGGCACTTACGGAAGATTCCCATTCAATTTAAAAATTATTTTTAATCAGGTAGCTCCAAAAGTTAATCTATTTCTTACCCATTTTGAAATTAAATTAGAGAACCGCATCGGATTAAAATTAAAAATTTATCGAGAAGGAATAATCCAGAAATTAACAAAACTTTTCGGGACGCAGGATATTATTTTCAACGATCGTTCGTTTGATAAAAAATATATAATCGAAGGCAATTACGAAGAAAAAGTGAAAGAGATTATTTCTCCAAACATTAGAGCTAAGATCATCGAATTAGGTGAATTGTTGATAATCCTCGATGGGAATATATTAACTTATGAACAACATGGGAAGATAATTGATATAAAAAAATTATTTATGATATTAGAGATGTTGGTAGAGGTGGGAGATAAGATTGATGGATAATGATGCTTGAGTTTGCTTTAAAAAATATGAATTCTATAAATTATGTTGATTGCATAAATTATAACTTCAATAAAACCAATTGGCATTGATCAGTGAAATTGCTGATTTTTACATTTTGAAAATGGAATCATGTTTAAGAAAAATACTAAAAATCAAACCACCGATTTACCTTCAGCAAAAAAATATTATCTGATTCCGCCTGAAACAATCGGCGAATATCGCGCCCGAATTTAAAAGAGCCGTCTTCTTCGATAATATCAGATTGGTTGTGTGCCCATACTAAGATGATGGTAGAGCCGGACATGTATTCCCAACGGACAACAAAATTTGAACGAAATTCCTTGAAATTAAAATCATCATTACCCTGCCAGGGATAGCTTTGAAATCGATCCTCATAATTATTCGTCCGTGGATTTACAACCTCCGGATAATTGGTGTACTTAGCCGCTGCTATAAAGGGCATCCCATAAAATTGGAAACTCAAATCCGGGGTAAATGAATATCAGAAAAGTTTTTCTCGTGTGTAACCATCCCCGCATATATGGCATGGTCATCATAAGCGATCTGAACAGTAGTTTTTTCAGTGGCTGGTTTACCTTCCTCTGGTTCATTTTGAATAAAACTCTCGCCTTGTTGTGCAAAATTCCAGATTTCTTCATCTAATATTCCATCGATTTTTATTTTTCCGTTAGGAGAACGATAGGCAGTCAGGTTTTTTATCCTTTCAGTGATTTTAAGGGTATCTCTATCTGAACCCCGGGAATTTTGTGCCGGTGAAAACGTTACTGTTAAAATTGCGATTATAATAAAAAAACAGGTGATAGCTGCTGTTTTTCTCATTCGTCGCATAGAAGTTTTCCTCGAATTTAAATATGGTTAATTTTGGGAAATAAGATTCATTTAGGAAATGAGATAAAAAATAAGCTGCGTAGTATATTTTTATGAATATTTTCTTCTCAAGATATAAAAAAAATACAAGTGGTTAAATTATTTTATTTAATCTTACTTTCTTAAAATACCTCTTAAACGTAAAATCAGAATTAAATGTTACATAAAAAATTTTGTAAGAATGATTCTCTTGTTGATTAATCGGATGGAAAATTTAGGGGCAAAAATTTATTCTTTTCTTGGTTTATCCAATCAGAATAGTGGCGGCTTTAAGACAAATTAAAAGATTTGTATAGCAATGGAGCCAAGCAGAATAATAATCACCGCAGCGATTGATATCACGAAATTTCTTTTAACTCGTCGGTCCAATAGTTCTAACAAACGAGTATTTTCTTCCTCATAGTTTCTGAGAAACTGATCAAATTCTGATATTCGATTTTCATGTTTTTCAATAAAATTCTTCATAGCAGTAGACTGCTTTTTATAAAGTTCGGTCAGTTTATTAACAGCTTCACGCGGTACAATTTCGTATTCATTTACATCGAAAAGGTTCGACTCTTTTAACGAAGCGAATTCCTTATTATCCTGGTCAGGTAACTTTACATCTCTAGTATTAAGCTCTTTATTTATAAAACTTGTTTTTTCTTGGAATTCATCTGAGAAATTATCAATTCGCTCATTCATCTCCTCGATCGCTTTTGAAACACGGTCTCCTAACATACGAATGCCAGTGATTAATTCCTCACGGAGTTTTTCTGGACTAAAATTTGATAGTTGAGACAATTTTCCTCGAAGCTCGGCTATTTCACTCAAACGAAATCCATGTTCCTCCATGTATTGTTTCAACTTATCCGAATCAATCGTGCTTGAATTCAGAGATTTTTCAAATAGGTTTGATGTTTCCTGCTTAAACACTTCAAATTTCTGATCAACATCTTTAAATAATTCCTTTAAATTTTGGACCTCATTTTGTACTTCATCTTCGATATTTTTGATTCGTTCTGTTTGAGAAACTTGAATATGTCTAAATTCATTTAGGGTTTTTTGAACTTCTTCTTTAAATTCTTCAACAAGAAATTGGACATCTGATGTAAACTTTTCAAATTCAGTGGTAAATTCAATAACCTCATTTCCCAAAGAATGGTTCATCTGATTACCGCTCTCTTTCTAAATATTCTGGAATATTTGAAATAAAAGTTGATATTTAATTAAATAATAATTTGTTGTATTATATAATATACTTTACTATTTGTAGTTTATAAAAATAAGTCCCATTTATTTAATGTATGAAAAAAAAATATATTTGTCAACCATTTTCTTTTCCTTGAAAGAATTGTAATAATTCGTTAATCAAAAAGGTTTCTGTATAGTATTGAATTATAGTCATAACCAGTTTTCTCGTTAACAACTAGGTAATTTAATTGAGAAAAACGCCTTTTTACATCATATAAATAGTCCCAATCAATCCCGGATATTAAAAAGTAACCAAACTTTTTCAAATGGTTAGAAAGAAATATAAAGTTCTCAAGAATGAGATCAGCATAGATATTAGCAAGGATCGTACTAAATTTGATGGATTGATCAATACACATTAAATCGCCACAGACAATCGAAATATTTTTATCAACGTGATTAAGGCGGGCATTATTTTGACATGAAATAGCTGCATGAAAATCGATATCCAGAGCAATAATAGAAGTGGCGTTTAATTTTGCCGCAGCAATTGCTAGAATTCCGGTTCCACTTCCATAATCGAGAACTGTATGGTAAGGCAAAAAAGGAAGCGTTTCCATAATTTCCAGACAATGTCGGGTCGTTTCGTGTTCTCCAGAACCAAAGGCAAGACCACGTCCCAGTATGATATTAATCTTTCCTTTCTTAGTCTTACTGAAGGAATCAGGTTTAATGTGAAACTTACGACCAACTTCAAACGGTGACCATTCTCTTGCCATATTAATTTAAAAGATGACCTGCCTTCCTTTTTTTCGTCTCAAGATAATTTATATTATAGGGGTTCGTGGGCATAACGATGGGCTCACGTCTAACGATTTCAACACCGTTTTCGGCTAAACCGTTTATCTTTTCTGGATTATTGGTAAACAACACGATAGATTTAACATTGAGGAGTTTTAGCATGGAAGCTGCAATTTCATAAGTCCGCAAATCATCTTTAAAACCAAGCGCTTCATTTGCCTCGACCGTATCTAAACCCTGCTGTTGAAGATGATAAGCCCTGATTTTATTAGCTAATCCAATTCCTCTTCCCTCCTGTTTAAGATACAGCAGCGCAGCCTTATCCATCACAGCGAATGTTTGCAATGCATGTTCTAATTGGTCGCGACAATCACATCGAAGGGAACCGAAGATATCCCCTGTCTGGCACTGAGAATGAACTCGAACTGGAACTTCGATGGCGTTATCTAAATTTCCTCGGGTGATTGCCAGATGCTCTTTTTGGTCTTTATTATTTTCAAAAATGGCGATATCGAAATCTCCGAATCTCGTTGGTAAATGGGCAAGAGAAACCAAAGCCACACAAACATCGTCATCAGCACAATAACCTCCTTTAGCCATGCAGTAGTATTGCGGCGTAAATAACTTGCCATCTTTCTCCAATTGTTTGATAAGTTCGCTTCTGTTCCCAATAAATTTACAGGCACGACTCCGTTTTATTTCTAATTGTTCCAATTATTGTTCCGTGGTTTGAGTGAAAAATTTAAAAATATAGCTCCTTCTCAGCAGTTACTGTTTTTACAATAGCTTTGGAAATCGAAGATGCATCATTTTTTTGGAGTATTGATTAATGAAAACGAAACTGGATGCGGATGTCTCAAAATCAAAATCGAGAGTCCAGTATCATTTTTTTAGGATTTTAAAATTCCGCTAGAGATAAATCCTGATTTTAATTATTTCAAATCGACAACAGTCATCCCGGTGTCTCCAGGATTCCAGCGTGGAAAGCCCTTAGCTTTAACACGAAGATTTGTATTTAAAAATTTGTGAATTGCCTCTTTCAACGCACCAGTGCCTTTTCCGTGAATGATATAAACCTGATCTAATTCTGATAAAATCGCATCGTCCAAAAATTTATCCACTGCTACAATTGCGTCATCCACTCGATACCCTCGAACATCGATCTCATTGTTCTTGAGTTGTTCAAAATTCATTCTAACGTTTATAGAATTTAATTTTACTGCTGTATTCGAACTCGACGTCAACTCATTAAGTGGAACTTTTACTTTAACATCTCCTGACTGTATCCATACCTTTCCAGCGGCATCTGGCTCAGACAGCACAATCCCATTGGATTGATAGGCTGTCCAAAAAACTTCCTGCCCAATAACAACTTCTTTTAACGGTATTTTGGATGTCGAGATCACTTTCTTTTTTTTACTATATTTTTCCTGTTCCTCCCGAAGTTTCTCTTTTTCTTGTTCAATGAGTTGATGTGCAATTCTAATCGATTCTCGACTTGCCTGCTGCTCTTTAATCTGTTTAATTGCCTCTTCAATTGATTTATTTGCCTGGTGTAAAATTTGATTTGATTCTTCAATCGCTTTGTTCTTTAGCTTATGTTCTTCCTTTAGCAATTCGTCATTTTTACGCTCATATAATTTTATCAATCCATCAAGACGGCTCTGTTTAATTGAAAGCTCTTCTGATAATGATTGATATTTTTGCATTCTATTTTCCAGATTTTCGAGTAATTTTTCAAATCTGTTTTTTTTGCTACCGACTAATTCACGAGCTCGTTGGGTAACCTCTTTGGCAAGTCCCCACCGGGTAGCGATTTCATAGGCGTAACTTGAACCAGGAATTCCCAATCGAAAATGATAAGTTGGCTGCAATGTTTCTCTATCAAATTCCATCGAACCATTTTCGACTCCTTCTGTCTCATGAGCAAACACCTTTAGAGCACCCTGGTGTGTCGACACAATTGTATTACATCCAATTGAAGTTAATTTTTCCAGTATAGCGATAGCAAGGGAGGCGCCCTCGTCAGGATCGGTACCAGAACCAATTTCATCAATTAAAACTAAGTCCTGCGGAGATGCCTGCTCAACAATCTCACGCAGTTTTGACACATGAGATGAAAAGGTTGATAAATCATTTTCGATAGATTGCTGGTCTCCAATAGCTGTAAAAATATTATTAAAGATAGCAATATCAGAACTGGGATCAGCAGGTATATGTAACCCACAGGCAGTCATTATACTAAGCAATCCAATGGTTTTTATGGCGACTGTTTTTCCGCCGGCATTAGGTCCACTGATAACCAGAGTGGTGAAATTTTCTCCGATGGAAAGATCAAGCGGAACCACTGGACGGCTGGAATCATGGCGAAGTGTCAATATCGGATGCCTACCTTTTATAATTTCCAGGCGATTGTTCTGGTTTAACGCTGGCTGATTACCATTGACATCCTGCGAAAATCGGGCTTTGGCATATATAAAATCCAGTTGGGCTAACGCTTTGACTGTTTGTTGCATCTCCGGCAATTGCTCTCTAATAAGATCAGTCAGACGTCCCAGGATTTTTTCAATTTCACGGCGTTCTTCAATTATAAGTGCCCGAATCTGGTTATTTAAATCCAACGTTTCAAACGGCTCAATGAACAGGGTTGAGCCGGTAGCTGATTGATCATGAATTAATCCCTTGACTCTGGATCGATGTTCATCTTTAACCATGAGTACGAGCCGGCCATCGCGAACAGCAACTAAATTCTCCTGTAAAAATCCTTTGCGCGAAAGATCAGTCGCCATTTCTTCCAACTTTTTTCTGATTCTCTGTTCTTGAACTTCAATCGATTTTCTGATTCGATTTAGATTGGGGCTGGCATTGTCAAAAATCGTAAAGTTGGAAATATCGATACATCGAGTAATTTCTTTTTCGATGGTTTTAAAAATAGTAACTTGCTCAACTATTTTTATAAGTAACGGATATTTTTCTTTTCTGGACTGAAAATAGCTGACAATTTTTCTCCCAATTTCAATTGTTTGAACTAATCTGCTTAATTCTTCCGGTAATAGAAAATTACCCTGTATCTCGGCTTTTTTTAATAATAAAGAAATATCCTGTAACCCAGATAAAGGAAATGGATCATCATAATCCAGAATATCCCTGAGCTCCGTAACCTCAGTTAAATTTTGTTTAATTTGATTAAGATCGTTAAGCGGTTGGATGTTGAGGACAATTTCTTTCCCTAATGATGAAATTGTAAGCTGGGCTAAATAATCAATGATCTTGTCAAACTCTAAGATTGAAAATATACTCTGATTCAATGCAAAAAACCAAACTGTTACTTTTCGTATGAATTAATTAAATCCTGAACTTCGACACTACTATCCATACCAAATCCAGAGAAGCCTTCCTTCAACTCATCAGCTAATGGTTTACTATCAGATAAAATGACTTTAATAGCTTCATATACCATCGGAAGCACCTGTTTCATTGGTTCGAATAACACCGACTGTTCAATTTCCTTTTGTAATTCCGGTGAAAAAGTAGCAAAAGAAAGCACTACGGTAAGCAAACTTACTACAATAGCACCTTTTAGAAGACCTAACGCGACTCCCCCAATTTTATCCAAAAGTCCTAACGATACAGAAAATTTTATTGCCTCTAAAAATTTGGAAGCCAAGAATTTAAAAATTAAAACAATTGGAGTAAAAATAACCATAAAAGATATAATTAAAACCAGTGTCGGAGGCAGGTTAATCGCACCGTGAATTTTTATTGCCAAATCTGACATATATTTAACGGCAACGACAAGGCCTGCATAGGTTCCAATTATTCTCACCAGTTCGGTCACCAGTCCATTTTTAAATCCTCTGAAGATAAAAAAGGACAAAATGAAAACGATAACTAAATCAATTATCGCAATTGTTGCTTTAATCATTTTTTTGTATTTCCCGGGCTCTTAGGTATAAAAAAAGCGAATAAAGTATCCAAATACCCTATTCACTTTTCATCGTAATTTTCATAGTTACGCCTAAGCCAATTTTGCTCTGACAATTTGTTGAACTTTTTTCCCGTCAGCCTTTCCCTTCATCACTTTCATTACTTCAGACATTACTTTTCCCAGATCTTTTAAGCTCGAAGCACCAGTTGACTCAATAATCTCGACGATTTTTTTATCAATCTCATCATCAGACATCTGCTCAGGGAGATATTGTTGAATGATCTCCAATTCTTGCTGCTCTTTCTCCATTAGATCAAGTCGATTACCTGATTGATAAGCTTCTATTGCTTCTTTTCTCTTTTTCGCTGCATTTATTAAAATACTAATTTCCTGTTCTGGTGTTAAATCTTCACCTGAATCAATCCTGGCATTTTTCAGTTGAGAAATTACCATTCGGATTGTGCCCAATTTTATTTTATCCTGTGCCTTCATTGCTTTCTTCATATCTTCCATTAGTTGCTGCAAAACTGACATTACCACGTCCTCCAAAATTGGATTTTTTCTTATCTCAATATTTTGATTCAGGTAACTTTATGATAAAAAAACAATACTAAAAAGACAAAATTAGCTTTAGTTTGAACAGTGTTAAATTTAGTATTAAATATGAATTAGAGTAAACATTGAGAAAAATTATGCATACCACTGAAAATTAATTAACTATTTTCTAACATTTGAATTTTACGCATTTTGCGTTTTGCTGCGTTTAACTTTCGTTTACGACGTTCACTGGGCTTTTCAAAATGTTGATGCTTTTTAATCTCGGACATCAAACCGGCTTTTTCACAAGCTTTGGTAAACCTTTTAAATGCTCTTTCAAAATGTTCACCATCTCGTACCTTAACGCTGGGCATTAATTTCTAACCTCCTCTCGTTTTAATTTTATCGTGAGTTTTAATTCGTTAAATATAAAAAAACTTAAATACAAAATCAAGTTTTTTTTGATTGAATTTGTAACATCTCAGTATTTTCATGGAAAATACCCTTTCACAGATTCAAAACTTTTGAAAAGGTACGTCTGTCAAATAATAACTGAGGCTTTACTTGAATTTTGTAGAGTTCCAAAGTAGAGTCCAATTTTCATTTACAGAATTCTTCTATCTCCACAGCCATTCGATCCCAGGAAAATTGTTTTTTATACTCTTTTATATTTTCAGCAAACTTCTGTTTATTTTTTATTTTGAAAAACTTTACAATTGCTTGAGCGAGGGCTTCTGCATTTTTCGATGGTACAATGAAACCAGTTTTACCCTCTGCTACGACTTCAGGAAGACCTCCAACATTTGTTGTAATGACAGGTTTTTCATAATTATAAGCGATCTGGATGATTCCACTTTGTGTTGCTGATATGTATGGTAAAACAATTACGTCAGCAGCGCTGTAATAAAGACCGACCTCTTCATTGGGAATATAATCATCGATCACTGAAACTGCTTCTTCTAATCCTAACCGCTGAATCTGTTGTAAATAATTTTCACGATCATCATAAAATTCACCGGCAATCAGAAGCCTGACATCCATCTGATGTAAAACAATTGACATTGCTTCAATTAGATAATGAAGTCCTTTATATTTTCGGATGTATCCAAAAAACAAAATTACTTTGTCTTTTGACTTGAAATGAAAATGCTTTCGCGCGTGATCCCTTGTATATTGGTTACTAAAAATTTCATAAACAGGGTGAGGCACCTCTCTATAAATCGCATTAGGACGGAAATATAGTAAATCATTTTTAACCGTGCTCGATTGAACAATAAAATAATGTACATTCCACAGACCAATACTCGTCAGCAACCGATCTTCAATGCGATGTTCATGAGGAATAATATTATCGCAAATATACATTATTTTCGTTATGGTAAACAATCTTGTAAAAAAAGAAATTACTGCATAACAGGGGGCAAAAAATGGCATCCAATATTTGAAAATGACTAAGTTAGCTTTAAATCGATGGATGGCTAAAATTGTACGAATCCAGCTCAAGGGACCGATGGAATCTAACATGGGTTCACTGGGAATGGGTTCTATTTCCTTGCTTAAATCCTGTTGAGTTTTACCCGGGAAAAAAATTGACGGGTATTGTCGTTTAAACGAAATAATTTTTACTTCGTGTCCATGTTTTACTAATACTTTATATAGCAGCGAAATGTAATGTGCTATTCCACCCCGCATCGGGTAAGCCGTTCCAATAATAACTATTTTCATATTAATCATCTAAAAGTTGTTCACAAGTGCTAAATACCGTGTCCACATAAATATGTTCCATACAGTTGTTAGGGCATTCCCTGGCAAAGAAACAATCACACTCAATTGCCGGTTCTAATATTTTTCCTAATCCATATAATTCGAACTCATTTTTGTTAAAGATATTATTAAACAGAATGATTTTCTTCCCCAATCCAATGGCAATATGAGTAGCCATCGTTACCGCAGTTACTACCAGATCACATTGATCTACCAGATTAACAAACTGTTTTAGTGGAAAATATCCCGGATACGTTGCTCCACTATTTTTGGCTATCTGCAAATTTTTTTCATGTTCATCAGGACCACCGAGAATTAGAACACCTGTTCCCTGATCTTTCAATTTCAGCGCCAGTTCAATCCAGTTTTGTTGTGACCATAATCGGGAAGTCCAGCGATTACCGCAACCAGTGTTCAAACCAATCAGTGGTCGCGGTTCTGAAATATCCCACTGAAAACCATTCTTAGCGAAATTGTCTAAAATATATTTTTCTCCTTGAAATTTAAAACCACAGATTTCAAATATTTCCGCTGGATAGCTTTTGCAGTTAGCTTTGTTAAAATTATCAAAAATGCCGGTGAGGAATTTTTGCTCACTTTCTTCATTTATAGCACAGCATTTGTTAAATTGGCTTAAGCCAAATCCTTTTTTATCTTGTGCAGAAATTTGATTTGCCAAGGCACAGGCTTCCAAATCTTTGTCTAGGTTAATAAGTAAATCAAACTGTGAAGCCTGAAGTGTGATGATATTTTTTAAATCAAAGGGAAGGATTTGATCAACCCAATCTTTTAGAAGCAATTCTGGACTTAAGGTTAACCAGGTGATATAGCACGCAGGATAAACCTGTCGCAGCTTTCTTAAAATTGGCGTGGTTCGAATCACATCTCCTGCTGCGCCGAGCTTGATTATCAAAATCTTTTCTTTTACTGGATCATAGTAACGACAGCTTTCGCAGATAACTTTTTCATTTTTATGATAAGAACAGGGGATGTCACCTCTGAAATAGCGACAATCGGAGTTAACTTTCATTTTCATGATGATGTAAGGTAAATGCAGAAATGCCAACCAATAATTTTACACTGAAAAATGGTCTCAAATTGAGTATCCTTCATACTCCCCGTCATAAGTCAATTAATTTAAAACATTTTTAATCGAATAATCATATTTATTTTTCTGTGTCTCACTAACCATTTCACCAAGCAGCCCGATCGAAATAAATTGAATCCCAACAATGACCATAAGGACGCCTAAAAAAAGCAATGGACGATTACTTAAATATTGATTAGCGAAGATTCGTTGAATCGCTAAATAAATATTAATTGCTAGCCCAATTAGAAATGTAATTAACCCAATGCTGCCAAAAAGGTGAAGTGGACGTCTTTTGAATTTACTAAGAAAGATTACAGTCAACAGATCGAAAAGCCCAGCGGCAAACCGAAAAGAACCGAATTTAGTTTTTCCATGCTTGCGAGCGTGATGCTTTATTACTAATTCTCCAACCCGGAATCCCTCCCAGTAAGCCAGTGCCGGGATAAAGCGGTGAAGTTGACCATAAATCTGAATGTTTTTTATGACCTCCTTTCGGTAAGCTTTTAAACCACAGTTGAAATCATGAATTTTTAATCCAGAAATTAAACCGGTTACTCTATTAAACAACCGTGATGTTGCTCGTTTGAAAAAAGGATCATAGCGTTTTTTCTTCCAGCCAGATATTAGATCGTATCCCTGCTCTAATTTCGCAATTAAATTCGGGATTTCCTCCGGATCATCCTGAAGGTCAGCATCCATGGTGATTACATATTCTCCTTTTGCCATCTGGAAGCCACATGCCAGTGCAGCGGATTTGCCATAATTTTTTCGGAACTGATAAACTTTGAGGTGGCGGTCTTTATGATACAGTTTTTCAAGCACTTCAAAGGAATGGTCGGTGGAACCATCATCGATAAAGATGATTTCATAACTTTTATCATAACCATTTAATACAGCAGTGATTTTTTCGCAAAGTTCTGTTAACGATTTCTGTTCATTAAAAAGAGGGATAACAACTGAAATCTCTGGGATATCTGTTTCCGTTGATATTTTTGACTGTTCAGACTGGAGCAATCATGCCTCCAACATTGTTATCTTAAATATTTTAATGTATTGGAGCTTCAAAGTTCTAAAAAACAAGTAAGGTTTATATTTCAGAGTTTAATCCTTTCAACCTGTTCAGGTATTTTAATAATAAAATCCTTTTCACTCAACTTGCAGTTAGCTTCAAGACTGGTATAAAAAATTGTTACCCGCGCCTTCTGATCTGGCTGAAAGATTTGAATCAATTTGGGTAAAAAAACTCGGTTCTTTTTTTCAAATTGTTTATATTCAAGTTTGATTAATGTATCGTCTTTATCATTCAATAATTGAAATTCTGTTACAACAAATTTTTGTGGATCAATCCAATATTTTCTCGTTAGGTTGTTTTTTAAACCAATGATTAAATATTTGTTGCGATCGATGACTAAAGAATCTTTTTCATAAAAGTCGAGAGGGTGTTTTCCTGAAAATGCTTGAATGATATTTTCCAGCTTCAAGTCTACTGGCAAAAAATGTTTTATGGCAATATCTTTCGAATATCCGGTATAGAGACTGTTTTCAAAGGAATTATAGACAATAAATTGATTTCGATCAATAAAAACTGATCCAGCACTAATTCCAAACGGCGCTTTAATTTTGATTAATAATGAGTCTGGTTTTTTTAATACGATATTCGAACCAGCAACAAAGCTGATTCGTGGTGATTCCACACTAATTTGAGCTCTGGCTTTCATTGAACGATATTTTAAATTGTTTTGCTCAATTCGATGTTTGATTTCTGCTATTGTAATTTGATCTAAAGTTAACGGTTTTCTTTTCAGTAAGCCAGAACAACCGGCAATGAGTATTAGAATCGCAAGAGTAATCGTGGGGACAATTCGGTTCAAATTATTCCTCAGTAGTGTTAAAAGTTATTTTTGACCTAACTTTTTTAGTAGCTCAGTACGACTGTCATCAAGCTCCAGAGCCTTTTGCCAATAAATTCGTGCATTGTCAAGATCATTCAGTTTTTCATAAACATCGCCTAAATGCTCCATGACCTCGGCTGAATTGTCACGATATTTAACCGCCCGGGAGATATATTCCAATGCTTTTTGATAATCACCTTTTTTGAAGTAAATCCAGCCTAGCGTGTCCAGATAAGCACCATTGGTCGAATCGGCAGCTACAGCTTTCTGAGCCATTTCCATAGCTTCATCTAAATTAATACCGCGGACCGAAAGACTATAGCTATAATTATTCATTAAAAGAGGATCTTCAGGCTTAGCTTTGATTGCAGCCTGATATAAACTATCAGATTTATGATATATTTTTTTCTCATCATAAATCATCGCCAAAGTACCCATGGCATCGATGAATTCTGGATCAATCTGGAGACATTTCTCTAAATATGGCACTGCGTCCTCAGATTTGCCCCGTTGGTTGAGCACAGATCCGAAAAAGAAATTGATATTAGAATCATCGGGAAATAATTCGACAGCTTTTTTAAAATGATTCTCAGCATCATCCAATCTCTGATTTCTGAGATAGAGAAAGCCCAGCAACATCCAGCCTCGGGGAAAATCATTATTAAGATTGATTGATTTCTTCAAAAATTGTTCAGCGGATTCCGTAAGATTCCGTTGATAATAAAGCGAGCCTAAGCTAAAATATGCACGGAAGTCATCGGGAAACAGATCAACTACGTGTTTAAATTCTTCAATTGCTCTACTTGTATCTCCTTGTTGATAGTATAATTCTCCGAGACGAAGATAGTTCTCGATTTTCGATACATCCTGGGCAATCACCTGTTTAAGCAATAAAGTCGCTTTATCCAATTTTTTTTGATGAATATAGAGGTCTCTCA
>Ga0209427_10005962_pt1 | contig 13942 bp, 12 predicted proteins | sample DeeMarSWOR136_30_FD_187465 | JGI IMG/M metagenome (GOLD analysis project Ga0209427, IMG submission 187465) | Marine sediment microbial communities from White Oak River estuary, North Carolina - WOR-1-36_30 (SPAdes) (version 2) | ecosystem: Environmental > Aquatic > Marine > Intertidal zone >... | reverse complement strand
GCTACTATTGGAGTTACCTGCCAGAACAGTTTCCTGAGGATGTTCTATCCCCAAGCCTAATCCCTTCCCTTCCAACACAAGCTGAAATGATTGTCGACCGGGCAGCGGCTGAACAGAAGTACGGCCTTCAGCCCCCGAAGAACCTTGTCGAGGCAGCAAAAGGTTTCAACGAATCCCTTGCCACGTGTGTGATGCTGGAATGGGTGCTGGACTTGGGCGGCCCACTGGGAAGGAAAGGGGACTAGGAATAATTGAACCACCATGTAGAAGCGCACCAAGGAGGGCATCCGAAACCAGTCACCTTTGAAGACAGCATGAAACACTACAAGGCACCGTTGTCATAAGCCCTGTAGTCAGAATCTGGGGGATTTTCTGAGATAGGCTTCGCCCAGCTAGGAGGCAATAAGCCACGTGGCAATTGCCGATGCTGCACAAACAACCAATCCGCCATTTGTCTACTGCGATGGCTGTGGTGGTAAATCGCTATTCCAGATGTCCACTGCCAACTTCCATGAGCCATCGGCCTGACGTTTCAGAACTACGAGGTACTTGCCCCTCTCAGTCCTTTCTTGACCGCCCTCTGGCTGAATGGTCACAGTGCTGACGCCTCTCTCATATGCCAGGTCGCCGTCGTAGCCCACCTCCGCCGTTTCGAGGTTTATCCTCCGCACGCCCATACTCATGGCAGTCTTCCAGAACTCTTGAATCGCTCGCTTCCCACTGACCATTTCCATGTTTGGCGGGAGAATCTTCGCATCCTCGGTGTAGAAGTCGGCCACCGCGGCTGCGTCTCCCCCTTGGTACGCTTCCATAAACCTTCTCGTACCGTCCCTGAGTGCTTGCTCTACCATGTTGTCTCCCTCCTTTCAGTCAGGTTCGGGTAGTTGCAGAAATTATGAACCGCTTGCGATATTCTACTGCGATATGTATAGTAGTGCAAGACATCTTAAGTGGTGAAAAAGTAAATAATGGACACGAAACGCAAACGATGGGAGGTAAAGTAAAGAGAAGTTAAGTCAGCCATATTGACAAGGATTGGCCATAGTGGTATAACTACACTCGCACGAACTTCACCAATTGCTATCGTGCCCACTCTGCCAGCTGCTGTATGGATCTTCTATAGCTATGCTCACTTGAGGAATGCTGTTCTACTGAATCTACTCGGATTGGGTGAGAAATGAAGAAGTTCCTATTAACGATGTTTTGCGTTGCTGTCATCGTTGGTTTGGCGATACCAATGTCGCCGGTAGCTCTTGCGGATGACCCTCCTGTCATCGTCGTCTATGGGGACAGTCGAACTGGTCACAGCATTCACCAACAGATTGTGGATGCCATTGTGGCGCTGAACCCTATAGCCGTCTTCCACACAGGAGATCTGGTGGAAAATGGATTGAACCCTGATCACTGGGCTGTCTTCAATAGCATCGTATCTGAACTGGTTGAGACTGCGGAGTTCTATCCCGCTTTGGGCAATCACGAACTCGACTCACAGTTGTTCTTTGACAATTTCGATCTGCCAAACAATGAGCGCTGGTATTCCGTAGACATCAACAATATCCACTTTATTGTGCTGGATAGCAACTCTCCCACTGACGATGGTTCGGAGCAATATGAATGGCTTCAAGCTGACTTGTACAACATCGCCGACGAGACGGGATTCATCATAGTAGTTCTTCACCATCCACCTTTCAGCACAGGGCCACACGTGGAAGATGAAAAAGGATTGAGACAGAGCATCGTACCGCTACTTGAGCAATATGGTGTAGAGGCAGTCTTCGCTGGACACGATCACACTTACGAAAGGTCAGTATACAACGACATCTTCTACATCGTTACTGGAGGAGGTGGAGCTCCTCTTTATGACCAAGCACGAACAAGCCCCTATAGTCAATTGTATGTCAAAGCCTATCATTTCTGCACGATATCTACCAGTGATGGCCAATTGACTGTAAGTGTATTTGATGTCAATTCCAGTCTTATTGACCAGTTTGTGATAGACGCTTTACCGCCAAGCGAGGGAGAAGGCTGCTTCATCGCCACCGCCGCTTACGGCTCGTATCTTGACAGTCATGTTGAGATACTGCGGAACTTCCGTGACAGCTACATGGTGAACAACCCCGTGGGCTCGGCCCTAGTATCAGCCTACTACAAGCTCAGCCCGCCAGTGGCGGAGTTCATCGATGACCATCCAGCCCTGAAACCAGTGGTCAGAGTTGCGCTGCTGCCTGCTGTGGCCATGAGTACCGTGGCGGTCAGTACGTCGTCGGTTGAGAAGATAGCGATAGGTAGTGCATTGCTGCTGGTTTCTGGCTTGGCGGTCGTGTGGATGAGGAGGCGGCAAGGCAAGGGCGTTATATCTTAGCTATAACGGCTCTCACCCAACAGCCGCCAAGATGGAGCAAAGTCTCAATCGCTGTTTTGGGGTCACGCTCAGTTATTGACAAACCCCTCGTAATAAGTTAGAATACTCCAAGCTACAGGTTGGTTGACCTGTTGCGTTCTTTCTCACACATTTATTCTGTCCGCTGCCCCGGGCAGAGCCCCGTTGCATGCGTGCCAAGTGTGCTCAGTCTACCCATCGCCCCGGCGGGTCGCCTCATATTGGTCTGTCAGGGCTAGGGCTTGCTGTTGGTGCGGCATGTGGATGCGGAGTAGCTCGCGGGGGGTGAAGAAATGAAAACCAAGATGTTTCACTTGGTGCTAGCATTGGCGTTTATGGTTGCGCTGTCGGCAGCGATAGCGCCTGTAACGGCACAAGGAGAGGGGGCGGTATCAAGGCCCGGCGAGTATAGTGGTTATTCTGAGCCAATTTACGACGAGTGGGTGCGCATCTCTCAGTACGTAACCGTACCAGATGGCACCAAGCTGGCGGTGGATATGTATCGTCCTTCCGTGGACGGGGTGCCAGTCAGCGAACCCCTGCCCGTGGTCTGGAGTGCCGACCGCTACCACCGGGCAGATGTACAAGACGGGCAAGTGATAACGAAGCTGGATAATTATCCCTATTTGGAGACACTGGTCAAGCATGGCTATGTGGTCGCCGCTGTGGATATGAGAGGTACAGGCGCTTCCTATGGGACACGGCAAGGCCCCTTTACCCAGCCCGAAATCGATGATCTATACTACATGACCGAGTGGTTTGCGGCGCAGCCCTGGTGTGACGGAAACATTGGCATGTATGGTGGGTCCTACGTGGGGACAGCCCAGTACTGGGCTGCAACCACTGCCCCGCCGCATCTGAAGGCCATTTTCCCCGAAGTGGGCCCCTTCGAGGGGTATGCGCAAGCTTACCCCGGCGGTGTGTTCAACGACAAGATGCTCTGGGGCTGGCAAATGGGCAACATCTTTCTGGACGTTTTGATTCCCGCCGCTCCTGTTGACGAAGACACTGATGGCTCGATGCTGGCGGAGGCCATTGAAGAACATAAGGGCAACCTGGACGTGTATTTGTACGCTAAGAGCCTGCCGTACCGCGATAGCGAATCTACGTTGCCCGAGCGGCCAGGCGCGCAAACCTTTCTCGAGGACTATCTCAGCGAGGTGAGAAATTCAGGTATTCCCATGTACCACTGGGGGGGCTGGTACGATATGTTTGCGCGGGAACCGCTATTATGGTTCCGCAACGTGGACAACCCGCAGAAGATCGTCATTGGCCCCTGGTTCCATTCCGAGAGAGACGATGACAATGATTTCATGGCGACCGAGCACCTCCGCTGGTATGACTACTGGCTGAAGGGCATTGACAACGGGATAATGGATGAACCGCCCATCTACTACTACACCATTGGTGCGCCCGAGGGTGAGAAATGGCAGTTTGCATGGGGATGGCCGCTGCCCAGTGAACAAGCAACGAACTATTACTTCCGCAGCGGGCCCTCGGGAAGCGTGAGTTCAGTAAACGATGGGCTTCTGAGGCGAACACAGCCCACGGACGCTACTGGCAAGGATGACTACACCGTGGACTATACCACCACAACCGGTAGCCCTAATCCTCTCAAGGTGCGGTGGACGGAAATGCTGGGTGCAGCGGTTTACGGTGCACCTCTCGCTTCCGATATGACCCCTCTCGATGAGAAAGGACTGACCTACACCACACCACCCTTGGCTTCCGATGTGGAGGTGACGGGACATCCCATTGTCCATCTTTGGGTCAGCTCCACAGCCACAGACGGAGATTTCTTCATATATCTGGAGGAGATTGACGGAGACGGTGTTTCCCAGTTTGTCAGTGATAGAATACTCAGGGCATCGCACCGGGCCACCGCCACACCCCCATGGGACCACATGGGGCTTCCCTGGCATCGAAGCTACGAAGAGGACGTGATCGATCTCCCCGCCGAGCCCGTGGAACTCGTCTTTGACCTGTTTCCTACGTCCAACATCTTCGACAAGGGACACCGCATTCGTGTGACGATTACCTGCGCGGACTCGGATAACTTTGAAACACCAGAGTTGTCTCCTCCGCCCACAGTCAGCGTATACCGCAATACCGAGTACGCTTCATATATCACTCTACCAACTCATCCAACTCCAACTGGAGAAGGCGCAGGCTGTTTCATCGCCACTGCTGCTTACGGCTCCTATCTCGATAGCCATGTGGAGAGCCTTCGTGAGTTTCGTGACCAATATCTCGTAACCAATCCCGTAGGCTCGGCCCTGGTATCCGCCTACTATGAAGTCAGCCCACCAGTTGCTGAGTTCATCGATGACAATCCCGCGTTGAAGCCAATAGTGAGGGTTGGGTTGTTGCCAGCTGTGGCCATGAGCACGGTGGCGGTCAGTACGACATCGGTTGAGAAGATGGCGATAGTATGCTCCTTGCTCTTGATATCTGCCTTAATGGTTGTATGGCTCAGGAGAAAAGGAGTTCTGAACAGGTTCTAGGATTGTCAAAATTTAATCTGGGGGAAGGTAGCACACCCTTGTTGCCTTCCCCTTCTGCTTGCACCTCGCTGTGTGGCTGAGTAGGCGGCGAGGAAAAGGCGCGATATCTTAGCTATTACAGCATGGAAAGAGCGACGTATAAATGCGAAGCAATAACGTAAGATGTGATCTTTCTTCCCCTACCTTAATATCCCTTTCAATCCTAACAAATCAGGATCAAAATCCGACAGGGTAATTTAACATTTTGTATCAAATTGTCAGATTCGAATTATGCCAGCTAGAAAATACCCTAGCTGGTAACATTTTAGGTACATGTGTTAAATAGGAATTACACCTGCTATATTATCACCCTATTTTGACCTATGCCATTTGCCGACAAATGTTTTTAATGCTGCTTCCCGGCTAGGCCTTAGAGGATATCGGGGAGCTGATGGATTACACGTTGCCCCAATGTTTCCGTGAAACAACGGACATCGGGGGCAAGCCAAAGTCAGAGTGCAGCATCGGATGTTCTCACCTATGGACAGGATGAATTTGGGGAGGGTGAGTTTGGATAGAACAGTTGGTAACGGAAGCAGGAACGGGCATAGACTAAAGAGAGCGTTGGTTGCGGTTTGGTCTCCTATGAACAAATCCCCTTCCTCGGTTCGAATCCTGTTTGGCTCCCCGAGTCATTCAATAGATAGAATTTCAGATATGACTTATAAGGCCGTGTTTGCCTTTACCTAGGATGGCCTTGGTCAGAGTTGCACAATACGATGTTTTGTTACCTAAAGTAAACGGACGAGTACTAAATCAAGCCATAAATCAAACTCATTATTCACCATAGGTGGTCAGCCTAGTCGAGGCTCCCCTCAATGTTCGGGGCAACACATCTGCCTAAGAGCCCAGATTCATCCGAGACTCTTGGTCCTCAAAGGAAAATAACTCAGAAAGAGTAATACCTAGGGCATCCGCTATCGCAGCTATATTCTTGAGCGATGGATTTCGTTCTCCTCTTTCAATGCCACCCAAGTAGGTCCGGTGCATACTTGCTTTGAATGCTAGTTGTTCTTGAGACACTTTCCTTGCAAGTCGTAGCTTCCTCACCCTTTGCCCAAACTGCTTCTCTATCATCTTCATCTATCGTCTTAGCCGAATACTTGACTGAATCGTAGGGCTGTGTCTACTATAAGTCTAAAGACTATGAGTAGCATATCTAAGAAAAACTATCGCATAAAGGTAACGCGAGCTCCACATATCAAGTAAGCACCACAATAGGTAACACCACTGGGTAAGCATTGTCGCTGGGATTGAAGGCAGTATATGCTGTTTTTCGCTTGGTTCATGGGGCGGGCTGAGACCAAGATGGTAGGTGGTTAAGGCTTCCTTAGTAAAAGCCTGTTAGTTCCAAAGAGGCAGCTCATAAACCCAATATAATCTTGGTCGAGATACTGGAACAGTGCGAAAGATCAAGTTATCGACTGGTCGGTGCCTAAAGGCAGAGGCCTGCCATCACCCTGGTTGCACTGTGCAGATTGCCCGTCCCGTGAACTAAAATAGAGGAATGGATGATGTCTTACAAGCGGAAGTTATATGTAGGGATTGATATTCATAGTAGGGAGCATAAGGCAGCACTTGTGCCTATAGATCTACTGGAGGGTTCAGGAGCAGCGTGGAGAAAGGTGAAGCCACTAAACATCAATAATGATATCGGTGACTTTGAACGCCTTGATAGGGCCATTAGGTCGCATATCTCCAGCACCGAGGAAGCAGCTATTGCAGTTGACCATACAGGAGGTCATTACTCGGAGCCTGTGGTCCATTTCCCGCATAGGATAGGGTACACCGTCTATCATTTGGAAACCAAGGCGGTCAAAGCAGCCAGGGACCGCCTTCTTGACCAGGAGAGCAAGAGTGATGTAATCGATGCCACCAGCGCTGCATACTTGCTCTACCTGAGAGATGTACATGGACTATCATTCCGTATTTCGGCAATGACACCCGAACTTGGATCTAAAGCAGCGGCTCTAAATGCTTTGGTGCTGCAAAGGTGGCAGTTTGTCAAATTAGCAGCCCTGTGCTACACTACATCAAACTTGAATAGAAAGTGCTTCAGGTAAAGGAAAGCCAGCAATGAATCAGGATCTGTCAGCCCCCGAAAAATCCCAACGAAAGCCGAAGATCGTTGCCGCCGTCCCATGCTTCAACGAGGCACGATGCATCGGGAGTGTGGTACTCAAAGCAAAGAAGTTTGTCGACACTGTCGTAGTGATCGACGATGGCTCTATTGATGCTACTGCTGAGATTGCCGCCGAAGCTGGAGCGACAATTCATCGTCACGACCAGAATCGAGGATACGGAGCCTCGATTCGTAGCGCATTCGAAAAGGGGAGACAGCTTAATGCAGATGTCCTGATAACTCTTGACGGAGACGGACAACACGATCCTAGCGATATTCCTAACCTCGTTAAACCTCTGCTTGAGGGAGAGGCAGATGTTGTAGTTGGTTCTCGATTCCTTGGAGAAGGCAAGAGGCCGCCATTCTATCGCCGCCTGGGGCAGCGAGTTTTGACCACCACTACCAACCTGGGATCGGGGCAAGCACTAAGCGACTCGCAGAGTGGATTCAGAGCTTACTCGTCAAAAGCACTCAAAGAGCTCAGTTTGTCCGAGAGGGGGATGTCGGTCAGCTCTGAGATACAATTTGCCATAGGCAAGAGTGGGCTCAGGGTAGCCGAGGTACCCATAGACGTTTCCTATTTGGATAAAGCGAAGAGGAGCCCGCTGGAGCACGGGCTAAGCGTTCTGAGCAGGTTAGTGGTTTTGATGAGCCTAAAGCAGCCACTGCTACTCTTCGGGCTGCCGGGGCTTGCGCTCCTGGCAGGCGGACTGGCAATGGGCGCATGGGTATTGGCGATCTATAGCGACACTCAGAGAGTGGCCGTAGGTCCCGCCCTGGGGACAATTCTGCTTTGCCTGGTTGGCCTGCTGGCACTGTTCGCCGCGCTAATGCTACAGGCAATGAGAGAGTTGATGCGTGGAGAGGCTGCTCAGCTAGTAAGGGAAATGAGGGAACACGAGCATAATGCGGAGTACAGTAAGGGAGAAAGTGGCCCACAATAGACCGGCACCATTGTCGGCACCCACATTGACTCGCAGAAGCAACGCTTTCCTAGGTTTTTTCAATAAATCCGCCAATTATACCTCAGGATGACACGTTCAATGTGTTCATCACCCACCAATGACCATCTCAAATCAAACGAGGCAGGGAGTGGCTCTCAATTTAAGAAGGTTCTCATCGTAACCTACTACTTTCCACCACGTCCCGCTGTAGGCAGTCTGCGCCCCGGAGGACTCGCCAAATACCTGCCGGAATTTCGCTGGGATCCAATAGTATTGACGGCAAAGCTACCGAGCGATCCAACGCCAGAGTTAAAGGTCATCCAAACCCGCTACCGGGACACCTTTGGCTTCGGAAAAAGGCTCCTCGGCATTGACTCTGAGCAGAACTTGATGACCCAAATAGCCCAACTCAAGAAAAAGCTTCATTTTAAGTCAGAGAAATCGGTGTTAGATTTACTTTTGGCATATTGGGGGGAGATAACTGCCTACCCCGACCCGCAGAAAGGCTGGAAGGCTTTCGCCGTTGGAGCAGGCAATGACTTTTTACAGCAGGAATCGGTAGACGCTATGATCAGCACTTCGTCCCCTGTAACCAGCCACATCGTTGCCAAAGAACTAAAAGAAAAACATGATATCCCCTGGGTTGCTGATTTCCGTGACCTGTGGACGCAGAATCACTACTATCCATATAGCCCACTACGTAGAGCAATAGAGCGGAGACTGGAGTTGAAGACGCTCCATAAGGCCGATGCATTGGTGACTGTATCTGAGCCTGCCTCCGCCAAGCTGGCCACCCTTCACCAAGGAAAATCGATATGTGTTATCGGTAATGGATTCGATCCTGCTGAGGTAAACAGCCCAGCATTAGATACAACAGACAAGTTTACGATTACCTATACTGGAAACCTCTATCCCGGCAAGCAAAGCCCGGGACCTCTCTTTGAAGCTCTGGGGGACTTGATTGCACAGGGAATTATGGATGCCAAGGACGTTGAAGTCAGATTCTTTGGCGCTGAGGCGGGATGGATAGACAAACAGGCCGAATACCACGGGCTACGAGACATAGTCAAGCAGTTAGGCATGGTGCCCAAGGAGGTTGCCCTCAATAAGCAGAGGGAGTCGCAGTTGCTGCTATTACTGAAGTGGAATGACCCCAGGGAGCGAGGAGCTTATTCCGCGAAGGTCTTTGAATACCTTGCAGCCAGAAGGCCAATCATAGCCGTCGGGGGGTACGACGATGTTGTTAGCAAGCTGCTGGACGAAACGAGGGCAGGCACCTGTGGTGCAACAGCGGAAGAGGTAGAAAGGATTCTAATAGAACTTTATCGAGAATATCAGGCAGCGGGCAAAGTGGGTTACAAAGGTGAAGAAGACAAGATAAATAGGTATAGCCAGAGAGAGATGGCACAGAAATTTGCCCGAGTTCTGGATAGTATCTCCAGATAGCCTATGACTGAATATGTTTCGTGTATGGTGCAACATACAAGGTCTGAGAACGAAATTGCCCTTTAGATCACTTTTTCATAGACTCTATAGATATATGCCGCATTCTCTTAAACTGACGTCTTGAAAATTCTACTACTGCCTTCATAAGGTATATAGTTCCCGCCTGAGCCCCTCTCCATTTTTCGAGTTCTCTAATTCTCGCTTGAGCCGCTATATTTCCTTCAGAAAGCTTCCTGTTCCAGCTCTGCATCTCGTGAATGATTTTTCTCTTTTCTTGATAGTCCCTTTCGTACGCTGCGCAGAGTTCTCTCAAATATTGCGTCTCTATGTCAAGATTCTCTCTGTCATAGTCACGCTCTGCTTTTTGAAAGACTTCAATCGGGTCATGAGGTGTCCATGACCTTGGCGTATTCTGCTTGAAGAGGAGACGCCAGCGTTTAGGATATCTGAATTCCTTTTGATAATAGTCCCTTGAATTCGAAACATAGATTTCTCCACCCAGCTTAGTTACTCGATCAAAGAGGCTGAGGTAATAATCTATCTGCTCTTGCTTCATTTCCTGCATGCTATTAATATTGATAGCGACATCAAATGTGTAGCGGTTCAGCTCTTCAAAACGCCAAGTGGGAACTATATAGCAATCGTACGTCACAAAGTCAAAGTCGTGTCCACTATAGTAAAACCCTATCCTACGGTCAGGGAAGTTTCTCGACAAGTATAGGTACGCATAGACAAGGGATTCAGGCACAGCGTCAAGCATCACATATTTTGCCTGGTTTTCGAAGATTCCCAGAAATGCCTCTGCAAGACGTCCGTAACCGCCCCCCAGCTCCAAAATATAGATGTGATCGCCTTCACTATGCTTCAAATACCTTGTAATCAAATTGACGTCTATGACTGTACCCAAGTCGGTGATCATCCGCGTGTACTGACCGCCGATTTCTGCATCGAGAAACGGAGCTAGGAGTCTTAGGTGGTCAATTTCCCTTAGAAAACGACTGTAATGTTCTAGCACCTCTGCCGTAAGTTCGCGCCTGGCGCTGCCGCCGACCCATAAGGGCAGCATATCGTCGAAGGTCAGATTCTCCACTTTCTCAGGATCCGCGGAAAAGCGCGCTGGCAGATCCCACACCTCACCGGGCCCTAGCAGCCCTTGATGCTTTTCCAAATCATCGTACACGGTTCCAATGAGATCGCGGGCGATGTGAATTGGACCGTTTTCCTTCTCCCGAAATTGCCGGATTAAGGAACCTCTCTTTTCCATGTAACCACACCTATTGTCTCATTGCTCGATGACGGATTGTGAAAAGAGTTAAAAGCATTTACACCGCCCTCACAACGGGAGCTAGGGAGAAGACAGCCTAACACTAGAAGTAGTTGCCTAGGTCTCAAGATACCGCTGGATTACCTCCTCGGGCTCACCTTGTGCCACGATCTGTCCTTTATCCAGCCAGAGCACCTTATTGGCAAACCTCCTGATAGTGTTCATATCGTGGCTGACCAGAATGATGGTACGCTCGCCTATGAGCCTCTCCATTTTCTCCTCGCATTTCTTGCGAAACCGGGCATCCCCAACACCCATTATCTCGTCAATCAGTACTATGTCTTTATGGACGTTGACAGCAATGGCAAAGCCCAGACGGGAGTGCATTCCCGTCGAGTAGGTCTTGACGGGAATGTCTATGAATTCGCCGATATCAGCGAACTCAATGATGTCATCCAACATACCATCGATTTCCCTCTTTGAAAGCCCCATCAGGATGCCGTTGAGATATATATTATCCACCCCGGGAAGTTCACTTTGAAACCCGGTGCCCAGTGCGAACTGGGTGGTGACTGACCCTCGGACTGTCACATCTCCCTCGTCTGGGGGGTAGATTCCGCCAATAGCTCGGAGCAGCGTACTCTTGCCCGAGCCGTTCCTGCCGATGATACCCAACGTATCTCCCGCGTTCACGGTGAGATTAACGTGCCTCAATGCCCAGAACTCCCCAGATTCTTTGGGGCTTCTTTTAAACCCCCCCACCACAAAACTCCGAACGGAAGTCCGCTTGCGCTTGCCCAGCTTGAACCATATCCCTAAATCTGTGGCCCTGATGACTTCCATTAGATCGCCTTCACCAGCTTGCGTTCCTCACGTCCGAAGTACCACACTCCTATCACAAACACGATAATAGCCATTCCCACTGGAATCACCATGTACTCGCTCGGAGGCATCCCCCTAACTAGGATATTCTTATAGGATTCCATCAATGCTGCAAACGGGTTGAGCCAAAAGACCGTTTCGTATCTCTTCGGAACTGTCCCCTCAACCGAGTAGAGAATCGGCGACAGAAAGAACCACAGACGCAGGCCGAACTGAAGAATATTGCCCCAATCCGTCAGGTATGTCCCAATAACGGCGCAGATGAGGGCAGCACCGATAGTGCCCACCAACTGCACCAGCAGCAGAAGAGGCAACCAAAGCATGTGCAGGGAGAACGTGGCATCGAAAGCGAACAGCAGCGGCAGGAGAATGATCAGCCCCGCAAAGTAATCAACTAGCCCGCTCGTTACGATGGCAAGGGGCAGCACCGCCAGAGGGAAACGAGTCGTTTGAACAACGCCCACCTTCGATGAGACCGAGGTAACCGAACGGCTCAAAGACGAAGTGAACCACCTCCAGGCCAGGATAGCACAGAAAAGGAGCACCGGGAACTGAGGCCCACCCCTATCGAAGATGACAGCAACCAGCACTATGTAGGTAGCCATCAGCAGCAGCGGGTCGAGGAAGTTCCAGAGAAAGCCGAGGAGCTTGTTCCTATTCTGAGCCTTGAGGTCAGAAGTAACGAGGTAGAATAGAAGTTCGCGCCTCTGCCAGATATTTTTGCACTGCTCAAACATTCTTCCTGCTGCTCAACACTTCATACAAAGCCAGAAGCTTGTTGGACTCATTCTCCCAGTTGAATATCTTCGCTGCTTCCAATGCGTTCCTTCTCATCTCTTCGTATCTATGCTCATCGGACAAGATGTAGCTTATGGCATTAGCTATTTCCTTGGGATTACAAGGATCGCAAGTAACCCCGAAATTGTAGCCCTCAACAAACCTCTTAAGATCGGGGAAGTTGCTCCCTACTACAGGCAGGCCGGCTGCCATGCACTCAAAGAGCTTATTGGGGGAGACATAGTAGTAGTTCAGTCCCACATTCTGATGTAGAACCAGACCTACGTCAGCGGACATGGCGTATTTCGTAACCTCATCGAAAGGCACCGCCCCATAGAAGTAAACCCTGTCCATCACCCCCTCATTCCTGATAAGCTCCCTTAGGCCGGAAATGTAATAATCAGGCCCGAAACCAAAGATGACAAGGCTGCACTGGCTCAAATACTTGAGGCTCTGAATCTCTTCCTCCAGACCCCTGTACCAAGACACCTTTCCCGCGTAAAGGATTATCTTCTCCTCAGCGGGTATCTCTAGTTCATCGCGGAATATAGTAGAACGCTGGAAAGAGTGGTAAGATGGGACGTTCAGTATTACAGTCGGCAGTGCGATTTGGTATCTCTTGCTAAGTTCGTGGCCAACAGATTCACCCGGTGCGATGTTTGCGTCTGTACGCCGTATCAAAAAAGACTCAATCTTGCGCACAAGGAAGCGATTTAGCCTAGAACGGTTCCGCAACCTAGGCCGATCCAGCCACAGCTCGTGAGAATCATACACCAGTTTTCCACCAGTGAGACGACTGCAGAGCCAAGCCACAGGGAGGGTAACAAGGTCATGGGCATGATATACATCGGCGGGCTCTCGTCTCGCCACTCGAAAGCTGCGAATGTTATAGACGAGGTACGCCACATAAGTGTATGGCAGTAACAACACCAGATACCGCAGCATCCTGTACCAGCGCCAGTAGACCTTCCATTTCATGTGCCAAAAGAACCCATGAATGGTCTTGTCCTCACCCTTTGTCCCCAAGACGCGTGGCACGGATTTGATCGCTATTAGGCTTAGCAACTTTTGTGCCAACCTTAGTGGCAATGATATAAGGAAACCCAAAGCTCTGAGAGTACCCCTATATAACAACACTACCGGCAACAATGCCAGCCGTAGTATCTTTGGATCAATAGGGAACAACATGACCCTGAATATCCTAGCGCCGTCGCTCTCTTCATAGGGATCCATCTTCTTGATCCGGTAAGCGATCACCCTGATATCGTGGCCAGCCCCGGCCAGAGTTCTAGTTTGCCTGCGCACCGTGTTGTAGTTCTTTATGCACTCGGTGAGGCTGAACATGCAGATTCTCATAGCTGGTCAATCCTTTCCGTTCAGGCCAACGACATGGCTTTTGTCCGCAATTGCACATCAGCTCTCAGCTACTCATTTGTTCGTTCAATCTCTCAATCCTTTGTACACGGCCAGAAGCTTGTTGGACTCATTCTCCCAGTTGAACACCTTGGCTGCTTCCAATGCGTTCCTTCTCATCTCTTCGTATCTATGCTCATCGGACAAGATGTAGCTTATGGCATTAGCTAT
>Ga0209427_10005961_pt1 | contig 13942 bp, 20 predicted proteins | sample DeeMarSWOR136_30_FD_187465 | JGI IMG/M metagenome (GOLD analysis project Ga0209427, IMG submission 187465) | Marine sediment microbial communities from White Oak River estuary, North Carolina - WOR-1-36_30 (SPAdes) (version 2) | ecosystem: Environmental > Aquatic > Marine > Intertidal zone >... | reverse complement strand
TTTAGTATTAAATATTTGATTTATTCTTAAGAAAATGTCTTTCATATTTTGTTTTATAAGAACTCCTTAAGTACTTTACGATCCTATTGGGCTATACCTTTTTAAAGAAAAAAATGTTTGGAATTGGTGCTGTTTTTCTAATGATATCAATGCGGGGGTGCCGGAGAAGCCATATACACGGCTCCGGACTCTGGAAAACGGGCAGGACTTAAGTCCTCATAGGAGAAATCCTGTGGCTTAGACAAGGCAAAGTTTAGCTTGTCTTGAAGCAATGCCTACGTGGGTTCAAATCCCATCCCTCGCAGTTTTTATTTTAGACTTTGTGTTGTGATTTAAATGCGTAAGGTAAAACCTTCAAAATTAAAATGGCAAGACACAGGACATGGTTATTCCAGAAAAGTACTCATGTTAGTCAACAACAGCGTAAAAAAGACTTGTAAAGTTCAGTTTGTGTCTATTCTCCCAAACACCACTGTGATAACACATTATCATAAAGGACAGAGCGAGTTAGAATACGTCCTTACTGGTTCTGGCACTGTTAGGTCTGGAAAACAAATAATACGCTTGCGTCCTGGTACAATGTTTATAGTAGAGCCAGATGAACGTCATGAAGTCAAAAGCGGCCGAAAAGGTTTATTATTATTTGTCACAAAAGCCAACTACAGTGATGATACTGAATGGCTTGAATAAACCAGAAGTATTTTCAGAACATTAAAATGCCAAAGGTCTATATTACTTATTTTGTGCATGGCACAACCACTGATAATGAGAATGGTATTGTTACTGGTTGGGCTCCTGGAAAATTATCAGAACTAGGAATAAGGCAGTCACTTGAGCTAAAGGAGTTGATTAATGATAAGAAGTTTGATGTGGTTTTTTGCTCTGACCTTAAAAGAGCTGTTGATTCTGCTAACTTAACCTTTGGAAGCTCTGTTTCTATTATTCAAGACCATAGATTAAGAGAGTGTGATTATGGAGCCTTAACCAGGGCAAGCTCAAAAACAGTTGTTCCTTTAGACATAGCATGCATAAACAAGCACTTCCCTAGAGGTGAGAGTTACAGAGAGGTTGAGCATAGAATCAGGGATTTTCTTGATTTTCTGGTAAGAGAATATCCTGAAAAACATGTTGCTATTGTTGCTCATAGAGCCCCTCAGCTAGCCCTTGATGTGATAACCAAAGGCAAAACCTGGGTACAGGCTATACAAGAAGACTGGCGTCACAAAGAGCCTAAGGAGTGGAAACCTGGTTGGGATTATATTTATTCTAAAAATGAGCTTTGAAAAAGACAAGCAAAATTCGAAGGAATTTTGCAGTGAGAAATCCAATTGGCTTTCTCACAAGCAAAATGCTCTGAGCAAAAAAGACCTGTCCTTTAAGGGTTGCATAGATAAAAGAATAAAGCCCCTTATTAATTTGATTAATTCTAAAAATAATTATTATACCTCAAGTTCTTGCTCAGGAAGAATACTACTTCTAAGACTTGCTGAGGAAGATGTAAAAAAGGAGTCTGAATGGCTTTTTGTGAGTCACGAAAAAATTGATGCTTCTGACATAATTTGTGCTCTTAAAAATCTGCCTAAAGAGGAAATCTGGTTTAAGATGGAACCCATAATCCTGCATATCTGCTGCAAAACAGTGAATGATGCTGCTGAAGTAGTTGACAAAGCCAACAAGGTTGGGTTAAAGCATTCAGGAATTAATTCTTTGAGAAAAAAGATTGTAGTAGAAATATATGGAAATGAGAGGATTGAGACTATTATTGCTAACCACAAAAAACTGCTAGTAGATGAAACCTACCTTAAATCCCTTGCAGAGATTGCTAATAAGAAACTTGAGCTTACTCATAGAAAAATAGAGCAATTACATAATCTTTTTAAACAAATGCAGGATTCAGAGCTATACTATGAAGCATAAGAAAAGAATCCAGGAGATTAAGAATCCTAAGCAAAAAAGAATAAAGATAGCTACTAAGAGTGTGCTTATTGGCAGGCTTGATCGTGAGAAAAAAGGAGATCACTTTAAAACAGCTATTATACGGCTTTTTGAAGTGAATAATCCTCATAAGAAGAATGTTTTCCCAACAAAGATATATAAGTTCACCAATGTAGAGAAGGTCAGGATTAGAAAGCTTAATGTGTCTTATTACTTGGAAGGCAATGATATTGTTGTGAATGACTTAGAAGAATTATATATGATTCGCGAAGGTAGCAAACTCACTCTTAAGGCTTATCAGTTCGAGGTTGAGAAAAGAGGAAAAGAGAACGAGTAATTCTATTTTTTTACATGTTTCAACCTGCTCTTCTGAGACTCTAATAGCTTGTGATGCTCTGCCTCATACTTAGCAAGCAGTCTTCTAAGGCCAGCATCAAACTTTTCTCTGTGCTGAGGAATCTTGGTCTTATCCTTATTAATTCTATCTAAGAACTCTTTTTCCAGTTTTTGCTTTTCTTCATTAAACCATTCCTCAATTTCTTCTTCTGTTTTGAATCTCATTATAGGCACCTGTAGTTTAGAAACCGTGACCGTCGCTGCCATTGTTTGCATTGCCGTTTGTTTTTTTACGGCATGCAAAGGCGAGCGGAGCTTTGCGAACAAGGTGAGCAAAGCGTAGTAGGGCGCGGTTTCTAAACCTTACTCTTTTTTCCAGTATATTTAAATATTATTATTGAATATATCATTTTATCATGAACTATAAACAAGCAATCCTTGTAAGGCAGGACTTAAAATTACCTAAGGGCAAAATAGCTGTCCAGTGTAGTCATGCTAGTATAGAATCCATGATGAACGCCAAGAAAACACTTGTGAACAAATGGCTAAAAGAGGGTATGGGCAAGGTAGTTCTGAAAGTAAAAAACGTCACAGAGCTCAAGAAATATGTTAGCAAGGCAAATAAGCTAGGGATTTCAACTGCAATGATAAGAGATGCTGGACACACAGTTGTAAAGCCAGGCACAATAACTTGTGCAGGGCTGGGACCTAATGAGACAAAAAAGATTGACAAGATTGTTTCTAAGTTGAAGTTGGTGTGATGCCCGGTCGGCGCATATTCTTTTGTCTTGCAAACAGCAAACTTTTTAAACCCTCCTCCGCTATTAAAATCGTAATATGGACACTGAAACTAGAATTATATCCGAAAGAAAGCAAAAGCTTGAAGAGCTTAAGAAAGCTGGTATTAATCCTTATAGTTATAGGTATGAGAAGAATGCCTTGGCTGCTGAGATTAAGCAGGTTTATGATAAGCTTAAGAAGGAAGAAAAGGATTCTATGCATAATGCTGTGAGGGTTGCTGGCAGGATTATGACTAAGAGGATTATGGGCAAGGCTAGTTTTGCTCATCTCCAGGATGAGTCTAGTCAGATTCAGCTTTATTTTAAGCAGGATGAGCTTGGAAAAGTGGCTTATAACCTGTTCAAGAAGCTTGATATTGGTGATATAATTGGTGTTGAGGGTAAGGTTTTTAAGACTAAGAAAGGAGAGGTCACTGTGAATGTAAAGAAGTTTGAGCTCTTAACCAAATCCTTAAGACCTTTGCCAGAGAAGTTCCATGGCTTAAAGGACACTGAGCTTAGATACAGGCAGAGGTATGTTGACCTTATTGTTAATCCTGAGGTTAAAAAGACTTTTATTATTCGTTCAAAGATTATTCAGGCTATCAGGGAATTCCTGCATAAAGAAGGCTTTATTGAGGTAGAAACCCCTGCTCTTCAGCCTATATATGGAGGAGCCACTGCCAGGCCTTTTATAACCCAACACCATGCTCTTAAAATGCCTTTATACCTAAGAATATCTGATGAAATGTACTTGAAAAGGCTTATTGTGGGTGGCTTTGAAAGGGTGTTTGAGTTCTGTACTGATTTTAGAAATGAGGGTATAGATACCTCTCATAACCCTGAGTTCACGCAGATGGAGACCATGGCTGCTTATGATGATTATAATGATAGTATGAAGCGCACTGAGAGAATGATTGAGTTTGTTGCTAAAAAGATCTTAGGAACCACTGAAATAGAGTTTGATGGTAAGAAGATAAGCCTAAAAGCCTCTTTTAAGCGCTTAAAAATGGTTGATGCTGTTAAAGAAGCCACAGGTGTTGATTTTAGCAATCTAAAAGAGATGAGTCTTGAAAAGGCAAGAGAGGTTGCTAGAAAGCACAAGGTTGATATAGATGAGGATATGAGTGTTGGTTTTATACTTGCAGAACTATGTTCAGAGCTTGTAGAATCAAAAATAATAAATCCTGCCTTTATCATTGATTACCCAAGGGATGTAAGCCCATTGGCAAAGCCTGTTAAGAATAATCCTGAGTTTACAGAGAGGTTTGAGTTAATTATTGCTGGCATGGAGCTTGGTAATATGTACTCTGAGCTTAATGACCCTGCTGAACTGAGAAGGAACTGGAAGGAACAAGAGGAAAGACTTAAAAAGGGTGATGAAGAAGCTCAGAGAGTAGATGAGGATTTTATCAAGGCAATGGAGTATGGCATGCCTCCTACTAGTGGCATTGGTATTGGTATTGACAGGCTTGTAATGCTCCTAACTAATAATACTTCCATTAGAGAAGTGATCTTATTCCCTACTTTGAGGTCTGAGAAAAAATGACAGAAAAAATGACTAGTGAAGAAACTCTTAAAGAACTAAGAAACAGAACTATTGTTGGTTTAACAGAGAAGATAATAGTTAAGAGTAACTCTAATAAAAAGGAGTTAATAGCCAGGATTGACACTGGGGCTACTAAGAGCAGTATTGACTTATCCCTTGCATCTGAGTTAAAGATGGGGCCTGTGGTTGATTCAAGGCTTATCAAGAGTGCTCATGGGGTTAAGCTAAGACCTGTAGTTGAGGCAGAGGTCACCTTGCATGGCAGGACTCTAAGAGCCAAGTTCACGCTTGCTGACAGGAATCACATGAAGTACCCTGTGCTTATTGGGCAAAACATTTTAAAGAATGGCTTCCTTATAGATCCTGATAGACGGGCTGATAAGCCAACCTTAAGAAAGAAGGAAAAGGATTAGAGTGGGTGGTTAAATGGATTTAAGAGCAGCTATCATCAGTCTTGGAAGTGAGAGCTCTAAGCATACAGAGGAGGCTATGAAGAAGTACTTCTCAAAGGTTGATGCTCTTGATATCCGGAAGATTGAGATAAATATTTCTGGAAAAACTGCTGAAATCCTTTATGATGGAAAGCCCATAGGTAAGTATGATTGCGTATTTGTAAAGGGCTCTTTTAGGTATGCTCAGTTACTAAAAACCTTAACTTCTGTGCTTGGTAAGGAGTGCTATATGCCTATATCAGCCGAGGCATTCACAATTGCTCATGACAAACTGCTTACCCACTTAGAGTTACAGAAACATAATATTCCTATGCCAAGAACTTATGTAAGTTCCACCATTTCTGCAGCTAAGAAGATTCTTAAGAAGATGAACTATCCTGTTATTATGAAGTTCCCTCATGGTACTGGTGGTAAAGGAGTAATGTTTGCTGATTCTTATGCAAGTGCTTCTTCTCTGCTTGATGCTCTTTCTGCTCTTAGGCAGCCCTTCATAATCCAGGAATACGTTGAGACTGGCGGCACTGATATCAGGACTATTGTTGTTGGTAAAAAGGTGATTGCTAGCATGGAGAGAAAAGCCAGTTCTATGGAAGCAAGAGCTAATTTTCATGTTGGTGGAACAGGCGAGCCGGTTGAGCTTGATAGTGCTACTAGGAAGCTTGCTGTGAGTGTTGCTAAGGCTATTGGTGCTGAGATATGTGCTGTTGATATGCTTAAAAGTGTAAAAGGACCTCTGGTTATCGAAGCCAACATTAGCCCTGGTTTACAACTCGTTACTAAGACCACCCAAATAGATGTTGCTGATAAGATTGCAAAGCACCTGTATGATAGGACTCTTGAACTTAGATCCTCTGATAAGAAGCTTGAAGCAACTAAAATCATGAAAGGAATTGACGGTGATAAGACTGCTGATGGTAAGACAAGAATCATCACCAATCTTGATTTTAGGGGTAATATGATTCTTCTTCCAGAGGTGATTACCAAGGCAGCAGATTTTGATGAAGAGGATAACTATGAGATTACTGCACAACCAGACAAGATTGTTATCAAGAAGTTGGATGTTACAAAGGAAGGGGAAGAATAATAATTTAATTTCTACAGCAAATTCTTTATCTTATTTATATTACTTGCTACTTCTTGTCCTTTCTTGGTCAGGGTGAGTACTTTGAGTCTGCCTTGTTTTTCAAATGATACTAGTCCTGCTCTTTGCATTTCTTGAAGTATCTTGACTACATGGCTGTAGGTGCAATCCACTGCCTTTGCCAGGTTTGAGGCATATATATTATTACTTTTGTTTAGAAGGATTACGAGCATCATGGCTGGTTTTTCTCGGAAAAAAACATTAAATATTTTCTTTGGCTTCATATAAGACCTTCACCCCTCCAAGCTTCTTTTATTGATTTAGGCTATTATAAATATTTATTTATTGCGTTATAATCATTGCGAAAGTTATTTCAATTTATATATCTTTCGATTTATATAACCAAAAAGAACTAATGATTTATAAGCTTTTCTATTAAAATGAAAATACCAAATATTTAAATACTTTTCTATTAACCAAAAACATATGAAGCTCGTATTTCACGGAGCTGCAAAAGAGGTGGGCAGGAGCTGCATAGAACTCCAAACCCAAGGAGACCGCTACCTTCTAGATGCAGGCATCAAGTTCAAAGAAGGAGGCTTTGACTACCCAGAACAGATAGTAAACCTCCCAGATATAGACGGACTACTCATAAGCCACTCACACCTAGACCACGCAGGAGCCTTGCCCTTGTTCGAGCACTACAAGATAATCTGCCCGATATATTGCACCAAACTAACATACTCAATAACCAAAGTCTTGCTTAAAGATTCCTACAAAATAGCAAGAATAAGAAACCTACACCCAGCATATACAAAAACAGATTTGCGCCATCTAGAAAAAGACATCAGGCTTGTAAGATATGACAGGCAATACAAACACAGAAAGATAAGATTCACCTTTAAGAATGCAGGCCATGTGCCAGGCAGCGCAATGATACTGGTGGAAGCAGAAGATAAAAAGATATTATACACAGGAGACACCAAGCTAAGAACAACAGAACTAGTAAAAGGACCTACTCTTGATTACAAAGACATTGATATGCTAATAATAGAAAGCACCTATGGAGACAGAGAGCTCCCAGATAGAAATGAAACAAGAAAAAGATTTTTAGATAAAGTAACAGAAGTGACCAACAAAGGAGGCTCAGTTCTAATACCAGTGTTCAGCCTAGGAAGAGCCCAAGATGTTCTGATAATGCTAGCAGAAAGAAGATTCAAAGCACCCATATACTTTGATGGCATGTGCAAGAAAATAACCCAGAGAATCCTAACCACACCAGACCCTTATGTTAATAACCGAGAAATACTAGATAAAATGTTCAACCACAAAGCAATCCACATAGGCAGTGAGAAACACAGGCATCATGCTCTAAGTCAACAAGGCATATACGTCACAACCAGTGGAATGATGCAAGGAGGGCCAGTAATGTCATATCTAAGAGAGCTGTGGCATGAGCCAAAACATGCAATACTATTAATGGGATACCAGTGCAAGCGCACCAATGGAAGGCATCTAATAGAAGACGACTATGTATATCTTGATGGATGGAGAACCTATGTGAAGTGCGATATAGAAAAATACGACTTCTCAGGACATGCCGGTAAAGAAGACCTAAAAGAAATGATAAAAAGAATAAATCCTAAAAAACTAGTAATACAACACGGAGACCCAGACGCAGTAGAGGAACTACGAAGCTGGGCAGAAAAAGAAAACAAATACATAGTATATGCACCGGAAATAGGAGAAGAGATAGAGGTTTAGGGAATTACCTGATAATTGGCTATTAACTCCCAGGCTTGGTCAAAGGGCTTGTTCCACTTTGCAACCTCTCTATTTGCCTTAATAATCTCTTCTTCAGTTAATTGGTTTAATTCCCCCCCATAATAGGTAAGTCTCTTTATCTTATATCGAATAAAATATACATTCCATCTGTTTACCCATCTATTATAATTAATAGCTGTTAACAAAGACATTTTTTCTTGCGCAGTAAGCCCCTTAGGAAACTGCTTGGTTACGGTCTCTCTAAATGACTTTATCAGATCCTCAAGGGAATCACACATTGTTGATTCCTGAATTATGATATCTCGAATATTTTCAGCAAGAGCAGGTATGTTGTTCGCTTCAAAGATATTTGTTTGCTTTGCCATAATAAACCCTCCCATTATCTATTGCTCAATAGTGAATTCAAAAAGGTATATAAATCTTTTGAGATTATAAAGTAGAAAAATTTTTATTCTCCAAATACTAAAAAACATTTTATCATAGCTTTTCAGATAATAATCAAGAAAAGGAGATAAAAATGAGCCCAACTAATGCTGCTGAAAATGAAGAGGACAAAGGAGAAATAATGTACTTCATGAGAGATATAAAAAATGAAAGTCAGGCAATGATGAAAGACTTGATGGAGATAGATGACCTGCTCTTATCCTTAAAAGAAAGACTCCAAGTAGGAAGAATAGACAGATACAAGATAGAGGAAATAATTGATTCAATAAGGCTAAGAATAGGGGTGATAGAAAGAGAGGACAAAAGAGAAATGGATGAGGAAGAAGAAGCTGCTAGTCTTCTAATGAAACTAAAGAAATGGGTTGACCTGATAGTTTGAGTTCTTATAAAAATAAATGCCCCCCTGGGACAACAGAAATAAAAATATTTCTGAGCCCCTCATTCCATTCTCACTTCGTTCAAATGCCCCCACGGGGAATTAAACCCCGGTCTCAGCCTTACTACGCTTATCCTTGCACCGCAGGGCTGCGTACTATTCATTATACTATGGGGGCTTGATAATAAAGAAAAAAAGGTGCTTTATTAAAGATTTGTGTTTTTTAAAAAAGATTTATATACCACATTCTAATACTCACAAAGAAAATGTCTTTGGAATTAAGAGAAATATTAAGGAAAAAGAACTTAAGCAAATCCCTGAACTCACGCTTGAGCATAAGAAAAAAAATTGCAGACAGCATAGATGAATACCTAGAACAAAACGTTTATCTAACAAATATAAGTTTACAAATTGAAATTTGCAATTTTAGTACAGGGTACTTAGTCATTTCACCTCTGACCAATCCTTCAGGCAATCCATATATAAAGAACTCAAAAACCTTTAAGACAACGCAACTCAAAAAAATTGCTAATGAGATTATGCAACCGCCAAAAGGCGTGTCAATAATTTTTGAGTTCTATGGCTCAGATGACGTTGGATTAAGACTAGGAGGGTATTTGCTACTTACATATATTTATTATAAAAACAAAGCAGATATGATTAAAACAATAAAAAAGGCTATTTCACCTAAGCCTGTAGAAATCAAACGTGTGTATTCTTACAATGCTGATTCACTTCTTCTTTGATATTGATTATATTTATCTGGTTATAGGCACTGCAATCGTACCGGGCGCCCTCCTGCCAACAACAGGGCCGTCAAAGACTTTAAAGCCTGCTTTTTTTAGATTTCTTCTTACTTCACCAGCGCAAGAGTAGGTTGTCAACACACCCTCTTTTTTGATATGTTTTCTTAGCTCTTTAAAAAATGCTTGGGTCCAGAGCTCAGGATTCTTTTTTGGACTGAAAGGATCATGAAGAATGATGTCAAATTTTCCTTTAACCTTTTTTATTGCTTTAACAGCGTCGCAAACCATTAAATTTATTTTTATTCCTTCTCTATTATATTTATAATTATTCTCAACCATTTCTTGAATTGCATGATAGGTCATAATCATTGGTTTAAGTTCTTTTATCTTATCTAATATTTCTTTATCTTTTTCTAATCCTATAATGGTTATCTCACAGTGCAGATTAGCTTCAAGTATTCTATCCATTGCAGCAGCTGAGTTATAGCCCAGACCAAAGCCTATATCAAGAATTCTAACCTCTTGCTTTCCTTTTACAAACTCCAAGGCTGGCTCTACAAACTTCTTAAAAGCCTCTTCTACTGCTCCAGATACTGAGTGATAAGTCTCATCATACTCCTCGCTGTGAAAGGTTATGCTGCCGTCTTTAGTGATTACTTGTTTCATGAAAAAGGAGAACACCATCCCACTTATAAAAGTAGTCCTATTAATCCAAGCAAAACCCCTAACCCAAAGAAGCCCACATAGTCATAGAGCATTCCCAGCACTATTTTTTTAATATTCTTTTTATCTTTTATATGATCACATAGATAGATGCTTCCAACAGGAAAGCCATAGAGAAATATGAGGAGGGCTATTAGGGTAATGCCATTGAAATGCCAAGCCAAGAAGAAGATTACTGCTAGAGCATAATAATATAAGGTCTCTCTATATCTGCTAAAACTAAAGATTATTATAAGCGCAGCTATCATTATTACAAATAGCACAGACCAGTTCTTCACAAAGAAAATAACAATTATTGCTATGAAAAGCAGGTGCCTTAGAAGATTAAGATAGTTCTTGCCTGGTTTTAACTCTTCTTGTGCTAAGTAGCCTACTAGCAACCCTATGTACAATCCTAAGAATATTATTAAGAGTATTATCAAATAAGTTAGGATCATATTTATACATTTAGAAGTGTTTCTTTATAAAGATTTTTAATTTTAAAATTAGGGAATGGGTTGACCACAGGGAGTGCCACCCACTATGACATCAGAGTCTCCAAGCCCTGTTTTGTTTCCCTTAGAAGTGTTAAGGATTAGTAGGTTACCATCTGCATCTTCAAAGTATATGCAGAATTCTCCTGTAACTCCTAGTTTCTTTTTTAATTCTTTGTACAAGTCTTCTGTTGAGGTGTTATCAGCAAAGGCTTTGAACTTTTTTTCATCTATATCATCTCCTATTACAAATCCATATTCATGGTTTTGTTCAAGCTGAGTCTTTAGTTGTTCTGCTTGGGGTTCTAAGGTTTGTAATCCTCCTTCTTGGTTTCTATTCATAGTTACATAGAAGATTAGTAGTACTGAAATAAAAATCACTACTGCCAGTAAAACATCCACACTCCAGACTTGGGCTCGTCCCATTTCCTCTTCTTTCCTCTTCTTAGAAGCTCTTCTTGTAGGCTTTCTCCTCTTTTTTGATGCCCTTCCCCTTTTTTTAGCCATCTTGTATTTTAATACTTTTTGATTTTTACTTTTATTCCCTTGGTTTGTAGGTTTTTATATTTTTCTATTAAAAAGAGAAAAGAGGATTTTAGACGAGTAAAAGCGAAAACTTTATAAATCTTTCTCTGTTTCGCTTTATAAACTTATCGTAAACACTTACTCGTTATGAAAAACTTGCAATGGGGGGGAATCTCAATGTCATTTGTAAAAAAATGCCCTGAATGCGGCGGAATCAATTTATTCTGGAACAAAGAAAAAGGAGAAATCATTTGTAGAGATTGCGGGCTTGTAGTAGAAGATAAAATGGTAGACTTTAGCCAAGAATGGAGAGAATTCGACAGCGCAGATGCAGACAAGCTAAGAAGAACAGGCGCTCCTATGAGCTACACCCAGTTTGACCAAGGCCTAGGAACAGATGTAGGAAAGAAATCAGACCTATACCAGCTTGGAGGAAAAGCTAAGAATAAGTTCTTCAGACTAAGAAAATGGCAGCAAAGAATTAGTACTGCGATTGAGAGAAACCTAAAGCTGGCATTATCAGAACTAAAGAGAGTTAGTTCATACCTAAGACTGCCAGGCAGTGTTGAGGAAGAAGCAGCAAGGATATATACCTTAGCAGTGCAGAAAGGACTGGTAAGAGGTAGGAGTATGGAATCAGTTGTTGCAGGAGCACTATATGCTGCTTGCAGAAGGCATGATGTGCCAAGAACTCTTGATGAGCTAGGAGAGGCAAGCAATATTGAGAAGAAAGAAATCGGAAGAACTTATAGGTTTATTACAAGAGAACTAGGTATCAAGATATTACCAAGCAACCCTGCTGATTACATCCCTAGGTTTGCCTCAAGCTTAAAGCTAAACGCAGAGACCCAGAGCAAAGCAGTAGAAATCATAGAGTCTGCACAGGATGTTGAGCTCACAAGCGGAAGGGGGCCAACAGGAATAGCAGCAGCAGCTCTGTACGTAGCAGCCTTGATTAATGGAGAGAAGAGGACTCAGAGAGAAGTAGCAGATGTGGCTGGAGTCACAGAGGTTACAATCAGGAATCGTTATAAAGAGTTGCTTGATAAGCTAAAGTTAGAGAAAGAAATCAAGAAGGTTAAGAAGAAGAGAAGGATTTAAATTATGTTTTTCTGAGATAAAATGGATAAGCCACTAGAAATCTTAGTCATCGAGGATAAGGAGCATCATCTAAGGGATGCTAAAGAATTATTTAATGAAAAAATAGCTAGTGGAATGAATATTAAAGTAGATTATGCAATAAATTATGAGGAAGCTAAAGAAAAATTAAAAACAAAGTTATATGATGGGATTTTATCAGACATATTCTTTCCAAGTGGAAGTGAAGTAGATGAAATTGATTCACTTCAGTCTATATTAAAGGAAGCTGAAAGGTATACTGGAGAAATAGATTTTGAAGAAACATTTAAAGGTGAACTACCTTACGGTATCATGATAGCAAAATATTCATTAGAAAAGAATATCCCTTGTGTCTTGATTACTGATACTTATCATCATGGAGAGAAAACAGAGCCTATCAATGGATGGACAAAGGCAATGAATCTTGAAGTGCCCTTAATTGATAGATCTCCATACAGCCTTGACTGGAAAGAAAAAGGCATGACTCATGAAGAATTAATACAGTATCAGTTCGATGAGAAAGACTGGCGGGCTGGTTATGAAACATTATTAGATAAAATTAAGGAAAGGATTGGATAAAAAGGCATTCTAAATGTACAAAAACATTTTACAAACAATCGGCGGAACTCCGCTTGTAAGGATTAATAGGCTTAATCCAAATTCTAATGTCACAATCTATGCAAAGATTGAAGGCTTTAATCCAACAGGCAGTATTAAGGACAGGATTGCCTTGAAGATGATTGAGCAGGCAGAGAATGAGGGTAAGTTAAAGAAAGGTAAAACCATTATTGAGCCTACTTCTGGTAATACAGGCATTGGCTTGGCCATGATAGGCTGTGTTAAGGGTTATGATGTTGAGATTGTTATGAGCAGTGTAGTTTCTGTTGAAAGGCAAAAAATGATAAAAGCCTTTGGTGCAAAGGTAACCTTGACACCTGCAGAGCTTGGAACTGATGGAGCCATTAAAAAAGCAAGAGAGCTTGTAAAAAAGTTTCCTGATAAGTATTTTATGCCTGACCAGTTCTCAAACAAGTACAATAAGATTATTCATTACAAAACAACTGCTGAAGAGATCTGGAAGGACACAGCTGGAGAAATTGATTACTTTGTTTCTTCGATTGGAACTTCTGGTACAATAATGGGAGTAGGTAAGGCTCTTAAAGAGAACAATCCTAAGATAAAGATTGTGTGTGCACATCCTGTGAAAGGGCATTATATTCAAGGCTTAAAGAACATGGAAGAAGCAATTGTTCCCTCAATATATGATTCTTCACAAATAGACGAGACAATTATGGTGGAAACAGAGGTTGCTTATGAGATGAGCAGAGAGATTGTTAAAAAAGAAGGAATATTCGTAGGTATGAGTAGTGGAGCAGCAATGTACGCAGCAATAGAAGTTGCAAAAAAAATTGATAAAGGAATCATAGTTGTAATCTTCCCAGATAGAGGTGAGAAGTACTTAAGTACTGATTTGTTTAGGGTTTGATTAAAGAGATAAATCATTCTAAAAACATAGATTTAAATTTGAATTTCTTTTCCCAAATGAAACCATGAAAATACTGATAACAGGTTCCAGTGGATTTATTGGAAGGAATTTAAAAAAAGCCTTGGCAAAGAGA
>Ga0209427_10005959_pt1 | contig 13946 bp, 17 predicted proteins | sample DeeMarSWOR136_30_FD_187465 | JGI IMG/M metagenome (GOLD analysis project Ga0209427, IMG submission 187465) | Marine sediment microbial communities from White Oak River estuary, North Carolina - WOR-1-36_30 (SPAdes) (version 2) | ecosystem: Environmental > Aquatic > Marine > Intertidal zone >... | reverse complement strand
TTTGGATCTAGGCCGGAGCACCACTTAGTTTTTAGCGTCGATTTTGCACGGTTCTAACCTAACGTGTTCTAAATCTGGTTCAGAAGCTAAATGTGAATTCTGAATAAGTAAGTCTTAAATAGATTATGCGCAAAACAATGCGTTTGGTGAATACTCTTTGAGAGAAAAAAACGTTACAGCAGTAATGGTAGTTTTGCTATTGTCTCTACTTGTTTCACTGGGTTCAATAACTGCTAACGCCGCGCCAATTGTAAGTGTTTATTTGTCAACGAATAAGCCCTACTACACGTATGGTGAAAGCGGAACACTTCATGTGACGGTGAGAAACGAGAAGGACCATGGATCCATAGAGATAAAGAACATTACGGTTACCTTTCCATGGTTTGGATGGTATAATGACAAGTGGGATGGGAACGACACCCTACCAGACATAAATGCAGCAATTGCCGAAAATGCTACTTCTGAGACTTTCGAGTTCCCATTTACTATTCCCGCAGAAGGACGAGGCGTATCATTGGCTTCAAGTGCATATGTTGTCGTTGTATACACACGGGGCGAGGAGTCATCCTACGAGGATGGATACATCACCATTCCAATTGAATTACCTGTTACCCAAAACCAAAATCTAACCCCAATACTCTACTTACTGGGTATCGACACTGTACTACTCATCTTAGTTATCATAGGACTGGCCTATGTCTGGATGAAAAAGCAAACTCCACTGCCGTCTGCAACAACATAATCTTCAAACACCCTCTCCCTCTTTTTTAATTCAACTCTTCAAGAACAGAGTTTACTCCGTTGAGCTTAAGTAGTAGAGTTATAAACAACATTATGACTACGTTGAAGCTTGGAGGTGAATTACACTCGCCAAAATTCTGGTCACCTCAGCGTGGCCCTACATCAACTACGTACCCCATCTGGGCAATATCGTAGGCTCCATCCTATCCGCAGACGTTGTCGCTCGATACCACCGACTGAAAGGAGACCAAGTCGTTTTTGTAAGCGGGTCTGACGAACATGGAACCCCCATTGAAGTTGAAGCCGTGCGACTGGGAATCCCGCCCAAAAAACTCACTGATAAAAACCATGAAAAAGTCGTCGATCTACTCAAAAAATGGAACATTTCCTTCGACAACTACACTCGAACTGAAAGCCCAGTTCATAAGGAGTTTGTTCAAAATCATTTTCTCAAAATCCAAAATAATGGTTACATTTTTACTAAAGAAACTGAGTTGCTTCGCTGTCCTAAGTGTGACCGTTTCTTACCTGACAGGTTCGTAGAGGGAACCTGTCCTCACTGCGGCTCTGAGAGCGCGCGTGGAGACCAGTGCGAGGAGTGTGGGCGTCTCTTGGAAACCACTAAGCTCATCCAGCCTCACTGCACTATTTGCCAGTCTACTCCCATCGTAGAAAAGGTAACCCACTGGTACTTCGACTTGCCAGGCTTCACTAAACAGCTTCAAGAATACATTGAAAATAACAAACAGCTGCCAGAAAACGCCCGAAACTTTAGTTTAAACTTTCTAAAAGAGGGACTGAAACCTAGAGCGGTTACTAGAGACAACAAGTGGGGTATCCAATCTCCATTTGCAGGTTCAGAAGACAAAACTCTGTATGTGTGGGTTGAAGCAGTTTTAGGATACGTTTCTGCTACAATTGAATACTTCCAGAAGCAAGGCGAAAAGAAAAAGTGGAGAGAATATTGGTTCGACAAGGATGCAAAATCACTTTATTTCATAGGGAAAGACAACATTCCTTTTCACACAATTATATTTCCAGCTCTGCTCTTAGCGGTTAGGGAGGACTATACTTTACCGTGGAACGTCGCCTCCACCGAATTCTTGCAGTTTGAAGGTCAAAAGTTTTCCAAGAGCCGAAGAATCGGCGTGTGGATTGACGAGGCGTTGCAACTCTTTCCAGTTGACTACTGGAGATACACTCTTATCTCCATTCGACCTGAAACAAAGGACACTAACTTCTCATGGAAAATATTCATTGAAAAGGTGAACTCCGACCTTAACGACACTCTAGGCAACTTCATTCATCGAACATTATCCTTCATTAACCGACGCTTCGACAGCGCCGTGCCCAAACCAAGCAAACTTGATGAGCGCGACAAACGCACTCTACAGTCAATAAGAAAAAGAACGGAAAAAATTGCGAAAAATCTTGAAACGTTTAAACTGCAAGCAGCCTTACGCGCAGTTATGCGTCTCAGCCACCTCGGAAATAAATACCTTAATGAGAAAGAGCCGTGGAACACTCTTAAAACCAATCCGCAAGCATCTGCTAACGCTCTATATGTGGCTGTTCAAATTGTCAAAGCTCTTGCTGTAACTCTTGAACCTTTCATTCCTCTGACAGCTGAGAAGCTTTGGAGTCTCCTTAACATGTCAGGCAAAGTCCATGAACAAACATGGAGCGAAGCCACAGTTCCTCTTCAGCCAGGTCACAAAATAAGTAAGGCTGAGCCTCTTTTCCACAAGGTCGAAGCTACTGAAGAAGAACTGCCCGCTATGTTAGAAAAGGCGAGATTGAAAACAGGAAAGTGAACAGTTTGCCCCTTAAAATTGACCTTCACGTTCACACCTGCTACTCATGGGACGGCGCGACAACCCTTAGGGAAGTAGTTGTTTACGCTAAGAAGCGAGGTTTAGACGGAGTCGCCATCACCGACCATGACTCCGTTAAGGGGGCGGTTAAACTTGCTAAAAAACATGATTTCTTAGTAATACCTGGCATCGAAGTTTCTACCAAGCGAGGTCACGTTCTCGCCCTCAACGTAACCACTCCTATTCCTCCGAAGTTAAGCCCTTTCGAAACAATTGAGACAATTCATGACTTGGGTGGAATAGCAGTGGCGGCGCATCCCACCACTATGTATAAGGAAGGAATGAGAAGACAGATAACTTCAAACTTTGATGCCATCGAGGTGATTAATTCATCCAGCTTTCCCTTCTTTCTTTCAACTCGTTTAGCTCGGAGACTTGCTGTTAGCCTTAACCTCCCGCAAACTGCTGGAAGCGATTCACATCGTCCATCTGATATTGGAACTGCTTACACCCTTATTGATGCCAATTCGGAGGTCGATGAAGTTGTTCATGCCATAAAGAAAGGGGCAACTATTCCATTTGGAAAACCGATTCCGTGGAAGGCTAGATTCCTGAATGTAGTGTCAAACCCGAAGAGAAGAAGGCTTAAAAAAGCCTATTCAAGATCTTCGATTTGATCTAGGCCTAAATCAATCGGCAAGGGTTCCTCTGGTTCTGAACAAGGATCTATATCGAAAAGTTGTGGTTCCATTATTCCAAACCCGCTTAATATTTGTGGCGAGTTAACTCCAGTCATTACAAGTGTTACTTTCAAAATGCCTGCTTGGCCAGGGTTTACTCTGGCGCCCCAGATGACGGAGGCATTGTTGTGCATAGTTTCTGTAACGATTTCTCCAACTCGGTTTGCCTCTTCAATTGTCATTTGGTTGTCGCCTGAAACGTGGATTAAAGCTCCTGTGGCTCCTGCGTAGTCCACATCAAGTAGAGTGCTCTTTAATGCGTTTTGAACTGCCTCTTCTGCTCTGTTGGGGGCATCTGACTCTCCGACGCCAACCACTGCTACTCCGCCCTTTCCCACGATGGTTTTGAAGTCTGCAAAGTCTAGATTAATCAAACTCGGAGCTGAGATGGTTTCCACGACTCCCTTTATCATGTTTGCTAACACGTGATCCGCTACTTTAAATGCTTCATTTAACGGAAGCTGAGGCACAAAATCCAAAAGCTTGTTGTTGTCGATAACCACGATGGTGTCGCACTCTCTTCTCATATCGTTTAATCCTTTAATTGCGCACTCACCTCGTCCCTTCTCGATTCTAAAGGGTATTGTAACAACTCCGACCACTATTGCCCCGCTGCGGCGAGCAATCTCCGCCACTACGGGAGCTGCGCCTGTTCCAGTTCCTCCGCCTAACCCGGTTGTGATAAATGCTATGTCTGTATCGGTGAGGATGCTTTCCAGCTTCTCTTTTGACTCCTCAATTGCAGCTCTGCCAACTTCTGTATTTCCGCCTGCTCCTAAGCCGTGTGTGGTTTTTTTTCCAATCAGCACTTTCTGGGTTGCATGGGTGGCGTTGAGGTGTTGCATATCTGTGTTGACCGCTACGCATTCGGCGCCGTCAATACCTATCTTCGTCAGTCGACTTATGGTGTTGTTTCCCGCGCCTCCAACCCCTAACACCATGATGCGGCATCGTCTTGGCTCTCGGAATCCATCATGAGCTTTTTTGTTCCACGTAAACTGTAGAGCTCTGTTGACTGGTTTGGTCACCGCTTATCCTCTCCCACACCTCCATGCTTAGAAGGTCTCTTATTGCCACTCGAATGGCTTCCGCTCTGTTTGGGTAATAACGCTCGTTTATTAACCGATCTAATGCCTTGAGGTACGGCTCAGGGATGTAGAGCGTGATTAGTTTCATATGTCCCCTCCTGCAAAAAGTTTTTCTGCAAGACGATAGAAACATCAGTGGGAATTATATCTTTATATATTAAGATTAAAATATGTTACAAATAAAAAGAACCATTTACTTATAAAGATATCTACCTAACCATTTAAACTATTACTTTTTCATGTAAAACCAAAACATTTCACAATCTTTATGTTTTTCTGATACAATTAAAACCGTAGCACTTTCATATGCCAATTAATTTCGGCTCTTATGAATAATGTGCTGTAAACAAGTGGGCAAAACTGATGACAGAAAAGTCTAGACGAGTATACGTTAAGAGCTTCGGGTGTCCAACAAATCTGGCAGATGGAGAACTTATGGCTGGTTGCTTATCAGAAACGGGCTATAACATTGTAGAACGAGTTGAAGATGCTGACTTTCTTATCTACAACACTTGTGCAGTGAAGACACCCACCGAACACCGAATGATAGACATTTTGAGAAAGGCTCCAAGCGATAAGAGACTAATCGTAACCGGTTGTTTGCCTTTAATAAATTTTGAAAGAATAAACAATGAAGTAAAATTTGACGGAGTGTTAGGACCAGCCCCCGGATCTAAAATTCTCAAAGTTATTCACAAAGTAGGACGTGGAGAGCGAGTTATCTTAATGGAAACTAATCTTAAACCAAACTTGGGCCTTCCAAGAATTCCAACAAACAAAGTTGTAGGAATTATACCGATAAACTACGGTTGTTTAGGCTCATGCTCATACTGCTGCGTGCTCTTCGCTAGAGGACGTTTGAGAAGCTATCAGATCGACGAAGTGGTTGAGCGGGTTAAACGCGATTTGACTTCAGGAGTTAAGGAGATTTGGTTTACTTCTCAAGACACGGCTTGTTACGGAAAAGACATTGGAGTGAGCCTCGCGGATTTGCTGATGGAAACTTGCAAAGTTGAGGGAAATTTTTTCGTTCGTGTTGGGATGATGACTCCTAACTATACGCTGGAAATGTTGGATGATTTGATTCAAGCTTACAAAAACGAGAAAGTTTTCAAATTTTTACACTTACCAGTTCAAAGCGGAGACGATGAGATTTTAAGACGTATGAACCGCTTCTATTCTGTGGAAGACTTTAGAAAGATCATCCGTTCTTTCAGAAAAGAAATCCCAGAAATCACTATAGCTACAGATGTTATCTGCGGGTTTCCCGGTGAAAGTCAAGAAGCTTTTGAAAGGACTGTACAGCTTATTAAAGAGGTTCAGCCTGATGTCGTTAATGTCTCCAAGTTTTTTCCAAGACCAAACACGCCCGCGAGGAAAATGAAGTCGTTTGTTCATCCTAAGGAAGTGAAGAAGAGAAGCAAAAGGCTGGCCGAACTTTCGAAGAAAATATCGTATGAGAAAAACAAGGGTTGGATGAACTGGGAGGGGAAACTACTCATTGATGAAGAAGGGAAGAAGTCTTCCTCTTGGATAGGGAGAAACTTTGCTTATAAGCCGATGGTGATAAAGACTGACGAATTTTTGCCTGGAAAATTCTTGGAGGTTCATGTGGTGGACGTGTTTCCAACGTATTTGAAAGCTGAAATCCTGCGATGATGGTTTGTTTTTCTTGGTGTCGTGTCTTTTTTTGATGTTTGACAATACTGTCCAATAAACTTATATAAGTATCAATAGATATCAATATTGGCTAATGATGATAGTTACCCTGACTATAAAAGCAGATGACTTTAAATTAACTCAGGTGCTCGATAAGTTCTCGAAACAATATAACGTGAGTTACAGCCTTTCAAGACAAAACGAACACTTCATCCTTCGCCTAAAAACAAACAATCTCGGTGAACTTGTTAGGCGCCTGAACCACATTAAGGGATGTACCTTCCAAATTCAAGAGCTGTACGAGAGTCGTCCGTTTGCAGGTATGATCAATGTGGACTTGAGGAAAACAAACATCGATGCTCTAATTGGCAAATCCACCGTAACCCAAACCGACATAGCCCCGATTGACGGTGGTCTAATCAAGCTAATAGGCGAACTCTGGTTCTGCCGCCCAAAACACGACAAGGTCATAAAAAAGGACACGCAAGTTACGGTCGTTGGAGTAGAAGGAGTTAGTCTAATAGTGGAAGAGGTGAAGTGAAAAATTGATTGTGGAAATAGGATTAGCCTTGCTGATAATCATAATAGCGGCACTTGCAATATTCAGCATGGGAATCAAAAAGGTGAATCAGTATGAGAGAGGCATAGTGGAGAGATGGAATGCCTATGAGAAAACCGTTGAGCCTGGACTGCGATACATCATACCTTTTGTCCAGAGAATGCTGCGAGTTAACATGAGAGAACAAGTTATTGACGTCCCACCACAAGAAATCATCACAGAGGACAACGTCGTTGTAACGATAGATGCTATTGTCTACTACCAAATAATGGATCCAAAAAGGGCATTGTATGAGATAGAGGATTTCGAGCTGGCAATCGTTAAACTTGCTCAAACCACTCTCCGTAACATAATTGGCGAAATGTCTCTCGACACATGTCTGACTTCCAGGGATAAGATAAACTTGGAATTGAGGAAAGTTCTTGATGAAGCAACGGACAAATGGGGAACCAAGGTGAATCGTATTGAAGTTCAGAGGATTGACCCTCCAGCCGACATTCAAGGAGCAATGCACAAACAGAAGACGGCTGAACAAGAGAGAAGACAATTCCGTCTGTTAGCAACTGGAAGAAAAGAGGCTGCTTTACAGGACAGAGAGGGGACTATACTTAAGGCCGAAGGAGAGGCAAAAGCGATTGAACTTGTCGCCACTGCACAAGCACAAGCGGTGAAGGTTGTTTCAGAGGCGGCTAACAAGTATTTCTTAGAAAACGCCCAACTGAACAAAAAACTGGATGTTATTCGAGACACGTTCTCCCAGCAAACAAAAATAGTTGTTCCTTCGTCAGCCGACATACTGAGCGTCATCGGTCTAGAAGGCGGTGGGATCCTTCCCATAAGAAAAAACTCCAGTAAAGGCAAGTAGAAGGAACCAGACGATGAGTATTAGGAACATCTTGTTCGTACTGCTGATTACAGAGATCACTATAATAATTCTGTTGAAGATCAGAAAAGAATTGAAAAAGGTCAGTAGAGACAGAACGCGTGAAACAGATCTAAGGCTTACATACAAAAGATATATGGAAATCTATCCAAACTCAACTATAAGCTACCCTGAATACAAAAAATTGCAAACTCGAAGCGCATACAAAAAAGCAATAAGCTCAATGAAAATAGAGAGAATGGTAAGATAGAACTGCAAAAGAGTCAACATTCTTTAGTTTCTCAGCAATCAAATCAGCATGAAAAGTGAGTTGAGAGTATTTAGCCTCCACCTACTGGAGGGATGATCGCAACATGGTCTCCTTCCTTCAACTTCGTCTTAAGGCCTTCCCGCGTTGTTATGCTTCTTCCATTTACTAAAAATTGCAGATAACTTTGCACGTTTCCCTTTTTATCATATACGTAGTCCATAAATTTGCGACCATATTTTTTAGAGAGCTGCTCCAACAGTTCACCAACCGTGAGATCCTTTGAGGATTTGATTTCTTCTACTCTTTTATCCGTTATTTCCCGTAGTGTAGTGAAGAACTTCACTGTAACCTTCATTTTGCAGATTCCTCACGTTAACCCTGTTTCAAATCTACTATTTTTTCCACTTTAGCTCTAAAAAAATAGAATGTGTTCATCCTAATAAACTGTAGGCTGTGCGAGGCTTTTGACCGGTTTTCTTTCAATAATAACATTAAACATTTAAACGGGCAGACACTCACATTAAAAGTAGAGAGTTACATGAGACGTTAACCATGAGCACAAACTATAAAGAAATGTTGAAACGCGCACGTACACAGCTTCCCCAAGAAGTGTTTGAGCACAAACGCTTTGAGCTTCCTAAGCCTCATGGTTCCACCATTGGCATGCGAACCGTTATTCACAACTATAAAGAAATTTGCGATGCACTTAACCGGGATCCACGTCACATGTTGAAGTTTCTGTCTAGAGAAATGGCAACTGCTGGAACCACTGATGGAACGCGAGCGGTTTTTCAAGGAAAATTTCGCCGTGACACTCTTGAGCATTTGATTAAAAGATATGTGGACGCGTTCGTCATGTGTCCTGTCTGTAAGCGTCCAGACACGAAAATTGTAAAAGAAAGACGTTTATCATTCTTAATATGTGAGGCGTGTGGAGCACGATCATCCGTAAAATCAGTGTAAAAGTGCTGAACTTTGGAAGTATACGTGAACATGCGGAAATGGGGTCATCACGTGCTTCTCGCGGCATGTGACGCTGACTTACTGGGCAGAGTTCTGCGGGAAGGCAAAATTGTTTTTGAGGTACGAGAAGAATTCTATAAAGGACCAAAAATGAGCGTCGATGAAGCGATTGACCTTGTAGAAAAATCCACTGTGGCCAATATGATTGGAAACTGCATAGTGCAGAAAGCCATAGAGAAGGGATTAATTCATCCCGAGGCAGTTTTAAACATTTCAGGAATCCCTCACGCGCAGATCGTCAAGATGTGAAAAAGAATGTTTTAAACGTATTTAAGGAACTTTCCTTTCTCTAGTAAACATAAAGAATCTTTGAGGTAACTCCTTGGGTAAACAGAAAATCATCAGCGAAGAAGAAATCAAAGATTTGGTACTTCCAACTGCAAACGACGTGCTTGGCGTAGCCATAAAACTGTTAGGTTTCGACAGAGTTTTAGTGAAGTGTCAAGATGGTCATGAACGCCTATGTCGGATTCGAGGCAAAATGAAAAGGAGAGTATGGATAAGGCGAGGCGACATTGTTTTAGTTTCACCCTGGGACTTCCAATCCGACAAACGAGGCGATGTTATATGGAGATACAGAAGGAATCAAGCTGAATGGCTGAGAAAGAAAGGATACCTCACTATTTCATAGGAGGCTAACGGTGTCCTTTCGAAAAAAAGTAGATAAAAAACTGTTACGTAAAGAAAAATCATACGAAACTAAACGCTTAATGAGGCAGAAGAGAAGCGAGGAATATGAGTAGCCATAAACCTCAAGCTTTATCGTAGATACTTATCTATAAGATTAACAAGGCGTTGAACGATTTCTATTTGTTTTCGAAAATGAGTTTTCACCTCTCTGGGGGATACCTAAGAATCTGTTCACCCCAAACTACTTTTAAACATTTGCTCCTCTCTATATACGATGACCTATCCATGACAGAAGAAGAAAAACGAAGCCTACGTCAGCAACGCAAAGAGAAAAAGCTAGCACACAAACTTCGCATAGTGGAAAAAAGGGATAGGATGCTGATTAAAGACTTATCATCCGAACGAGCGGTGATGGAGGAGGTTTTCGACCGCTCCACTCTAATGACCATTTACGATTTCATGAACAAAGGAAAAATCGATGAAATCTACGGAGTTGTAAACGCTGGGAAGGAAGCTAGAGTTTACTGGGGCAAAGATCAAGATGGAAGAGAACTTGCAATCAAAATTTACTTAACAGTCTCAGCTGAGTTTAAGAAGGGCATGCTCCCTTACATCAGAGGCGACCCACGATTCGCTCATGTTCGAAAAGACACACGATCCCTCATCTATGCTTGGGCTCAGAAAGAGTTCAAAAACCTGCAACGCGCTATGGATGCGAGCGTTAAAGTCCCTGAGCCTATTGCCGTTAGTAAAAACGTGCTGATAATGAGTTTCATCGGAAAGAACGGTGATAGTGCACCTCTCTTGAAAGAGGTTTCTATTAAAAACTCCAAACAAGTTTATCGGCGACTGCTAACATACATGAAGAAACTGTATCAAAAGGCAAAGCTGGTGCACGCAGACCTCAGCGAATATAACATTATGATCTGGAAGAATACGCCTGTGCTGTTTGATGTCGCACAAGCTGTGACTCTGGAGCACCCTATGGCTGACCAATTTCTGCGAAGAGATTTACAAAACCTATATAAATATTTCAAAAAATTAGGTGTGGACGTGTTGTCAGTGGAAGAGATGCACAGGAGGATTACTGGTGACAAGACCTAGTACATTCGTCAAAGTCCCGCGAGAACGCATCGGAGCTCTCATAGGCTCTGACGGTCGAGTGAAAGAAAATGTTGAAGCGAAACTTTCGGTGGAGCTTCAGATAGACAGCCAAACTGGCGATGTTACAATAACACTGAGCCCCACCGCAGAGGACCCTTCTGTCCTGTTCAGAGCCAAAGAAGTAATCATCGCCATTGGAAGAGGCTTTTCACCTGAACGCGCTTTTAAACTACTCCATGACGACACTGCTGTGCTAAAGATTATCGATCTGCGAGATATTGTTGGAAAGTCTCCGTCAGAGATGAAGCGATTAAAAGGAAGAATCATCGGAAAGGAAGGTAAGACGCGAAAAATCATAGAAGAACTGACTGACGCCAGCATCTCTGTTCATGGACACACCATATCTATCATTGGAGACGCGGATCAAGCTGAGGTAGCGAGTGAAGCGATTCAGATGCTGATTAGAGGCAGTCAGCATAGAACAGTGTACGGTTTTCTTCACAGGAAAAGAAGAGCGTTGAAGAAAAAACGGATGGAACTTTGGGAAACTCCGTCTGAAAGGGTTGATATTTAAGAAAGCGAAAACATTTATGTAATGGAAACTGAATTAGAAAACAGGAATGTTCAGTTTTGCTGTATTTGAATAAATTATGAAAATAATTTAAGGATAAAATATAAATAAACATGCTAAGTAACATGTTCCTACATCCCAGTATTCAAGTGAATTCTCGATGAAGCCCACTAGAAAATTCAAAAGTTTCTTGTGCATATTCATTATTTCTGTAAGGAAGCGACTGATGTGGTAACCTTTGAGGAAATCAGCCCCGCCGACTTCTTCTATCGCAACCGAGACATAGCTGGGTTCACCAATCCAGCTAGGGCAATCTTTTCATCGATAAGAGAACTCGTGGAAAACGCTCTTGACGCCTCTGATCAGTTGCGGGTTCCTTCCGAGGTCTATGTTCGATTGTCCCTTGATGGCGATGCAACTTCAGAAGCGGAGAGGGGAGGCGTATACAAGTTGAGAGTAGAGGATAACGGAACAGGCATTCCTGCCCGCCACATACCATCTGCGTTTGGTCAAGTTTTGTTCGGTTCAAAGTATACGCTGAAACAGGCTCGAGGCACATTCGGACTCGGCGGAACCATGGCAATACTTTACGGGCAGATCACTACCCACAAACCTGCGTATGTTGCCTCCAGTACAGGAACTTCTAGGATTTACAGATACACGTTGATGATAGACATTCGGAGAAATCGCCCAGTTGTTTTAGATCGCAAAATTCAAGTGAACAAGGAGCGGTGGCGTGGAACCATGGTTGAATTTTGGCTGGAGGGAGACTATTTCAGGGCTATGCCAAAGATACTGGAATACCTGAAACAAACGGCTGTTGTGACTCCCTACGCAAACATCACTTTTGTTGATCCTAAAGGGCGCCTCTACAAATTCAATCGGGTCACATCTAAGATGCCGCGTGCACCAAAAGAAACCCTCCCACACCCATACGGGGTAGATGTGGAAACCATTCGGCGACTCATGCAAACCACAAAGTCTCGCAACATGATTGATTTCATGAAGACAAATTTTCACAGAATCGGCAATAAAGTTTCTCGCAACTTTTTGAAATTCGCTGGGATAGATGAAAACATCAATCCTAAAAAGTTACCGCCAGAAGAAATTGTGAAATTTGTGCGAAAGCTAAAGAAATTCGAGAAGTTCCTGCCTCCAAACGCGAGTTGTCTGGCACCGTTAGGTGGGGAATTATTGAAGGCTGGCATCCTAAAGGAGCTGGAGCCAGATTTCATCGCCGTTTGTCAACGTAAGCCATCTACCTACTCTGGACACCCATTCATAGTGGAGACGGCAATAGCATATGGTGGGAACGTGCCGAAGAAAGGTGACATCGTGCTTTATCGATTCGCCAATAGAATTCCATTACTTTATGACGAAGCCAGTGATGTCTCGTGGAGAATCATAAAAGCCATCAACTGGCGAAGGTACAAAGTCACACCAGACATGCCAGTCGCTATTCTAGTTCATTTGTGTAGCACAAAGGTCCCATACAAGACAGTGGGCAAGGAATTCATCGCGGACAGACCTGAAGTTAAAAATGAGATTTTAAACGGAATCCGCGAAGCGGCTCGTCAGCTCAAACGCTTTCTGTCTAAGCGGGAGTATACAGAAAAAGAAAGGAAACGATTAGCCACTTTTTCCAAGTATCTACCAAAAATTGCCAAGTTCTCAACGGAACTGGCTGGAAAGGAGAAGGAACCCGATATCCGAAAATTGTTGTGGAGTGTGAGGAAATTTGAGGAAGGAAAAGACTAAGAGTTCTGCGGCAGAGAGGAAAAAAGAGGTCTTAACGAACCTGATAAACTTTGGAGCAAACCTCTACGACCAGATGGAAGAAGGCGAGTTTCCATGGATCAAAATGCCGAGCAGATCCATCGATAACATATTTTACAGTCCAGAATTTCGGCAGTATATTCTGGGCGAAAAAGCCGTGCGTAGAAGCGCTCGAAACATTCGTCATATCCGACCCTTCTCTCAACTGGTTTGGACAGCTTATTTCGCCCATGAACTCGTACATAACCGGAAAACATCCACTCTTCGTGACGTGTACTATTCAGCACAAGCCTACGAGATACCCTTCAAAGATCAGCAAGAATCCAATAGTATCATAACCGACCTTGAAACTGTGGCGAAGTTTTCTCGAGAAGACTTCAACGTGTTTCCTGAAGAACGTTCAGCCGTCTTCGGTGATTTAACCATTGAATATACGGTTCCTGGATACGAGGGTAAACAATACAATCTGATGTCTCATCCGGATGGAGTTATGATAGGTCCTGCGCTCACTTCTGCTGAGTTCGTAAAAACCAGTGCAGACTTGGTTATAGCCATTGAGAAGGGCGGTTTGTTCACACGTTTCATTGAGGAACAGGTTCACAAGAAATTTAACGCTCTCCTTGTGCTTACAGCGGGTCAGGCGCCAAGAGCCACTCGACATTTCATTCATAGACTTAATAAGGAACTAAAACTTCCTGTACACATCTTTACGGATGGTGACCCGTGGGGAATGCACATCGCTATGGTGATTATTTCGGGCTCGGCGAACGCTGCTCATCTGCGAGATTTAACTACTCCAGACGCTAAGTGGTCGGGTGTTTGGGCAACTGACATTGTTGGATATAAATTGCCTAGTGAACCGTTGACTGATGTGGATGTTAAGCGTCTGTATGAGTTGCAGAGGGATCCGCGTTATAAGGGGGAGCTGTGGCAGAGGGAGGTTAAGAAATTCTTAAGCATTAGGAAGAAGGCGGAGCAGGAGGCGTTTAGCCGGTACGGGTTGACATACATTGTTGACGAGTATTTGCCTGCGAAACTGGAAGAAATGGCGTGATTCCGACCGCTACCTTGATAAATCAAAAGTGATGTTTAAAGAGAATTATACGTT
>Ga0209427_10005958_pt1 | contig 13947 bp, 6 predicted proteins | sample DeeMarSWOR136_30_FD_187465 | JGI IMG/M metagenome (GOLD analysis project Ga0209427, IMG submission 187465) | Marine sediment microbial communities from White Oak River estuary, North Carolina - WOR-1-36_30 (SPAdes) (version 2) | ecosystem: Environmental > Aquatic > Marine > Intertidal zone >... | reverse complement strand
ATGCTGAACGCATCTAAGCATGAAGCCCGCCCTGAGACGAGGCATCATAGAACTCGAATAGAAGATTCGTTTGATAGGGCTAGGGTGTAAGCATGAAGCTTCGGCGACATGTTCAGCCCGTAGTTACTAATCGTTCATCATTGGTTCAATCGTTATACAGGTTGCGTATTATCATATATTTAGAGTATCGATGGTTTGACGGCCAAAGCGGTGGGGAAACACCCGGTCTCATTCCGAACCCGGCAGTTAAGCCCACCTGCGTAATCCTTGACTATGGCGTGCGAACCCATGGGAAGATTACCCTCTCAAGAGGGCTTGAACCCTTGGACTAGGTGGAGAGCTCTGATTGACTCCTTCGGGAATCTTTTGGGGTAAGCTTCACTGCTTGAAATCCATTCGTTCTCGGTACGCTGTCAAACCATCTTACAGTTATTTTTATATAAATAGTAGTAAAAAATTATCAAATTTATAATAAATTGTCGAAAAATACCTATTTTTTCGTGAATTATCGATAAAAAAACAGTAAAAGATAAATACTATAAGGTACAAATATATATTAACAAAGTAAAATGGGCAAAAAAAGAAGAGGTGAAAATATGAATAAAGCCTTAATATCGATATTAGTAATAAGTATGCTATGTATTAGCATATCAGGGGCTGTTGTTTCTGAGGAGAGTAATACTGAAGTTGAATATGATGAAGAATCCTATGCGTATATGCAAAGTATTGTCAATAGACTAGCAAAATTAAAGCAAGAGGATTTTAAACCTGTAAAAAACGATGTTCAATATTATGGTGATCCTCAGCCACATATTGGTGGTGACGAAGTATTTGGATTATGGGTAAATATAATTTATAAAGGCGAGAGCTACACGGAGCAGATAAATATTGACCCTCTAATGATTAAAGGGAAGCTTACAGATCCTCTATACAGGACGCCAATTAAATTTAACGTTGATGATGATCCAGAGTATGATATTGAAACTGGTTTTGGTTTCTTTAGATATGGTATAGACGAAATAGGAAGCGACGTGAATCATCCATGCTGGACCACAGCGTTTGATTTTAAGCAAATATATAACCAATTAGATGATCAAACTGCGGAACTTGAAATTTGGCAAGAGTTTCATATTAATCTTTCTCTGCTTGGTGGAAAAGCACGGGATCGCTCTTCTGAAGATAACTCAAGGACCAGAGTTGGAAGTAAATTAAGTTCTCTATTCCAACAACTGTTAGATAGGATATTTAAGAAATTTGAAAGCTTTCCACTGTTACAGAAGATACTAAATAGACTCTTTATACATTCTCAGGAGAATCCTATAACAGATGAGCCAGATGAAGATCCTGAACCAACGCTCGCTGGTGAGGATTACTATGTTATACGTGTAGGTGTTGGCTCTCCAGAAGGTGAGAAAATACCATTAGCTTTTAACAAAAAGTTTGCCGCTGCTAAAGAGGGCGTATTCAAACCATTTATTTTCCAGAAAGAAATGGATCCCATGGATATAATAGGTGAAGATAGTATCGATGTCATGTATGGCTTTCAGGCATTTAAAGGAGGTTATACAAATCCTTCTTATGATATTGAATTTACCATTAACCACAAACCAGCAGTTGACACTGTGATCCAATTTATACCCATTGAGGGTAAAATAAGTTATTGTTATGACCAAGTTGGTGCGACTGACTCTTTAGATCTAACATTTACTTCTAATGTTTTCAGTGGTGGTGATGATTCTCTTTCTTTAACTTTAACCTTGGATACTCCTCAAAGTGCAGCAGGAGCTGGAAAGTGGATGTCTTTTGAGCCTGAGATACTTGGCGATTGGGAACCACTTGGTGGTAAATTCATTTATGCTGCTAGCCATAAATTCAACATTGGTATTACTGTGGATAGTCCCGGGTTTGAACAAAAAATTGAATTCAAAGGTCTGCCTAAGCAGGCAACTATTGGATGGGACGGAGATATCGAGATAAGTAGTGGAGAAATGTTATACTTACATGGAGAGGGTAACCTTCAGTTAGATATGAGTAGTACGCTTGATCAAGTTATAGTATATTATCCAAATACTAATAGAGAAGAGCCATATCATCCATGTGTTGAGATCAATGGCATTCCAACTACTACGATGGGTGCTGAGGGAACACTTAATGTCGATGTTGATAACCTTATGAATCCGAATAACTATGTTAGAGGACGCGCGTTTCGAACATCTGGTTCAGATATTCCTTCAATAAAACTATTCCTTCCAGATGAAGAAACAGAAGAACCCATTGTCAAAGTTACTGAGATACCAGCTCATGCTAGTATCCAAGGAAACCTAGAGTGGGCTAAACTTAAAGGAGAGGTATATGCTAGCCGTGGAAATGTTCAATATGATGACCCAGTTTGGATAAACGTTCAATTCGGTAATTATACGATTTTTAACAAATTAGAAATCCGCAATGGCCAACTGACACTTAGGTTTAAGATAGCTGAGGATGGATATTTCTTTTTTGATTGCACTGAGAGAATGTTTGGTGACATACTGCATATAACTGATGAAATAAATGATAACGAACTTTACCTTACAGTTGACGAATTTTCAGCAGATGATCTCCAGGCAGATTGGTCCCTTGATACATCAGGGGGGCAAATACAAATAGATGAGTTAATGTTAGGTGGATTCCTGGATACATTGGAGAATTTCCATATTGAAATTACGTATGAGGGTGAGAATGTTCAATTTGATGCAGACTGGAGCGTAGGTCAGGAAGGTGGATTTAATTTTGACTATTACCAGGAGGATAACATATATATGGACTTTGATCTCAGCCAAGGGGATGTTGTGCTTTACGGTGATCTTGAATTGAAAAATGATCTACATTGGGATGTAAGCTGGAAATGGCATCAAGGAAACGGTCCTGCAGACCCTGCCTATTTCAGAGTAAATCACAATTCTAATGAGCCAAACATTGAGGATTTAAACATTTATTTCACCTACCAAGATGATTGGGGTGCAGAGATTAATCTTCATAATGGTGGTATCTATGTATGTGTAGAATGGTACGTTAGTGGAAGTATACCTTATATCTGGCCTGTTGTTTATATACAGGGTGATCTAGATTTCTTTGTAAAATTATCTTGGCTAACTGATTATGATTGGGTGAAGATAGTGTGAAATGAGAATTAGTATAATATTAGGTGATAAAAAATGAAAAGAAATAGGAAAGAAAAGAGATATAGAAGGCTGTTGGTAATCTCATTGTTCATAATTTTAGTTACAATGTCAGCGGCACAAGCGTTAGTTAAAAATAATAATAACTTGCCACCGACTATGCCGCTTGGTATGGGTGCGTTTTTTACATGGGAGGATAATTTTAATTCAATGGAGTGGATTGACCCTGATCCTGGGATGTCATATAACTTTGAGGTTTCTGGGGGTAAAGTCAGGATAAAAAATACCTATGGGGTATGGACTGATCCTGATTGGACTAGGCTCAAACCTATTACTCTTAACAACAATGCAGGTCAAACCTTGGTAGACTACGCAATACATCTAGTTGTTAACCATGACCCTGATATGAAGGATGATTATGGTGATATAAGGTTTAAACATGAGGATTATCCAACTACATGGCTTGACTATTGGATTGAGACCTATGACTCAAGCGAAGCAGAGGTCTGGGTTAAAATCCCATCGGTTCCAAAAGGACAAAGTATGATGTATCTGTTCTATGGAAACCCAGATGCAACGGATCAGAGTGATTTTAGTAGTGTTTTCACAGAGTGGATAGAAAAATGGGCGAATGATAAAAGATTATCAATTTTGGCATCCAGCGAAGGTGCATGGGTCCCTGACGTTGCTTATGGTTCTGCTAGTGGTGGTAGATTTCTTGTTGCATGGACTGAGGGAGATACAACTCCTTTTATAAAACAAGAGATTAGAGGATCTATTCTTGACGCTAATGGAAACGAAGTAGTAACAGATATGGGAATACTGGAAGAAGAGGGTATTCAATATAGAAATAATAATCAGGCTGTTGAATACGGTGGAGGTACATTTGTTGTAGCCTGGCATCGCTTTGATAAAAATACTCCATTAGATTGGTCAACCACACATATTTGGGCAAGGACTGTTAGCCCAAGTGGATCAAAAGGTCCTATCAAAACTATCTGTGATGAACCGAATTGTCAAGCTGATGCAAATATTGCATACGACTCTGTTAACAACCGTTTTTTAATTATCTGGGAGGATGCACGAAATGGTGTGGGTAACTACAATATTTACGGTAAACTCTATGATACCAGTTTAAACCAAATCGGTGGTGAAAAAGATATCTGTATAATAGGAGGCAGTCAATGTGAACCATGTGCTGTCTTTGACCCAGAAAATGAGCAGTATATGATTGTGTGGGAAGAGGGAGAAACACCAGCTAACGGCCCATTTGACATTTGGATGAGAAGATTTGATGCAGACTTAAATGGGCTTGGCCAGGCAGTAAAACTTGCTGATGGAGATGTTAATACTGATTACAACTTTCCACGTGTAGGTTTCTGTGAAGAAACCGAACAATTCATAGTTACTTGGAATGACGGTGATTGGAGCGATGATGACCATAATGGTAATGTCTGGGCTACTATTCTTGATTCTTCAGGGAATGTTGAGGTAGACAATTTCCAGGTAAAAGGTGGTAATTACTGGAAAACAGATAATGTTCCCTATTTAACGACTTCTTACTTTGTTTCATATTCTGGTGGCTCAACTATATGGGGTAAACTAGTTTCATCAGAAGGAGAAATACTGTCAGGTGATGTTCAACTATCAGCCAGTAGTTCTGCTCAGGCTAATAAAGCAAGAATGGCCTTTGGTAGCGATGAGATCCTTGTAGCCTGGGAGGATGGACGTCAAGGAGGCTCTAACAAACCTGATGTTTATGTAAACATGTGGCATTTGAATATCCCTAGTGGAAACGAGGTTACATATACTTTTGGAACTGAAAAGCAGCTTATCCTTGAAGCGCAGATCACCTCTGATCCTATTGAACCGGATAACCTTGAGTCTTGGTATGAGTTTGGTGTACAGTATTCTGGCGATATAACTTTTGATATATTGGATGAATCGGGTAATCAAGTACTCATACAGGGTGCGAGCGATGGTGAAGACTTATCTGGTATAAATCCAAATACTCATCCAGCGCTTCGTCTTAGGGCACACCTTACACGTGATAACCCGTCGTACACCCCGCTTCTTGATAGTTGGAAATTAGTTTACGTTGGTTTTGATGAGGTTCCGCCAGAGACAGTTATCACTGAAGTACTCGGTACATTAGGTAAGAACAACTGGTATAAATCCAATGTAAAAATACTACTTGATGCATCAGATGGTCTATATGGTTCAGGTGTAGACGCTACATATTTCAAAATAGACAATGGAGACACCATGGAGTATAACGATGAGGTAGGAATTAAAATACCGCTGCATGCAACAGGTAACCCTGATACACCATGGGGTGAGTGGGGTGTCTATTATTGGTCTGTTGACAAGGCTGGTAACACAGAAAATCCAAACGGTCCCAAAGAAATCAAAATCGACAAAGCACCACCATATTGTGAAATAACAGAACCAGCAGACCGAGATGAGGTTCCTATGACCGGAGGATTCATGGTTAGAGCGACAGCAACAGATGAAGGATCAGGGATAGACTATGTTGCCTTTGATGTTGGTCCACCCTATGACAACAAACATAAGGATTACAGTGCCCCCTATGAATGGTTATGTGACCGATCTTTCGATAAACCACAATGGAGACATCTCATTGCTCAAGCCTATGATTATGCGGGGCACATGTATGAATACAACATATACATCCATTTCCCAAGGCCGCGTCAATTCTCAGTATTAGACCTCTTTAAATCTTTGCCAATTATAAGAAATATAAAATTCAATGAACCTATAAACATTGAAGTTTGTAAATTTGGCATTGTAATCAGTCAGGCCTTAGAAGTTGAGACATCAGAATCGAACGATGTAAATACAGTAAAATTTGTTGCAACAAAGATTTTCACAAGGGAACAAACCGTTATCTGGGACAATGATTTCTTAGATGGATGTTCTGCAAGCTTTAACATACCAACAGGGTTTTACAAAATAACATCAACCGCATATAATGAAGGTGAAGAGATAATCAGTGATCTAATCTCAAGAGTTCTGTTTATAAATAGATAGCCATCCATAGGCAAACAGGAAATAATCTAACCTTCTATTCTTTCATTTTACTTTAAAATAGAAAAATAAAGTCCTTCGGTAGTAATTGTATCATAAACTTTAAGTATTAGTTTGAATAATGTTAATTATATATTATAATACAATGGGGGAATATTAAATTATGAAAATAAAAATACTGCCCATACTTGTAGTAGTATCATTACTGCTTACAGGGATAAATGTAATCGCTACAGATACAGATGATGACAACACCGTAAAAATAGTTGGAGAAGATCATCATATTTCGTTCTCACAGGCAACAATTGAAACTAAAGGGGAATATTTATCAGTAAATATAGCAGAGGCAAACACGGTTTTGAGAGTTACTGGAAAACCAATGTTGCCGGTTTATACAAAAACATTTACATTTCCACGTGGAACAAAGATCAAAAATGTGGAATGCATAATTTCAGATATTACAAGTGAGGTTATAGATGGTAAAATTGAACCTTCACCACGACCAATACCCCGGATTTCTTTAAAAAACTCAATTAATCAAAATAGTTTAGAGGAAGAAACCATAAAAAACGATAACAATGAAGAAGAAACCATAGAAGACAAAAGCATTTATTCAAGTTCAGATTTATTCCCAGATAGTTGGTACGATTATAAGATTGGTCGTGGCCTTTATGAAGGTAAGGATGTCATTTTTGTAAAAGTTGACTGTTATCCTACGCGTTATTCACCTGCAGAAAACACTTTGTATTATGTAGATACCATTGATATTCGTGTAACATATGAAGAAGCATCAACTACAGTAACCTCTGATAGCAAATATCAACTTCTTATTATTACACCTGCAAGGTTTAGACTGTGCCTTATACCTCTCTATCTACACAAAATCAGAATGGGTGTTTCTACAAAAATTGAGACTCTTGAATCAATTTATCAAAACCCAGAATATAACGGCAGAGATAAACCTGAGCAGATAAAAAAATTTATAAAATATGCCAAAGAAGAATGGAACATTACATATCTTTTATTGGTTGGAGGTCTTAAATCAAAGATCTACGCTGAGGACAAAGACAATTGTAACGAGGGAAGTAAGGCTTGGCATCTTCCTGTTAGATATGCAAACATACATATGTGGGTTGGAAAAATCCAGGAGGCGGGTTATATCTCTGATCTTTATTATGCTGATATTTACAAATATAATGAATCTTCAGGAGAAGATGATGAATTTGATGATTGGGATTCCAATGGAAATGATATTTTTGCTGATGATGACGGAGACACAATGGATTTGTACCCAGATGTTTATTATGGGCGACTAGCCTGCAGAAACATATTTGAAGTTAGAACCATGGTTCAAAAAATCATTAGATACGAAAGATCCTCTATTTTAAGTAAAATTATTGGCAAACCATGGATGGAAAAAATGATAGCAGTAGGCGGTAATTCCTTTGGTTTCTATCCAGGATTAGGCGAATCAGGTGAATGGGATGGAGAATATTTATGTAATCTATCATTAGATTACATGAAAGATATTATAACAAAGCCTGTTAAAATTCTTGCAACAAACAATAACACCGGTGGTCCTCGTCCTATACCCCGAGATATTATATGGGAATTTTCTAAAGGAGCAGGTTTTGTACTATTTCAAGGTCATGGTGCCCCATGGATATGGGATACAAATTGGGCAGATGACACTGATACTTGGACAGGTGGTCTCCCTATTTATTTCTTCTTTGCACTTATTAATGGTAGAAGACTCCCAATAGTGGTTGTTGGTGGTTGTCATAACGCATGTTTTAACGTGACTCTATTACAAACGATGAATGATACTGATGGTAAATATTATTGGACATATGGCCTGCCTGCTAGTGAATGTTTCAGCTGGAAACTCTGTGTTAAACGTGGAGGCGGGGCTATTGCATGTACCGGTTGTACAGGTGCTGGATTAGGATATATCTCTCATCCTAATACTTTAAGTGCAGAATTGGAATCTAATTTCTTTTATGAAATAGGTAAGAATGATGCAACAACTCTTGGATTAGCACATAGTGGATCTATAGTAAAATTCATAACAGATAATCCCGGATGTCAAAATATTCTCGACGAGGTTTATTGTATTACAGAATATCAGTTATTTGGTGATCCCAGTTTGAAAATCGGTGGATATTAATCGTCGATTACTCAACAATTCTTTTATTTTCTTTTTTTACGCTTTATGAATAAAATAAATGCTATTGCAATTATAACAAAAACGAGTTCAAAACCAGGGATTCCGTTATCCTTGTCGCCATCTTCTCCACCATTTCCATTTTGACTTTCTACCTGTACACTTACAGATGTAGTAATTTTTGTTTGTTCTCCATTACTATCTTTAACGGTTAATTCAACCGTGTAACTCCCTTCAGATGTATAGATATGCTGAGTAGTTACACCTTCACCAGTTGATCCATCGCCAAAGTCCCATTGATAACTAGTAATACTGTCTCCATCATCTGGATCATAGCTACTTGATCCATCAAAAGTTATACTTTGATTAACATATCCACTATAAGGTCCACCAGCGTCTGCAATAGGTGGATTATTCGAAGGATCAGATTCAATTGTAACAGCAATTGAAACTTCTGAAGACCATTCACCATAGTCATCTCTTACCTTAAAATAAATAGTGTGTTGTCCAACTGTTAGATTATTTATTGTAAATTGACTTGTATCACTTAAATAACCGTCTATGCTAGAACGCCAACTATATTCCATAATTTGTCCATCATCTGATCCTTGTCCAAGGAATCTGATAGATTCTCCATACTGTTTTGTTATAGGTTGTATTGGATCTAAAATATAGGCAACCGGCTTTTGATTCTGGGCATTTATTACAAGTGTTTTTTCTACAGTTGGTGACCAATTATCATCATCATCTCTGACTCTATAGCTTATTGTATATGTACCTGGAGAAAGACTTGATGTTGAATAATCTTCAGAGTCATTACTTAAAACAACGCCGTTTGCTCTCCATTCCCACAAAACAACTGAACCGTCATCATCTGATCCATGTCCATTGAAATAAACTGTATCCCCGTGGGTTGCGGGATTTGGGCTTATTGAATCAATATATGCAACAGGTTGTTGATTTAAACTTAAAAAATCACCGAGTGGATAGTTATCTTGGTTGCCACCGCCTCCTTCGATAATATATGGGTTATCTCCTATGCCATCTTCAGGGTTGCTATCATAATCATTGTAATCATCCCAGTAGTTACCTTGTGAACCATCGTCCCAGTTGTTAGAGCCATAATCCTTGGCATTGCTATCAGGGTTACCTGAGAAATCATTTAGATAAATTGTATTACCAGTACAAGTTGAAGTAAGCCATATTCCATTAGCGTTATTGTTTTGAATATTGTTACTTTTGATAGTATTACTATCAGAGTTGAATAAATATATTCCAATGTTATTGGATTCCACCGTATTATTCTTAATAGTATTACTATTAGAACTTCCAAGATATATTCCGTTGCCTCCATTTTTTACGACATTATTTGATATCTCACAACCTGTCACAGAACTCAAAAAAACACAATAATAACTACCACCAGTGTTTTGTATCTTAAATCCAGATATTTTAACGCTATTATTATGTACTTTAATCGTGTGATCACCACTGCCACTTACAGTTACACTTCCACTACCCGCTCCGGTTAAAGTTATGGTTTTTTGTATTACCAGATTCTCACTGTAAATTCCGCTATGAACATATATTGTGTCACTTTCATTAGCGGCATCAATTGCATCCTGAATGTTTGAGTATGTTTGTCCACTGCCAACGTGAAGAGTCTCTCCTTTCGCAACTTCAATAGGACAAAAAACAACAAACATGCTTAGAAACAAAATAAAGGTTAAACAAGTAGGTATTACTCTTTTCATTCTCCTCACTATTTTTAGATAATAAAATATATTGTTTATACTTTTCTTTAAATCTCTTTTTGAATTAAAATAACGCCCCGGCCGGAATTTGAATCCGAGTCCCGAGCTCGACAGGCTCGGATGATAGACCACTACACTACCAGGGCAAATTAAAAGATTATTTAAGAAGGGTAAATAGAACCCTTTCTTTAATTTTTTCCTAAGATTCACTATTTTCTTCATAGAAATAAAAAATAAATTAAAAAGGTCTATCTCTCCTCTTCGAAGAACTCATATTCATCTATCTCATCCTGAATTTCTTCGTACTCCTGTGCCATACCACCATATGCTGCCATAGCCGCATCAAATAAACCTAATAGTCCTGAGACATTCACCAAATATTCTACACTATTTGTTCCTGCATCAAAAGTCAGATTTTCAGTTAAATACATCAGATACCTGCTTGCATTATATCTAAGCATAGTCAACTGTGAACCCAAACCTGTTAAATTAACATAGAGGTCTAGCATGTTAAGATATTCTTCGTCGGCGCAGGATTTTGTATCATCAAAATACCCTTGTGCTTCTTCAAAGTTTAAATGTGAGTTGTAATAGTATGGCATTGCATTTGTACAATTGTCAATTCCTCTTAACTTATATAAATCCATTAGCGAGCTATTTTTCTCAGCGAGAGCACTCCTGTACCATAGGAAACCTAAATCAAAATGATAATTTCCAAATGCTCTATCTTCTCTTGCTTGATCTAAAACGACCGATGATTTAAGAAAATGACTTGTAAAATTTTTACTCTTAAATTTCACAGTTGTAATTTCTCCCTCGTACTGCGTAGTTAGCGTTTCCATCTTTGAACGGTTTACAATATCTGCAACAAAATATGTTATAATGATGACTCCTACCATTACAGCTAATAGCATTACAAACATGTTTCTATCAAATTCTCTTGCCATATTTTTTACCACCTCCAATATTTATTTATATTAATCTTTAAGTCGGATAATTAAGCCCTATTGAATGCTCATCCCAGAAAAACATTGGACACACGACTGGATCTGGATCTGTAGTACTACTCCACTTAACTCTTTCAAAATCTGAAAATGATACACCAAGTTGTCCACCTGTTTTGTTATCAACTACACCAATATCATTCATAGTGAGGGTATAACAAATAGAGCTTGTACCATTTTTTTCAATACGAAGTTTATACCAATTATTTCGCAGATATCCGCCGGAATAAAAAGAGTTTAAACGACTCCAACCACCAACAGGGTCATAATAATGTAACTCCAAAACCCAATCCTGTGGTTTACTACCTGCATCAACATAATCAAATCTTATTTTCGCGATGTCCTGTCCATTGTCATTTTGCAAATCAAGATATAGGTCATATTCCTCGCTTGTATCACCACCTGAAAACCATATTTCCCACCATTTCATTTCCCCTTCGATTACAGATAACGAGTAATTCCAATATTGCGGGCCATCAGATTGTCTAAGTTTTGTTTTAAATGATTGGGCTGTGGAAAAATGATAACTTGGAGCAACTTCAAAGCAACTTCCTCCTACTGCATTTTCTTGTGTCTCAAACCATTGCCGGGTAAGATATAATTGAGTAGCGTTTCCACCAGGGGTGTCATCTGAAAAATCTTCTGTTATATATGTAGGATAGTCGAAAGCATATATAATAATGTCAGTTGGATCATCATCATCTGTTTCTCCATCTCCATCTTGATCTATGCCATCATCTACATGCGCGTCATCTGTTAATTCAGTTGCATCATTTGTTCCATTTTCATTGCTATCCCAATAAACTGTTCCTTGATTAGATATAACATAACCATTTGGAAGGCTTTCATTCACAATTACTTTATATTCTAATACACGACTGGTTTCTGCTGGAACATCGCCATTCCAAATGATTTTATTTTCTCCAGAGTCATAACTAATATTTCCATACTGCGAATAAGCAGAGCCCGCTACATAAGTTGTATCTTCTGGTATGTAATCCTCAAATTCATTACCTGGATTATCACTTTGATCTGCTGATCCAGTATTACTGATAGTTATCGTATATTCCAAAGTGTCATTACATTCAGTTTCTCCCCCATTTAGGTCATCTACCTCTTTTCTCGTAATTATTTCTGTTTTTGCATATCCTGAAAATCTTAGATTATCAATAAAAGCGTCGGTATCAACCATATTGTCTCCAGTATCCTCTATATTAATTGTTACTGTGATTTGTTCACCTGGAGAAACAGGATGGGTTACACCACCAATTGGGATCAGATTAGTGGCACCAGCATCAGCACCAGGGTCTCGAGGTGTTGTATCAACTAAATCTACCTCAGAGGGATTTCCACTTTGAGCAAAAATATCAAACCCTGTTCCGGGAATGTCATGAGAGTCCAATACAAAATATCCACTATTTACATCAAATACATATTCTGACGTACCTCGACTGGGTGAATTAACAGTTATCGTTAATTTGTCATTATATTTTCCGCCTATATATTCAGGGTATTCTACAGTAAAGAATTGTACGTCGTAATATAGATAATGCAAATAGATAGGAACTTGTAACGTCATTGTTAATGTAGCAAAATCTCGAGGATGTCCATTTTTGTTTCTAAACCATGTCCCCCTTTCATCACCAGGATTTTCTTCATCTGTAGTAACAGGTACATATCCTGCTACTCCTGTGCTAAACAATGCAAATGTATTATTGTGAGTAGGAACCATGGTCCCTAAAGAGGAGAGAACAATTGCTTGTCTATGACCGATTTCGTCGTTATCAGTATAGGATGAACTTACAAAGGTTGATTCATTCTTCAGAATTGCAAGAGCAAGATCTTCACCATCATATGAACCAGCATAAACATGTTCTGATGTAAATATCATTAATGAAAAAAGTAATACAATTGCCAATCCTGCAATCATTATAAATCTTTTAATACATAGTAATTTTATTTAGTCACCTCCAGGATAATTAACAATTTTCAAGATATTGGATGGTACTGGAGTATCATCTTTAGTGCCATCATTAGGAGTTACAATACATTGCCAATAATCACCAAGACTTGTTTCTTCAGTAACCATTACTCTTCTATCGTAATCCCCATCTTTTGTGGATAGGTAAATTTGGAAACATTGTTCTTGTGATAATGCTTTATTATACACTTCAAACTCGTCCATATAGCCATCCCAAAATTTACTACTAGCTGTCCCATGACCAATTTCAAGTAAATTAACGCCAGAACCCAATGCAAAGGTTCTTTCACCAGCTTCTGTACTTACATTTCCATTACAATATATTAATATCGTATCTTCGCTTGCATCCCAAACTCCCACAATATGATACCAGACATTACTCGATAGGTTTTCACTTCTTACTGCATATTTGGTTCCATTGTCACATATACCCACATGGACATTTTTATCCTGAAGGAAAATCTTAACAAAATTATTGTTATCTTCACTTGCCATCAAAACTACTGCATTATCATCAGTAATCTCCTCGCTTCTTAACCACATAGAAATAGTAAAATCATTGTTAGGTATATCATAAAAAACATTAGGTAACGCCATTGTGATATATTCGCTCGATCCATCAAAATAGTAAGCTCCTCCAACCCTTCCGTTAGGTGTCCAATAGACACCAACTAAAGTTCCATTTATTCCATTTCCAGAGTAATCTTTACAAGTGACGTTATTTTCAGTATCAAAAGGCATATTAAGATCAGTTAATGAAACCCCCTTAACTTTCCAATTATAAATATATGTAGTTGCGTTGATTTCTGGATTAACAGGGTAGCTGTAACATATGAGA
>Ga0209427_10005956_pt1 | contig 13948 bp, 11 predicted proteins | sample DeeMarSWOR136_30_FD_187465 | JGI IMG/M metagenome (GOLD analysis project Ga0209427, IMG submission 187465) | Marine sediment microbial communities from White Oak River estuary, North Carolina - WOR-1-36_30 (SPAdes) (version 2) | ecosystem: Environmental > Aquatic > Marine > Intertidal zone >... | reverse complement strand
TCGAATACATAGTCGGTGCTGAAATGAACCAAAGGGATGTCCCTCTCCTGACATACAAGGCAAAGATTCTGAACGCCAAAGCCATTCACCATAAGCGCCTGATGCTCCTCTTTTTCCGCCTCATCCACTTTGGTATAGCCAGCGCAGTTAACAATCATCTCCGGTTCGCCGCTATCAACCACAGCTCTTACTGTGTCCAGATGGGTAACGTCAAGCATGGCTTCAGGTGGCGCAAGTACTTCGTATCCGCGCTCAGAGAGTACGGGGACCAGATCGTTTGCCAGCATCCCCTCTGCGCCTGTTACCAGCACCTTCATCCCACCTTCACCTCCCAACGGTAGGGGATGGCAGGATCATCATAGGGAGCGCGGTATTCGTCGGGCTTTTCGTAGTTATAAAGCGCGGTGGGGAAATTGACTATCATAGCCATCTCGCCGCCCACAGCAGTGAAGCCATGATAAACGAGACGCGGGATCTTCACCAGGATAGGATTTAAGGTTCCTAGGTAGAATTCATTCACTATGCCCTTTGTCGGTGAGTCCTCACGGGGATCATATAGAGCGAGCTTGGCTACCCCGCTGACGCAGGTGAAGTGGTCAGTCTGTCCCTTGTGGTAATGCCAGGCCTTAACCACACCGGGATAGCACGTAGTAACATAAGCTTGGCCGAATTCCTCAAACTCCTCCCAGTCTGAGCGCAGCAGTTCCATTAGCCAACCCCGGTCGTCGGGTATAAGGCGAAGCTTTCGCGTCTTAACACCGGATATGTACTCCATTTTGGCCTCCTATAATTCCAGACTAGAGTCACATCCCACAAAGAGTTTCACTGCCTTGAACCTCTCGTCTGCCTTCTTGAGCTCAACACCCGTGCCGATGAGACTATCCTCCAGCCGCTCAATCCGGTAAATGCGACTGTTCTCCAGGACAACCGAGTGCCCCACTGATGAGTCCTCCACTGTCGTATTGGCCCCTATACTGGTGAAGGGGCCGATAAAGGAGTTCCTGACCAGACACCCCTCGGCAATGGATACCGGACCTCGAATAGTGCTGTTCTCCACCTTCACCCCCTCCTTTATCTCCACCCTGCCCACCACTTTGCTCTTGGAGTCGATTTCCCCTTTCACATCACGCTTGAGCAGGTCGTCGAGGACAACCCGGTTCGCTTCCAACAGGTCGTCCTTTTTCCCGGTATCGAGCCACCACCCTGTAAGAATGTGGCTCCTCACCTCCTTGCCCATCTCAAGGAGCTTCTGAATAGCATCGGTTATCTCCAGTTCACCGCGCCAGGAGGGCTTAATCCGCTCTATCGCGCTGTGGATTTCAGGTGCGAACAGATAAACACCCACCAGAGCAAGGTCTGTTTTGGGCTCCTTCGGCTTCTCCACAAGGTGCGTCACCTCGCCCCTATCATTGAGCTCGGCAACTCCAAAAAGACGGGGGTCGGGCACCTCTTTGAGCAGGACCAGGGCATCTGGAGACTGGTTATCGAACTCCTGAACAAAGCTCCTGACACCGCCCTCTATCAGGTTGTCGCCGAGAAACATGAGAAATGGTGAGTCAGTCAGGAAACCCTGCGCCGTCTTTACCGCATGTGCCAGCCCCAGAGGCTCGGGCTGCGAAACATAGGTGATCCTGCTATCCCATCGCGAGCCGTCGCCAACAGCTTCCCTGATGTAAGGCCCGGTTTCCGGGGAGATGATGATGCCGATATCTGTGATGCCTGCCTCTCTGATTTGATCCAAGACGTAAAACAGAATAGGCTTATTGGCGACGGGTAGAAGCTGCTTGGGTATCGTGTGAGTAATGGGCTTAAGCCTCGTCCCCGAGCCACCGGCCAATATCAAGGCCTTTATCAAAACGCTCCTTCGCAGGATACAACAAGAGTATACTGAGTATACCTTAAACCACGGCTAGTAGTAAAGGTTGAGGGGTTTACTTTACCTCCAAATCCCCGGGGAGGGCAGGTAGGTGTGAATGGCGTTAGTAAATTGTCTCACATCGGCAGTGTTGCCTTTTGGCCAACCTTGTATTATAGTCTTCACCAAAGTTGGGGCTATTAGCGGCCATGGCTCTTGCTCCCAATGGAGGCCTTCTGAGGATAAGAGAGGAGCGTTATGAGTCGCTCTATCTCCGGCTCGACGTGAAGGAAACAAGCTAACTTGAAACAGGCTTTTCAGCCTGTATAGTAATAATCAATTATAGAATGAACAGATTCGGTATCAAAATAGGGTCCTCAATCTACGCCACGTATGGCCTAGCACTGGCTCTCATCTTCGGCATCGCCTTCTTCATTCGCGTGTACTTCCCCTATGACAACGTCTTCGCTGGAGACTGGGTCAGGTTCCAGATAAACGACCCCTGGTATCATATGCGGGTGATAGAGAATCTTGTCCAGCATTTCCCCGATCGCATGCCCTTCGATCCTTACGGCTTTTATCCCTCCGGACTAAAAGTAGCTACCGCCCCTTTCTTTGACTGGCTTGCAGGCTTTTTCATCTGGGTCTTCGGGGCAGGCTCTCCATCCAAGGGATTAATTGAAACACTGGGCGCCTATTTCCCAGTAATCCTGGGTGCGCTCGTAACCATACCAGTGTTCCTCATCGGGAAGGAGCTATTCAACAAGAAGGTCGGCATTCTGGCCGCGGCTCTCGTCGCCATATTGCCAGGCTTCTTCCTGCAGCGCTCCCTACTCGGATTCACTGACCACCATGTCGCCGAGACCCTGTTCAGCACGTTGACGGCACTTTTCCTCATACTGGCGGTGAAGAACTCGAATCAAAAGGGGATTTCCTTCAGCACCGTGTGGAGCAGGGACTGGAGAACCTTGAGAAAGCCCTTGCTCTATTCGCTGCTGACCGGCATATCGCTGGGATTGTACCTCCTTTCATGGACAGGCGGTGCCCTCTTCATATTCGTAATCTTCGTTTTTGCCATCCTTCAATACATCATGGACCACCTGAGAGGCAGGTCGACAGACTACCTTTGTGTCATCGGTGTTCCCTCATTCCTCGTAGCCCTGTTGATGATTGCCCCTGCCTCCGGCCAGTATTCGCTAGGGAGCCTCCAGGTTTCATCGCTGCTCGTCGGCGTCGCGGCCTTGCTAGCACTGAGCGGCCTTTCCTTCCTTATGGTCCGCAGGAATATCAGACCAGCTTACTACCCTATCGCCCTGGCAGTTCTGATTGTCATCGGCTACGGATTCTTTTATCTTATCGACCCCTCAATGCTTAACTCGATGATGGACAAAGTGAGCGTGCTGAGCCCCACGGGGGGAAAAGCAACAATCGCTGAGACACGGGGGCTCTCATCAACTTCGGAAATATGGACGCATTTCACCACGGGCTTTTACCTGTCCATAGCATCGCTCGCCCTAATAGCCTACCTTACCATCAAAGAAAGGGACGCTAACAAGACATTGCTCCTCGTCTGGAGCGTGATAATGCTAATAGCCACTTTTGGTCAATCGCGCTTTTCTTACTATCTCGCGGTAAATGTCTCACTTCTCACCGCGTACCTCTGCTGGAGAGCACTTGAGTTCGCCGGCTTCAGGGAAGCCTCCGAGGAGGTCAAAAGGGAAGAGTTTGACAAGAGTGTGAGACCCCAAACAGAGAGAATGAAATCCAGGCTAAGCAAAAAGGCCAAGAGAAGGAAGGAGAAGGCCAAGAGAAGGGAACAAGTATCATTCACTACCAGGTATCTGAACGCCAAAAATGCCTACCGCTTGATGGCACTGATAGTAGTGTTTTTCCTGGCATTCTATCCCAACATATTGGTAACAACCGAAGTGGCTGGGTTACCCTCAGGCGCGACCCCGGACTGGCACGCTGCGCTGGTGTGGCTGAAGGGGAATTCTACAGACCCGTTCGGGGATGATGACTTCTATTACCAGCAGTACGGAGAGGGCTATGATTATCCAGAGCCAGAATATGGCGTCATGAGCTGGTGGGATTACGGCTATTGGATCACCTATATTGCCCACCGCGTACCAAACGCCAATCCCAACGGGCAGAGGGGCGCCCGCGAAGCAGCGGAGTTCTTCACCGCGCAGGATGAAGCATCGGCCAACGAGGTGCTCGACAGCCTGGATTCCAAATATGTGATCATAGACTACTCCATGGCGACGGGGAAGTTCTACGCCATGGTAGAGTGGGCCGACAAGGATCAAGATGACTTTTTTGAATGGTACGCTCAGAGGACGAGCACCGGAAGCTTTGAGCCCATAATGCTATACTATCCTGAGTATTATCAATCCATGTGCTCCAGGTTGTACAATTTTGGAGGGAAAGAATGGATTCCCCAGGAAACGATAGCTGTATCCGCTGGAGTGATAGTACCGCTAGATGTAAGGGACACGGAGGGAAACAGGTTCACGATCAAGGTCAAGGCTATCTCTGGCGTGGAATCGTTTACCAACTACGATGATGCAAAAGCATTTGTAGATGCAAATCCGAGCTACAAAATAATAGGGACAGACCGCTTCACAAGCCCTGTGCCCCTCGAAGAGCTGGAGGGTTACGAGCTGATATACAAGTCACCGACTACATTTTATACGCGCGGCAACGAGACAACCTCCCGTGTTGAAGTATTTGAGTACCGTCCTTGATAACGCCCCCTCGCACATCCCGGCACCTCAAAGAAAACGACTTGCTTTTAGTTCAGTCTAGCTACCCAGTACTAAAGAGTCATTCAATCAGGACGATTTCGGCATTGCCAAGTCAACAACAGCAAACGATAATTGAACAGGAGACGATAATTGTACGGGGAGGGGGAACATGGTTGAAGTAAGATACAGAGACCGTTATGAAGCGGCTGACCTGGCCGGCAAACACATCGGGGAGGTCCGTGAGCAGTACAGGTCGGGATTTGGCATACCGGGCAAGGCCCGAGCCCGCCTGAACGGCAGCAAAATCAGCGGCAAGAACGAGTCCAAGACAACGTTGAGTGAAAATGACAAGCTGTCCTTTGAGGACAGAAGCCACCGTGGGCTCTTCTTTGCCGGGGCTGTGATGCTTGCCCTGGTCATCACCGGCGGCCTATTCGCCCGTGGTGCAACCACGGCCACAGTCACCCTTACGCTGACCGGCAAGTCGGACTTCGCCGCCGTTGTGGCAGCAGGCTCGCCACCTACGTGGAACGTCTGGGGAAGCTATAAGGGCAACGTGACCGCTGGTGACCTATTCACCATAACGCCTGAAACCGACTTCACTGGTGACATGGTAACCTGGATTACGCTGACCAACTCTCATGACCTCGTTGAGGCCTACCGTGTCCTGGCCTTTGAGATCGAGATCTACGATAGTGCAGGCACCCCAGCGCAGGTGGGGACCACTGAGTACCTCACGCTGGCTAAGGGTGACGTAAGCATCGAGATCGACCAGACCGGCTTCACGGCGCCTTACACGGTCCAGATCACCAGTGGCTTCTACATGACCCACCGTGGGGGCTGGACTGCAGGAAAAGAGGACCCAACCATCCTCTGCGATGTGATACAAAAGGGCGCGATATAGCGCGATACTAGTCAGGTACACATGAATGGGCTCCCCACGACAGGGGAGCCCATTTGTCAATATGGAGTTCCTTCCAGGGTGCGAATACGGTTGAGATATGGCCCCGGGGGCTGAGAAATGAACAAGACGCTTACATTTGTAACAGCTTTGATGCTAGCCCTGGTAATCACTGCAGGGGGATATGCCTATGCCTACCTCACGGCTACGACAGCAGTGGATGTTACTGCAGCTGGGGATGAAATCGCCACCGCTGAGGAGGCAGCTTCCCAGCCTGACTGGGACTCTATCCTTACCCCTGAGGGCGCGGGGAATGAGACGCTACGACCAGTACTCGCTGGCGACGAGACCAATCTCGCAGTCCAGTTTCCCGCTTCGGGGGAACACTGGGATAAGGTTGACGAAGCTACATCGGATGGCGATAGTACCTACGTCGAGACCAGTGGCAATGCCTGGGAGGAGGATTTGTACAACATCGCCGACCACTCAGCAGGCTCAGGTAACATAAGTTACGTTAAGGTTTACATAGTAGCTAGATCCTTGGAAACCCCAACGCAAGCTAACGCCTATGTTCATATTAAGACTAATGGCGCAGAGTACAACGGTAGCCAGGAAACTACGACTACCAGCTATGCCACCTACTCACATCAGTGGGATAATAACCCACAAACCGGAGCCTGGACGTGGGACGAAATAGATGCCCTGCAGATCGGCGTTGGACTCAGAAGAGCCACCTCAGCGGATAAAGAGACGCGGTGCACCCAGGTCTATGCTGAGGTTGCGTACAGCGGAGCCATAGCGCTCTGCGGCGACGTGCCGACTGGCGACCTGTTCGACATCACACCTGATGACGACTACAGCGGCGATCTGGCGGTGAAGGTCTACCTGACTAATACCGGTGCCTTAGGCAAGGCATACGACTATCTCAATATGAAGCTATACCTTGAGGGCTCGGTAGAGGCAGGCGAGACGCCCAACTACCGGCTCCTCACCCTGGATAATGGAGGGGTTACCTTCAACCTGAAGGATTACAGTCCCGGCACCTACACCCTTTCAGCTACAGGCGGCAGCTATTGTCTGGTTTCAAGGGACACATCTGAGTGGGAGGCGGGGTGGACGGTAACGCCGGAGTTATACTGCCAGATTCTCCAGAGGTGAGGATAACAGACCGAGATGAAACGAGCGTTGGGGCTTCTGATTTTGGTGGCAGCGGTCATTGCTGGTCTATTCTCCATTAGAGGGGCACTGCCGTTCGTGCCTGTTCTGGGAACCAGCATGGAGCCAGAGTTCAACGCAGGCGACCTGATCACGATCGAGGAAGTGTCGCCCACTGAGGTCGAGGTAGGTGATGTTATCATCTTTACTGTACCGCCGATTGTTCGCGAAGCCTATGACTATCCCAAAGTGGTCATCCACCGCGTGGTAAGGGCGTATACCACAGATGTAGACACAACCTTCCGCACCCAAGGTGATAATGTTGGTGGTGAGGACCCGTTCACGGTGCGGTCTCAAGACATAAAGGGTAAGCCCGGCAAGCGAATCCCTTACCTTGGCTTTCCTCTTCTCTACTTGCAGAGTCAGCAGGGGCTGATCTTTATAATTGTGAGCCTGTGCCTTCTCACCCTCTATCTCTATGCCGAAGAACTCAGTCAAGGTAGCGGAAGGGTGCAGAAGGGGTTGATGGCTCCGGTCATTGAAGCGAACCGCAGCAGTAGTCACCTGCTGGAGCAGAGGATCGCGACTACGGAGAAGGCGATGGCGAGCACGGGTGAAGCATTAGGGAAGTTTGCCTCAGCCGTAGAGGTCTATGCTGAGCACCTTAATAGCCACACCAGTGCTATTCGAGGTCTCAGTGAGGCTTCTCAGGAGCTTAAGCAGGGTGCCGCCGAACAAAATAGGGTCCTAGCTCGCCTGATAAAGGCTACGGAACAGACAGCACCCAGGCGGGAGAAGAAAGCAAGAGCGCAAGCGGAGAAGATGACCGCCGAGGCTGAAGAGAGCAGTCAGAAAGAAGTACAAATGGCGGAGCAGCAGGCTCAATATGCCCTCAAAACAGTAGGAGAGGCAGCCGAAGAAATCAAGGCGGAAGCAGAGGAGGAAGCCACTAGTATCGTTTCTGAAGCGACGCAAGAAGCCAGGGAATCGGCAAGGAAGATATTGTCATCTGCTGAGGAGCAAGGACAGAGTATCCTAAGCAAAGCGGACGAAAACGCGAGGGAAATAAAGTGGCAGGCAGAGAGAGAAGCGCTGACTTTGCTAGTCCGTATGATTAACGACACATCCCCCCGCTTTGATTCTATTTCCACTGATTGAGAAACCACAAAATATGCTAGGCAATCCAATGCTTGATGCGGTCTCACTGTAGTCAGCCTTCACCGGGGCACCTTCTACGTCAAACGAGACAACCTTAGATCGTAATGCATTCCGATAGGAAGTCTTTACAGAGGATGAGCTTATTCCAATAGTATCTTAGTCATGTTGAGAGATATCCCAAGGGGCTGACAAATGAACAGGACGCTTACATTAGTAACAGCTTCGGTGCTAGTCTTTGGGGATGAAATCGCCACCGCTTGATTCGAGAGAGGGATTTACACAAACCTGCTAATCAGGTCCACTGTCTCGACCACATTGAGTTTCTGGAAGAGCAACGAAAAGCGCTCCTCGAGCGTCTCCCTTAACCCATCAAGATTCTCTTCAGGAAGGCCCCACATTTCCTTTTTGAAATCGCCAAACGCCTTCTTTCGAGTTTTGTATACGAATTGTTCCTCGGTCTCGCCTGGCTTTTTCTCAGCAGAGTACTTATCCCAAAGATGCCTATAGATAACGTTCAACAGCTCCCTGGGAAAATGTGGGCTGTCATAGATGATGTTCTGAAATCCTGTGGCCAGGTGCACTTCTAATGTGCCGACCTCTGGGAACTTATCAAAGGCCTCGTCAGGAAGAGTGGAAGCTCCATGCTGCACAGCGCCGCCGATACCATATTCCTCCCGCGCCGCTTTAGACAGCTCTCCCAGAGTGTTGAAATCGAGTTGAACACTTGCAATTGACCCATCAGGTAGGACAACCCCCCCGTGAGCCGTGCCAGTTTGCACGCTGATCTTCGAGATTCCCTTGACACCAGAACCCAACAGACCGAGATATCCCGACATAAAGGCCCTGAGATCCTCCACCGTGCTGTTTCTCCCCCCTACTTCCCCTATCTCTCCACCGACGGAAATGGTTATTCCTTCGGGCTCGATACCGCGTATAAACCCGGTCATATCCGCAGTGACCTGACAATTCTTTTCCTGCTGTTCTTCGAGGCTCTGCCTCGCTAAATCGACAATGGTAGAGGCATCTACATCGATATTAAAGAATCCGGCGCTCGCTGCCTCACGAATCAGCTCCTTGATTGCGTCCAATTCCTTTTCCGGTTCCGCGCTATACCTGCCAGGGTTAACCTGGAAGTGGTCGCCCTGAAGGAAAACGGGGCCCCTGAATCCCTCCTTGATTGCGGCAGCCAGCACACAGGCTGCATATTCACTGGGCCTTTGGCCTGTATATCCTATCTCGGAGCGGGCGATCTCGAAGATGAAAGCGCCAACCCTATCTTTCAGAGCAGCCCTGAAGACAGCCCTCGCCACATGATAAGTGATCCCACGGATATTGATCGCCGGCACTGTTATGCCGTTATATAAGCCTCTGCCCGCTGCTTCATACAGGCCTTGAATGCTTGCGGGGTAGATTCCCTCGTCAAGCGCCAGCTCCCGAATTGCCCGCTGGCCCTCTTCCCTTGTCTGGTCATCAGAGGCAAAGACGGTGTCCTCTACCAGATAGTCAATTCTACCGCAGACTTCTTGCATATTGTTTCTCCGTGACATGGTTCAGAATAGTCCGGCGCCCGTTGTATCTGTCAGTATCGTACTCAGTGTAAATATCTACTGATCTCGGCTTCTCCGTGACCTTTTCAAGAGGCACAGCAGTAATTTTGCCATTCGTCAGGCTCACTAGCCTACCAAAATCCCCCTTCACCACCAAATCGACGGCGGCGATGCCGAAATAGCGACCCATCCTGCGGTCAAAGGCGGATGGAGCGCCGCCTCGCTGCAGATGGCTCAGGACGATGCTTCGCGTGTCCATCCCCACAGCCTCCTTGATTGCTCTGGCCACAGACTCACCGATGCCCCCGAGGGCCTTATGACCAAAGCTATCCACAGCGTCCCGCGCCACAGCTTCGAGCCCTCCCTGCGGCTTTGCCCCCTCAGCCACTATGACAATGCTATACCTAGACCCCCTCCTCTTTTCCTCAAGAAGCAGCTCGTTCACCCTCTCCATTGAAAAGTCATACTCCGGTATTAAGATGATAAACGCCCCGCTGGATTCTCCGCCCTCCAGAGCCAGAAAGCCCGCATGCCTGCCCATTGTTTCCACCACAAATATCCTTTTGTGGGAACCCGCAGTGGTCCTCAGCCGATCAACCTCTTCTGTAATAACATTCAAAGCTGTATCGTACCCAAGCGTATAATCAGTTCCGGGAAGGTCCTTGTCGATAGTCTTGGGGATACCGACGACATTAACGCCTGCCTGGGACAACTTGTAGGCCACGCCCAGGGTATCCTCCCCACCTATGGCTATGATCGCTTCCAAACCAAGCTTCTCTATATTATCTAGAACAGTTTTAGACTGATCATTCTTGGGATCATAGGGATTTGTCCGCGAAGTCCCCAAAAAGGTCCCACCGTATCTATCCCAGGTTCTCACCAACTCCTGAGTCAGCCGCACGTCGAGAGACACATCAAACCCCTGAATTATGAACTCGCTAGGAGCTGACCTTGTGGCGTCGATATCAATCAGGCCCCTCCAGCCATCCCTGATACCCAGGACTTCGTACTGGATGCCTCTTTCGCTCTGGAGTCGCTCGTCCAGCGCGCTCTTGACCACCCATTTGATGGCAGGGTTCAGGCCAGCGCAGTCCCCGCCGCCAGTAAGAACGCCGATTCTACTTTTCTTCATAGCGCTTACCTCATCCTCAATTATAACACCCCGACCTTACCACACCCACCACCAGGTATTCAATAGTCATATCCGACACTATAGTATGAGAAGATAGTACTACGGTTGAGCAAAGGAAGATATTGCGTAGCACCCGGGGCTTAGGATGTATCATGAAGGTCATTGCCTACCTTGCTCCAGATAGTCTCTGCTCTACGGCAGCAATGATTCCCCTGGTTTTATCAATGACATCCCTATTCACTGACACCGATGTGATTCCCCATTCCACAAGCTTCTCCGTGATTTCAGGGAAGTCGGAGGGCGCCTGACCACAGATAGAACTGGTAACCTTTCTCGCAGCCGCAGCTTTAATCGCTCTCTCTAGAAACATAAGCACCGCTTCATCTCGTTCATCCACATACCCCTCAAACTTCTCGTTATCCCGGTCGATCCCCAAAGTAAGCTGTGTGAGGTCATTTGAGCCAATGGAGATCCCATCGATCCCCACATCGAGGAACTTATGAATGAGAATGACATTCGACGGCACTTCAACCATCATCCACAGCTTGAAGTCTTTAGACTGGCGCAGCCCCTCAGCTTCCAACACCTTCTTGACCTCCGCCAATTCAGCCACAGTACGCACAAAAGGAATCATCACCCACAGGTTCTTATAATCTTCTCTTACCCTCTTTATTGCCTCTATCTCAAGCTTGAAGACATCGAGTTCCCTGACATAGCGAGAGCATCCCCTGTAACCAATCATAGGATTCTCTTCATGTTCCTCAAACTCCTGTCCGCCCTTAAGATGCCGGTATTCATTGGTCTTGAAATCCGTGGTGCGATAGACGACAGGTCTAGGATCAAAGGCTCTGGCAAAAGTGGCAAGACCCTGGGCAAGTTTGGATGTGAACTCCTCACCCCTGCCTTCCTTGAGCATGTATCTTGGGTGTTCCCCAATCTGAGAAATCATGAACTCAGCTCGAAGAAGCCCTACCCCATCGACATTGCGAGCAGCCAACTCCTCGGCAAGATCAGGTTCAGCGAGATTCAAATAGACTCTGGTGCGAGTCTTGATAGATTCATCGACGGCTGCAGCAGAAGGAGTGGCTATCTTGGCAGCTACAATGCCCGCATAAACCCTCCCCTGGGTTCCATCCACAGTGACCTCCTGATCGAGCTTGAGCACCCGGGTGGCACTGCCGGTCCCCACTACACAGGGGATTCCGAGCTCCCTACTCACAATAGCAGCGTGGCAGGTCCTACCACCTCGGTCGGTGACAATACCCGAGGCCCGCTTCATCGCAGGCACAAAATCCGGAGTAGTCATCTCAGCCACCAGTACATCTCCCTCCTTAACCTCGCCTATCCTCGAGGGGTCTAAAACGATCCTCACCTGACCGGAACCGACCCCAGGACTTGCCGGAGAACCACTGACGAGAATAGGTGCCTCAGGCAACTCCTCTGCCCGTTGTTCAGCGCCTGACTTTAGTGTCGTTACTGGTCGAGTCTGAACGATATAGAGTCTCCCATCTTCCCTGGCCCACTCAATGTCCTGAGGGAACTTATAGTGTTCCTCGATCTTTGCACCAAGCCTAGCCAAGGCGACGATCTCGTCGTCGCTCAGTTTCTGCCTCTCCCGCACAGCATCCGGAACCGGAAGCTGGATGTTTGTTTCCTCGACACCATTACCACCTTCGGGGCGTTTCACCAGCTGCCATTCCTGCTTCGCAATCTGTTTCTCTAATATCATGAAACCATCTTTATTCAACAGATAGTGGTCAGGAGTTACCTCACCGGAGACAATGGCCTCGCCCAGGCCGTAGACAGCTTCGATGGTAATCTTATTCCTCTCATTGGTTAGCGGTTCCACAGTGAACATGACGCCTGCTGTATCCGATTGCACCATTTTCTGCACGGGCACTGCAATCCCCACCTTGATGTGGTCAAGCCCTTGCTCCTGCCTGTAGAAAATAGCCCTGGGTTCAAACAGGGAAGCCCAGCACCCCTGGACCGCCGTAACGACAGCCTCCTCACCTTGAATATTGAGGAAAGTGCGCTGCTGGCCAGCGAAGGAGGCTTCGGGCAGATCTTCAGCAGTGGCCGAGGAGCGCACCGCCACTAGGCCCCCTAGGTTTCTATAAGCCTCCCGTATCTCATCAGCGATATGTTTGGGCATCCTAGCATTGGTTATCTCCTCTTTGATCTTGGCCGAGACCTGGTTGAGCTGCTCGCTGTCATCTGGGTTCAACGTTTCCAGGATGTGCTCGATCTTCTTGCAGAGCCCTGACTCTTCCAGGAAATGAAAATAGCTCTGAGTAGTAACAATGAATCCTGGAGGCACAGGGATCTCTGCTTTGGTGAGCTCCCCCAGGTTTGCCCCCTTGCCTCCAACCAATGCCAGATCCTTCTTGTCAATCTCGCCAAACCAAACGATGTCCTTACGGTCCGTCTTCATTGCAGACCTCTCACTAGTTCTCCTTATCGCGATCTTCATAATAGCCTCCCACCAGCTTTGTTGGCAGCGATGCGCCTACCAATAGGACGTGCACTACCATCTACCTTTATATAGTACGTCTCCCCCCACCACAATCACCTAAAAGAGCTAGTATGAACAGTACTATAGTCGCCGAAAAGGGCAGCTAAGCTGGATTGCTAACACAACGGACTCCACTAGCTCCCTGAGCAAGCCCTGAAACGGTCCTGGTGGGGGGCGTCACCTCACCCAGGACAATCCAGCGCCTCCAAGGCGACTGAGTTGCAACGGTTCTGGGTAGTTCACTCCTTCTCGGTCGCGATATCTTGTTGCCAAAGTACCGCCTTCAACGGCATGTAAATACGACAGGCTATGACTATTCGGCTATATTCGACCCTCCATAAGTTTATTGCAATTTAGTAGGATAGGACTATTTCGCTACTCCATTTGGTACTGCTAGGTGATTGTGCCTGTGGTGCGCAGTAGCTATGATTGCCTCAGGATGTACTGTATTGCTCCCAAAAGTAGCGGATTCGTAGGAAATAGCCACTTTAGTTCTTCGAAGTGTGGTGGAGGAACAGTAGGAAAGGGGCGGAAATCGTGATCAAGAGAGCAAATAAGGGGAATAGAGCGAGCGGTGCAGATAGCCGGGACGGAAAAGAGATCATGACGTGCGAGGAGGTTGCTGACTATCTGAGAGTGCACGTCAGCTCGGTCAGGCGCTGGAGCCGCAGCGGAAAGCTCACAGCCTACAAGGTGGGAGGCCGGGGAGATTGGAGGTACCGGGAACAGGATGTCCTGGCCTTTCTTTATGATACGAGGCGGGAAGGCAAAGGGCACGAGGAGGTGATGGTGATGGTCAGAGATTGAGGGGAGAGTTGAGTCAGCCTGCAGGGCCACGTGCAGGCTGTGAAATGAAGTGGCACAAAACGGAAAAGGAGGGATAAGGATGTTGAAGAAACTAGGTGGGAAAATGCAGCGAGACGAGAGAGGCATCACCG